>NPIE01047799.1_pt1 | contig 12444 bp, 10 predicted proteins | sample 8637661 | NCBI WGS metagenome assembly NPIE01 (sample SAMN07420842, study PRJNA396082) | bioreactor metagenome | isolation source: sample BA12 brine-fed electro-methanogenic bioreactor BA | place: Japan: Kochi | collected 2016-12-09 | reverse complement strand
CAACAGCAGCAGGGCGATCAGGTTGGGCAGTGCCATCATGGCGTTCAGGGTATCGGCCACCAGCCAGATAAAGCCCAGGTTGATGGTGGCGCCCACCGGAATGGCCACAATCCACAGTACCCGGTAAGGCAGAATGGCCTTCACACCGAACAGGAATTCAATACAGCGCTCGCCGTAGAAAGACCAGCCAATGATGGTGGTGAACGCGAAGATCGCCAGGGCAATCGCCACCACGTAGTTACCAAAGCCCGGCAGGCCGGTTTCAAAGGCCAGGGAAGTCAGTGCCGCCCCGGTTTCGCCGGACGTCCAGGCACCGGAGGTGATGATGACCAGGCCGGTGATGGAACAGACAATGATGGTGTCGATGAAGGTGCCCAGCATGGCCACCATGCCCTGCTTGACCGGGTTCTTGGTTTGCGCTGCCGCGTGGGCGATGGGGGCAGAGCCGAGACCTGCTTCGTTAGAGAAGATGCCCCGGGCCACACCAAAGCGGATGGCTGCCCAGACCGCAGCACCGGCAAACCCGCCCTCGGCTGCAGCCGGGCTGAAGGCATAGCTGAATACCATGCTGATGGCTTCCGGAATCTGGTTGGCGTTAATGGCCAGTACGATCAGGCCAATCAGCACATAGGACACAGCCATAAACGGCACCAGCGCACTGGCTACCTGGCCGATACGCTTGATACCGCCAATCAGTACCATGCCCACCAGTACCATCAGGATCACACCGGTTACCCAGTGGGGCAGGCCAAAATTGGTTTCCAGCACATCGGCGACGGAGTTGGCCTGAACCGTGTTACCGATGCCAAAGGCGGCCACAGAGGCAAACACCGCAAACAGGATGCCTAGCCAGGCCCACTTGCTGCCGAGGCCGTTACGGATGTAATACATGGGGCCGCCCACGTGGTTGCCGCGCTCGTCCACTTCCCGGAAGCGAACCGCCAGAACGGCTTCTGAATATTTGGTGGCCATGCCCACCAGGGCTGTGAGCCACATCCAGAACAGCGCACCGGGGCCGCCGAGGAAGACTGCGGTGGCAACACCGGCAATGTTACCGGTACCCACGGTGGCAGACAGTGCGGTCATCAGGGCCTGGAACGGGGGAATATCGCCGTCATCCTCGTCACCGCGGGCCCGGCCGCTCCACATCAGGCGGAAACCGGCCCCCAGTTTCATGATCGGCATCAATTTCAGGCCAATACTCAGAAACAGGCCGACGCCCAGAATCATCACCAGCATGGGAGGGCCCCATACCAGTCCGTTGATTTCACTTACAAAATTGGAAATGGCTTCCATGGGTTCTCCCACTGTTTACCACGGATGAATCAGGATTATTGAGCCCTGAAAGGGCATAACCCATTGAGTTTAGTCGACAATTATCCGATGTAAACCGTTTTCATAACGCCGGTTTTTCATTTCTGTGTGCTTTGCCTATGTTTAGGGTATGGAAGTGCTCAATCGGGCACCGTTATTCTGTCTGAAAGGAAGTTGTCGATGCGCTCATTGAAAATATCTGAAGTGATGTGGAACCACATTGAACCGATACGCTGTGGTACGCCGGTCACCAGGGTGGTGAAAGCCCTGCTGGCCAATCATGTTACCGGTTTGCCGGTGGTGGATGATCATCGCCGTGTGCTGGGCTTTGTCTCGGAACAGGACTGTATACACTCGCTGCTGGTCAGCAACTACCACCACGAAGGTGATCCCATTGTGGATGACGTGATGTTCCGGCAGCCGATGACGGTATCGCCGGACATGTCGGTGGTGGATCTGGCCCAGAATCTGGGGGCCGGTAAGCCAAAAGTGTACCCGGTGGTTGATCATGGCAAACTGGTTGGTATCGTAACGCGTACTGCCATTCTTGCGGAATTTGCCAAGTCCGGTTTCAGTATCGACAAACCCAGCTATGCCGGGGCTGAAGACTAATCGCTAACCACATCTTTAACTCCGGGGGGATCTATGGACCTGTTATCCACCAACGTCTGTTTCGACGGAGAACACCGCCGCTATCGCCATACCTCCGCTACCCTGGAGTGCGACATGGAATTTGCGGTGTTTCTTCCTCCTGCGGCGCTGGGTGCTCAGGCCAAAGAGGTGCCGGTGCTGTACTGGTTGTCGGGCCTCACCTGCACCGATCAGAATTTCATGCAGAAAGCCGGCGCCCAGAAACTCGCTGCAAAGCTGGGCCTGGCCATTGTCTGCCCGGATACCAGCCCCCGAGGCGTGAATCTGCCCGGCGAGGATGACAGCTATGATTTTGGCTCCGGAGCCGGTTTCTATGTCAACGCGACCCAGCAGCCCTGGGCGCCGCATTACCGGATGTATGATTATGTGGTCAAGGAGCTGCCGCAGCTGGTGGAAAACGAGTTGCCGCTGAACGGCGAACGTTCGGTCAGTGGCCATTCGATGGGCGGGCACGGGGCTCTGATTGCGGCTTTGAAGAACCCGGGGTATTACAAGTCGGTATCGGCCTTTGCTCCAATTGCCAACCCCATGGCCTGCCCCTGGGGCCAGAAGGCGTTTAGCGGATACCTGGGTGACGATCAGTCGGCGTGGGAAGCCTGGGATGCCACTGTGTTGATTCCGACGGCAAAGGAACGGCTGCCGCTACTGGTGGACCAGGGTACGGCCGATGAGTTTCTGGACAGCCAGCTGAATCCGGATGCCCTGGCCGATGTGTGTGAGAAATTCCACCATCACCTGAACCTGCGTATGCATCGGGGCTATGACCACAGCTACTTCTTTATCGCCTCGTTCATTGACGATCACCTGAACCATCATGCCCGGGCGCTGGGGCTGATCTGATTCAGGAGCGGAAGCCCCAGAGCATGCTGAAATCCATGGATGGCATGATCTCGGGCTCTTCCGGCGCGCGCACGTTGTATTCCAGCAGGCTGGTATCGCGCTCAAAGGTGCCGCTATAGCGGTTGCCTCGGGGGCCGAATATCGCCTTCACGAAAGGTCCCCGGGTTCGATCCGCCCGGCGTGTGACCACCCCCACCTCGTTATTCACCAGCCGGACCAGCATGCCCGGGGGGTGATCGCCCAGTACCTGCAGCAATGAACGCGGAATGGCCGGCCGGAACTTGCCATCTGCCAGGGTGGCGATGAGTTTGCGGGCCTCGGTGATGTTCATCCGGTTACGGTAAGCGCGCTTGGTGATCATCGCCACATAGCGCTCGGCCAGGGCCAGGATTTCTGCTTCCGGAAGGATATCGCTACCGCTGAGCCCTTCAGGGTACCCCGAGCCATCGGCCTGTTCGTGGTGTTGGGCAATGATACGCAGCAGCAGCTTGTTATTGATGCCGGCCGACGTCAGCGCCTGAATGCTTCGGGCTGGGTGCTTGCGAATGACCGCTCGCTGATCATCGGTCAACACCGTATTGGAGGCGTTGAGTTGGTCTGCCACAGGCACCAGCGCGAGGTTGGCGGTGAGCGCGGCGGCGGTGAGCACAGTGGCCCGCTTTTCCTCCAGCCCGAACTGGCGTGCGATAAAATGGCACAGGATGCCGTAGAACAGGATCTGTTCATGGATGGTGGGGCTGATCGAATACAGGTGCACCAATGCCAGGCTGGCGTCGGGTGCCTCCTGGCAGGTTTTATCCAGCATTCGGCACAGACCCAGCAGGCGTTTCTGGGCGGTGGGATCTTCCGAGGTAATGGCGTTGAGTGTGACTTCCAGCGTGGTCAGCAAGTCACCATATTCTGCAAACGGATTCCGCTGGCGCAGGTCTTCAAAGGTTTCCTCTTTCGGCCGCTCGATCTTTCGGGGCTTGAAGCGCCCTCTTTCAAACAGCTGCTCGAGCTGGCTGTTGGTCTGAATCACATAGCCCTGACGCAGAAGAATATTGCCTTCTGAGTCGAAAACATCCCAGGGCAGTGGCTTGCCTAGGGTGAGTGCCCCGGGGGCTATTCTTATCAGTGAGTTAGACACAATGTTCCTGAATCTGCAGCCGGTGCGCGATAGTATGACTGGCCAATAGGTTTGAAGCTAATGATCGTTGCCTGGTCGATTATAAAGTGGATTACATTGGAATATTAGAGAAAAGCAAAGCGTGATGTGGGTCACATTGTGTCGCCTTTGGTGGTAGATTTGTTAAGAATCGTTGCCCTGGAACGACCGTTTGAAAAGCTTGGGCTATTCTAGAATCCTAAATCAGACTTTTGTCGGACTCTGAGCTGCATGTTTCACCGCCTGAAAAACGATTTTCGGTTATCCATCATTACCTTGCTGGGCATCAGCGGGCTGGTGGGCATTACGCCGTTTGCGGTGCTGCGGTTCATGCAGGGTAATCTGCTGGCTGGCGTGGTGGATAGTACGATCCTGGGCGGCATTGCGACGAGTATGGCTTATGCCTGGTTAACGGGAGATACCCGCAGGACGGGCCTGGTCATGGCAATTATTTCATCCTACGGTGCTGTGGTAGTGGGCAGCATCGTGGGTGATCCGGGGCTATTCTGGTTGTACCCCTGCCTGGTCACTTCTTTCTTCCTGGTTGGTCCGAGAATCGCCGTGGGTATCAACCTGTCCGCTATCCTGGCGATGATGGTGGTGGGGCTGGCATTCAGTAGCCAGGAGCAGATGTGGTCGTTTTCTTCGACCGCCGTTGTGGTCAGTGCCTGCGCCTATGTCTTTGCTCATCGCAACCACAGCCAGCGCCGGCGCCTGGAGCAACTGGCCACCATTGACCCGCTGACCGGCGTAAAGAACCGCCGTTCCATGGATGAAGAGCTGGATGTGGCCGCTGCCAATGCCGAGCGTTCCGGCTTGCCCTACGCTCTGGTGTTGCTGGACCTTGATCATTTCAAGAAGATCAACGACGAATATGGCCACGGCGTGGGCGACGAAGTGCTCACCGAGCTGGTGGCCTTGCTGGAGAGCAATACCCGCCGTTCCGATCAGCTGTTCCGATATGGCGGTGAGGAGTTTGTATTGCTGCTACCAGGCGTTGATGGCGTAAATCTGCGTGCGGTGATGAACAATCTTCAGCAGGTGCTCCGAAAATACATGAAACACCCCGGCGGGCCGGTAACCGCGTCATTCGGCGTAGCCCTGCTGGGCCATGGCGAAAGTGTGGAAAGCTGGCTGGCCCGGGCCGATAACGCGCTGTACACCGCCAAGGAAACCGGGCGTGACCGGATTGTTTATGCCGAGGATATTGGTCAGCCCATGCCAGAGCCGGTTCCCACGGTTGCAGGCTGAGTGTCTTCATCAACGGGCGTGGAAGGCTGGTAATGAAACAGGCGCCAGCCGAGTAACAGGCTGGCGGAGGTCAGCCCGGCCGTCAGTCCTACCCAGAAACCCGCAGCGCCCAGCGCCGGCCATACCCAGTCGGTAAATGTCAGCACATATCCCAGCGGCAGGCCCACTCCCCAGAATGAAAACAGCATGATGAACATGGGAATGCGCGTGTCCTTGTAGCCGCGCAGGGCGCTGATACAGGTTACCTGGATAACATCGGCAATCTGGAACATGGCGGCGAAGGTGAGCAGCCGAATGGTGACCGCCTGAACCTCGGCATCGCCCGAATACAGGCTGGCAATCGCGCCGGAGAACACGAACAGCAGGGTGGCAAACAGCAGGGCGATGGCCGAGGCCAGAATCAGCGAGCTGCGTGAAATCAGCCTTGCGGAGTCCCGGGCGTTGGCTCCTGTCAGAAAGCTTACCCTCAGAGTCAGTGCCATACCCAGGCTGAGAGGAAGCATGAACAGCAGCGAGGTTACGTTCAGGGCGATCTGATGGCCGGCTACCACCACTGGGCCAAGCGGTGCCAGGAACAAGGCGATCACGGCAAACATGCTTGCTTCGACGAAGATGGTGAAGCCGATGGGGACGCCAATGCGCAGGATGTACCGAATGCCAGCCCAGTCCGGTTTTACCCAATCGGCAACCAGATGGAACTGACGGAAGGTCTCGCTGCGGTTCAGATAGATCAGCATGGCGATGGCGGCGACACCGTTGGAGATGGATGTGGCCCAGCCACAGCCGACACCGCCCATGGCGGGCAGCCCGAGTTTGCCGTAAATGAAGATGTAGTTCAGGGGCAGGTTGATCAGCGTGCTAAGCACGGAAAATGCCATGATCACCCGGGTATGTCCCAGGCCGTCGGTCAGACCCCGAAGAGCGTTGATCAGCAGCAGCGCGGGAATGCCCCAGGCGAATGCGTCCAGATAACCCTGGGTGATGCCGGCGGTGTGCGGGTCGAGTCTCAGCAGGGCCAGGACGGGATGGACATTGGTCAGCAACAGCGCCATCACTACGGTGCCGCCCGCCGCAATGTAGATGCCCTGCCAGGTTGCGGGCATGATCTTATGGGTTGTCCGAGCGCCGTTGTAGCCGGAAATGATCGGTTGCAAGGCGCCGAGCATGCCCATGAAAAACAGGAAAAGCGGCATCCACAGGCTGCTGCCGATACCCACGGCCGCGAGGTCTTCGGCACTGGCGTGGCCAGCCATCACGGTATCGATCACACCATTGGCCATCTGTGCCACCTGGGCAATCAGAATCGGGCCGCCCAGAATGGCCAGTGTTTTCCATTCGGCGAGCGTGCGCTGAATCAGCGGCTGGCGGGCTTCGGGTAGTGGCTGATGGGTTTCGTCCATGGCGCTCTGGTCTTTCCGGAATTGTAGCGTGGCACTGGTACAGGACCGGCCATGGTACCTCAGCCTGCGGACTCGTGCTTATAGGGGTTTCCCCGTCTGCCGCCGCTGCAAAACCCACCGTAAAGCAGTAAAGTAGGCGCCCGGCATACAACAGGGGTGGTGCAATCGATGGTCTTACTGGTTCTGGTAACCGTACTCTGGGCCTTTTCGTTCAGTCTGATCGGCGAGTTCCTGGCTGGCCGTGTAGACAGCGACTTCGCGGTGTTGAGCCGGGTCTTGCTGGCAGCCCTGGTGTTCCTGCCGTTTACCCGCTGGCGGGGTGTTCCCTCCGGTATGAAGCTGGGCATCCTGGTGACTGGTATGCTGCAGTTCGGCATCACCTATCTGTGCCTGTATCGCTCGTTCAGTTACCTGACGGTACCGGAAGTTCTGCTGTTCACCATTTTTACGCCTCTGTACGTGACTCTGGTGGATGATGCCCTGGCCCGCCGGTTTTCACCGGTGGCGTTGCTGGCTGCGGCCATTGCCACACTCGGTGCCGGCATCATCCGGTACGATGGCCTCAGTGAGGATTTCATCACCGGGTTCCTGCTGCTGCAGGTGGCCAACTTTACCTTCGCTGCCGGCCAGGTTGGCTACAAGCACGTGATGCAACGTTACCCTCTGGCGCTGCCTGGGTATCGCACTTTCGGTTACTTCTTCATGGGCGCACTGGTGATCGCGCTACCCTCGTTCCTGATTTTTGGTAACCCGGACAAGTTGCCGTCAACACCGTTGCAGTGGGGCATTCTTGGCTGGCTGGGCCTGGCGGCGTCCGGTCTGGGGCTGTACCTGTGGAATCGCGGTGCCTGCAAGGTCGATGCAGGCACCCTGGCGGTGATGAACAATGCCCTGGTACCGGCTGGCTTGCTGGTCAATCTGCTGATCTGGAATCGTGATGCAGATCTGCTGCGCCTGGCCGTTGGTGGTGTGGTGATCGGATTCTCTCTGTGGGTGAATGCTCGCTATCATCCCAGGGCAAAGCTGGTTGCATCCTCCTGAGTTCCCTGAATATTTTCTAAAGCGTCGTGGCCTGTTGTCGTTACACGAATAGGACACGGCGTAACCCATTCGCTATTTCATTGATATATATCTATAACTAAGCTGTCGCCGTTAAATTTTATCGAGCCAACGGACGAACAGTTCCCCATGCGCAAGAACCTGCCTGTCACTCAGCGCGAGATCCACATCCCTGAAGGAATGCGGTTGATCAGTACGACCACTCTCAAGGGGGTGATTACTTACTGTGATGATGACTTCGTCACCATCAGCGGTTACAGCCGGGACGAACTGATTGGCCAGGCCCATAACCTGATCCGGCACCCGGATATGCCCCCGGCGGTCTTTGCTGACATGTGGGAATACCTGAAAGCCGGCAAGGCCTGGATGGGGGTTGTGAAGAACCGGGCCAAGTCCGGTGACCATTACTGGGTGAGCGCTTACGCCACGCCAATCTGGGAGAATGGCCAGATGGTGGGCTATGAATCCGTGCGGGTCGCCGCTACCCGGGAGCAGATTGCCCGCGCTGAACGACTGTATAAGGAGATCTCCGAGGGTCGGTTGAGTTCCGGTTGGCGCAACCGGGTCCTGACCATGGTCCGTTCAGGCTGGCCCTTTATGGTGTCCCTTGGCTTGAGTCTGGGCGCCCTGGCGTTCGAGTCTCCGGCTTTGGCCGTGCTTCTGGTAGTGGTTGGCCATGTTCTGGGTTTTGGTCTGGTGTTTACCTCTCTTTCCAACCGACTCAAGAGCTTGCTGGAACTGCGTCCGGATGCCTTCCAGGACCCTATCGTTGCCCGAACCTACAGCGATGAGCGCGGACTGATGTCCCGGCTGGCACTGATGCTGGTGAGTGAAGAGGCGAGAATCCGAACCGCATTGGCCCGCATAGATGATCAGGCTGAACAATTGCTGGAGCAGGTTCACGCTTCCCATGGTTACATTACCGAGGGCGCAGCCGCCATTGCGCGGCAGCGGGCTGAAACGGACCAGACTGCTTCGGCCATCAACCAAATGACCGTCTCCATCCAGGAGGTGGTCGAATCTGTTAACCACAACGCCCGGGAAGCGGAACAAGCCAATCGCCAGGCCCATGAGGGTAGCGAGCGCAGTGGTGAGGCATTGGGCGCCATCCAGCAACTGGTGAATCAGGTTCAGGGCATTGGCGACTCGGTGGGCCGGCTGGGCGAATCCACCCGTAGCATTGGCGAGGCGGCAGATCTGATCAGCGAAATCGCTGATCAGACGAATCTTCTGGCCCTCAACGCCGCCATTGAGGCAGCTCGGGCCGGAGAACAGGGCCGGGGCTTTGCGGTGGTCGCTGATGAAGTGCGCTCATTGGCGCAGCGGACCCGGCAGTCGACGGTACGCATCCACGAGGTGGTTGAAGATTTTCGTATCCAGGTGGATCAAACTGTAAACGCGGTGCGCGCTGGGGAACAGATTGCCGGTGATGGCCTCAACCGGGTGCAGGGCGCTGCCGATGCACTTAATGCCATCGTCAGTTCCGTGGATCGCATTTCCGAAAGTTTTATCACCATGTCCGCGGCGTTCGAAGAGCAGAGTCAGGTCTCTGATGAGATCAATCGCCAGGTGGTGAATATTGCCAGCCTGGCTGACCAGAGCGATGAACAGGCGGATGCGGCAAAACAGAGCAGCGATACTTTGAGCCAGATGGCTGGCGGCCTGAAAGACCTGATTGCCCGATTTGTCAGTAAAACCCGATGATTAGCATTCCCGGGCGGCGCCGGGGACGATGAATTGTCCCAGCGCTCGCCCCTCGGCACTGGCATCATGCCGCCAGTGCTGGCAGAATCCCGCCCCAATAGCCCGCACGCCGTGTGCCGGGCGATCTGACAATTCGTATTTTCCTCAGCCAAAAGCACAGGAAGCAAACACATGACTCAGTCCAACTCCGCAGCAGACAGCGGGAACGGGGCTCGCGGACTCTGGTCTTCCAAGTTCGCGTTTATTCTGGCAGCCACCGGTTCCGCGGTTGGTCTCGGTAATATCTGGAAGTTCCCCTATGTCACCGGCGAGAACGGCGGTGGTGCCTTCGTTCTGGTGTACCTGCTCTGTATTGCCATCATCGGTATTCCCATCATGATGGCGGAAGTGTTTATCGGCCGGAATGGTCGTCATAACCCCATTACCAGTTTTCGGCTGGTGGCGGAGCGCAACCTGGCGTCGCCGGCCTGGCGAGTGTCGGCCATTGTCGGCATGCTGGCTGCGTTTATCATTCTGTCGTTCTACTCGGTCATCGGTGGCTGGGCGGCCTCCTACATTGGCCACGCGGCGATGGGCGATTTCACCGGCGGTACTGCAGAATCTGTGGGCGAGCTGTTCGGTGGCCTGCTGGGCAGCCCGATTCAGCTGCTGGCCTGGCACACGGTGTTCATGGCGCTGGTGGTGCTGGTGGTTTCCCGGGGCCTGAAAGGCGGTCTGGAACGTGCGGTTACCATTCTGATGCCGGCGCTGTTCCTGCTGCTGTTGCTGGTGGTTGGCTACGCGACGACGACCGGCCATTTCGGCGAGGCGGTTAGTTTCCTGTTCACCCCGAATTTTGAGGCACTGACGGTGAAAGGCGTACTGGTTGCCCTGGGGCACGCCTTCTTCACACTGAGCCTGGGTATGGCCATCATGATGGCTTACGGTTCCTACCTGGGCCGTGATGTCTCCATCGGCCGCACCGCCGTCAGTGTGGCGATCATGGATACTGTGGTGGCACTGCTGGCGGGCCTGGCCATTTTCCCGGTGGTGTTTGCCAACGGCCTGGAAGCCGGTGCCGGCCCCGGTCTGATCTTCCAGACCCTGCCGCTGGCGTTCGGTAACATGCCCATGGGCAGCCTGTTCGGCACCCTGTTCTTCGTTCTGTTGCTGTTTGCTGCCTGGACCTCTGGCATTTCCCTGCTGGAGCCGGTGGTTGAGTGGGTTGAAGAGAAAACCAGCCTGGCCCGCACCGGCAGCGCTATTCTGGTGGGCGTGCTGTGCTGGGCGCTGGGCATTGTTTCCATTCTGTCCCTGAACGTCTGGTCTGATGTGACGCCGCTGGGCATGTTTGCCGCCTTTGAAGGCAAGACGGTGTTCGACCTGCTGGACTACTTCACCGCCAACATCATGCTGCCACTGTCTGGCCTGCTGACCGCCATTTTTGTGGGCTGGTTTGTGGCCAAGGAATCGCTGAAGAGCGACCTGGCCCTGCAGGGTGGCGCGTTCAGCCTGTGGTACAACCTGATCCGGTTTGTGACGCCGATTGCCGTGGCGATCGTGTTTGTTTACAACCTGACGGCCTGATCGCTCGCTGCTCAGGCAGCAAAAAGAAACCCCGGTGCTGGCGACAGTACCGGGGTTTTGTTTTTGGGGAGCGTGTTATTCGTAGTCGCTCTCGTCCTGCTCCATCACAGCCTTGAGGCGTTCTACGTGGTGGCGGACAGCACGTTTGTCGGCATCGCTCACTTGCTTCGCCGCACTGGATGCGCTTTTGACGGTCACCATCATCTGTTCCATCATTTCGCGCATCTGGGCTTTGGCGGCTTCGGGCATGTCGGGATTGTTTTCCATCTCGGCAATGGCGCGCTCCATCTCCGCGATATCCGGTGCCATGTCGGGCTGGGCTTCCATTTCAATGGCAAACCAGGCGCTGACGATGCGGTCGCCTTTGCGGGCCCAGGCTTCCGGGCTGGAGAAGCCGAAGTCATCGACCAAGTCGTCCAGGTCGTCATACATTTCGTGGCCTTTCACTTCGTCCACCATCGAGGACATCATCCGGGCGAAATCCACTTCCCGCTCATCGTCGGCTGGATCTTCGATGGACTCGAAGAAGTCCTGATGCTTGTCGATCAGGGGCTGCATGGCTTCCATGCTGGCGATGAAGGAAGTGACATCGTCTTCGGTGAGGTTTTCGCTGTGGGCTAACGGTGCCAGGGCCAGGCTGAGTAGCAGCAGGCCGGCTTGCAGCACGTTGAGGCGCGGTTGGGTGTTACGGTGGTTCATGGTGCACTCCTTGCTGATGATTTCCTGTGGATGTCAGCAAAGAGTAATCCCAGGCTGGCCAGGTTTCCAGCGGTATCAGGAGCTCAGACCTTTCCGCCCAGCAATATGCGCACGGCAGTGCAGGCATCCTCAAGCTCTTCATCGCGGGGTTCGCGGCCGCCAATGATGTCGCTGTACAGGCAGGATTCGGCGATTCGTACCATGAAGTAGGACAAGCTCTGGATGTTCATGGGTGGGCTCAGATGGCCTGCGCGCACTTCGTCTTTGAGCAGGCGGGTGTTCACTTCCACGGTGCGGGCGTGCAGCGTGGAGTGGGAGGAGGTGAGCATTTTCAGGGCGTATTCCGGGTCCTGATGCAGGAACTTTCGCAGCGGCGCGAAGTGCAGGATGGTCATGTTGATGTGGCGGAACACGCCCACCACGTAGTCGACGCCATGGCCGGGGGTAACGGCGCGGGCTTCTTTGTACAGGGGCTCGTACAGGGACCACAGGATTTCACCAATCAGCAGGTCGCGGTTACCAACCCAGCGGAACAGGGTGGCGCGGCCGATGTGGAGGTCGTCGGCGAGGGCGGCCAGGCTGATTTTTTCCCCTTTTAGCCACATTCTTCTGGCGCGGCGGAAGGCGTCCAGGGGGGTGGTTTTGGCGGTTGGTGTGGTCACTTCGGTCCCTTTGGCTGGTTTGGGGACATTCTATCGGTTGCTGGGGCTTGGGGCTATGGCTGGCAGTCCACGAGTCTGGTTTATAGCCCGCATGGTGAGGTGCATGAGCAGCCGGGGTGTCCCCTCCAAAAACCGCTACGAGCACATCCAT
>NPIE01004440.1_pt1 | contig 12454 bp, 13 predicted proteins | sample 8637661 | NCBI WGS metagenome assembly NPIE01 (sample SAMN07420842, study PRJNA396082) | bioreactor metagenome | isolation source: sample BA12 brine-fed electro-methanogenic bioreactor BA | place: Japan: Kochi | collected 2016-12-09 | reverse complement strand
AGAGGGCGAAACGGGGACATGGCTAATAGATCCCAACGATTTCACCATCGCCGCAAGTGGAGGGGACATGACCGGGGCGACTGCCACGAATGCGCTGACTGAAAACAACATGACAATAGAATCCTCGTCGGGGAGCCAGGAGGGCAACGGAGATATCTTCGTCAACGACTCAATAACCTGGTTGGAAAACACTCTTTTCCTCAAAGCATGGAACAACATTGAAATAAACAGACAACTCTTTGGTTCCGGAACCGCGAAACTTGCCCTTCACTATGGGCAGGGGGCAGTTGCCGCAGGCAACACTGCTACCTACAGCATCAACGCGCCCGTCAACCTGGCCGCGGGTTATAAATTTTTCACCAAATGCGGTTTTGACGGAGTGGAAAAAGTTTTACTTGTAATAACATCTCTCGGGGTTGAGGGCGAAAGTACAGTCACAACCCTGCAAGGGATGAAGAACAAACTGAATGGCTACTATGTCCTTGGTTCGGATATTGACGCATTTTCGACTGAAACCTGGAACGGTGAAGAAGGGTTTGAACCGGTGGGTGACAACCTGAAGAAATTTTCAGGAATTCTCGATGGCCTTGGCCATACCATAACAGGGCTCATGATCAACAGACCCGATTCTGATTATGTTGGCCTTTTCGGCTATATGGAGAATGCGGATATCCGGAACCTGGGAATAGAGGATGCAAGCGTATCGGGGCGAAATAGAGTTGGAGGTCTCGTTGGTTATTCCTATGACAGTACTATCAGCAATTGCTATTTCACTGGGAGTGTCAAAGGAGTCAATTATGTCGGAGGTCTCGCGGGTTACAGCAATGTCAGCAGCAATATTTCTGATTCTTTTTCCGGTGGAAATGTCGAAGGCGCAAGCTATGTCGGTGGCCTTACAGGTTATAACAGAAATACCAGTTCGATCGATTCTTCCTACTCCGCCTGTCTTGTTGCTGGTTCTGGTACTGGTGATTATATCGGTGGACTGGTCGGCCTGAACAGTGGCACCGTAACGGCCTCTTACTGGGACAAGGAGACCACGGGACAAACGACAAGCTCAGGTTCGGATGACTCCTTTTGCAAGACCACTGCGGAGATGAAGCAACTCGCGACCTATTCGGGATGGGACATATCGGACAATACGGAAGATACCTCCACCTGGTACATCGACTCCGGCAATGACTACCCTCGCCTGAGGGCTTTTCTCGAATTCCCCGCCTCTTCCGGGGGAGACGCCCCAACACCCTCGGGTGGGATCAACCAGCCCGAACCTCTTGTTTCGGCCATCAGACACATCCTGGGAATATCCAGTGAAACCCGGGAGGGCGTCCCGCCGGCAATGTTCCGGCTTTATGGCCCCCTGGCGGCCAGATATACGGAAAAAGAAAGTTCCCAACTGTACCGGGTCGAAGGGCCGGGCATACGACTCCCAGAGGGTTTTCCAGGGCACTGGAGTCGGCTCATAAGGGGATCCGAAACTTTTTCCGACCCGGAGCGATCAGGGGGGCAGGGGGACTGATGAAGCAGAAATCGCCCGAACCAACCCATTGGGGTCAGGGCTTGAATCTAACCTTATGTATGCTATTATTATCTTATTATGACGAGACCTCTTAGGATCGAATACCCGGGAGCCCTGTATCATGTCATGTCTCGAGGAGACAACAAACAGAATATATTTACCAGTGATTACGACCGGAACCGGTTCTTTCGCATTTACGCCGATATTTACAAACGGCTGAACTGGATCACCTACGCGTGGTGTCTCATGGACAATCATTTCCACCTGGTAGTTGAGACGCCTGATCCCACTCTCTCAGAGGGAATGAGGCTTCTGAATGGTATCTATACTCAATATTTTAACCATGTCCATGGCAGGGTGGGGCATCTCTTCCAGGGGAGATACCGGGCAATAGTAGTGGACAAGGACAGCTATCTTCTTGAGTTGGTCCGGTATGTGGCTCTCAATCCTGTGAGGTCAGGTCGGGTCAAAAATCCCAAAGAATGGCTATGGAGCAGTTACAGGGCAACAGCAGGTTTTGATCAATGCCCGGAGTGGCTTGACGCAGACTGGGTGGTTGATGTTGTTTCCGGTGGAGTCGGCAGCCGGGAACAGAAGATAAAACAATACATGGCTTTCGTCGAGGATGGCATGCGGACCGAAAGTGACCTGATGGAGCAAGTACAGCAGCAAATGTACCTGGGAGACGATGCTTTTGTCGTCAGGGTGCAGGAATCATGTGAGGTAGGCCCACACCTTGCAGGAATAGCTCGCGAGCAGAAGCGTAAACCGCTGTACCAGCTTGATGATTACGGCAATCAGTACCCCAACACGAAAGAAGCCATGGCACGTGCATATTTATCAGGGCACTATAGCCAGGTAGAGATAGCGCGGCATTTTGGCGTTCACTACAGTACTGTAAGCAAGGCCGTAAAAGAATATAAGTAATAAAGTATGCATAAGGTTAGTTTCAAGCCCTGACCCCAATGGGTGGCTGCAAACTTGGCGGTTACTTGTCTTTTCCTTCTATGGGCAATAAAATTACTCGTAAATCAACCGTAAACGTGAATTATGCCCTTACTGTTCACAGTTGGCCGTTCACTGTTTACGCCTTTAGGAGTTTTTCCCATTGCTTGAATCATTTATCACCTCAAAGACCCGCGTCCGGCTGCTGCTCAAATTCTTCATAAACCCTGACACCACCGCCTACCTGCGGGGTCTGGCTGAAGAATTCGGTGAGTCCACCAACTCTATCAGGGTGGAGCTCAACCGCCTTTCAAAGGCAGGTCTGCTGGAGTCCAAAGCCGATGGCCGCACAAAGCTCTACAACGCCAACAAGAAGCACCCTCTCTTCCCCGAGATCCGGCGCATCGTCGCAAAGACCGTCGGCCTCGACAGGCTGGTCGAGCAGGTCGTTTCCAGCCTCGGCAACGTGGAACTCGCCTTCGTCACCGGCGACTACGCCCGCGGTGTCGACTCCGGCCTTATTGACCTCGTCCTGGTTGGCGATATTGATGAAAACTACCTCGCCGAACTCGTCAAAAAAGCCGGATCCCTCATCGACCGCAAGATCCGCACCCTGGTCCTCTCCCGCGAGGAGTACAAAAAACTCCAGGAAAAATTCATAAAGGAAAAAGCCCTGCTGGTCTGGGAATAAAAATCCCCCTCCCGGTTTATGATTTTTCGGTCTTTTCCCGTTTACCGCCCTTACTGTTTACTGTTTCCCCGATCACTGTTCACCGATTTTTCCCGATTTCCGATTCCCGATTCACTATTCACGGCCCCTGACCCAGATTCCCGCCGGTAGGCGGACTTGCAGCTTCGTCATTTCATTCCTCAGAATGACAGGCTTTGCCGCCTTTGCCCTAACCGTTCACCGTTGACTGTTCACTGTTTACGGGTTTTAAACGATTCCCGCCTCCCGATCCCTTTCAAGCAAAACAGAAGTGACGCAAAACGGCGGAATAAAAAATCTCCAGATCCTTAAGGTCTTTCGACAGAATGGATTTAAGAATGTTAAGATCAATAGCCCGGTAATCATGGATAGCGATATTCCGGAAACCTGTCATCTTCTCCATGTTCGATGCGATCTCACTGTCGATGACTCCACCACTGTTCAGAAGGGTGAAATTATCCCTCATTGTTTCAGGAAGCCCCAGGGATTCTGAAGCAACAACATGCGAGGCAAGATCCAGGCATGCCTGAATTGCCCTCTGGAGGTTGAGAACAAAGATATCCTGCCGGTCAATGTCATCAAGGCTGGCAGGGTCGAGAGATGTAACAGCAACGATCCTCTCCAGGCATTTCTGGATAGAGGCTACTTTCGCAAGTACAATATCCCTGTCAGGCATAGATCCTCCTCCTCAGAACGCTTTCTTCGATCTCCCTGCGAAAAAACTTCAGGTCGTCATATTCATTGACCGTGTTTGAAAAGAAATTTTCATATGCATTTTTCGTGCCATGCAGCAGTATCCCGTTTTTTAGCACCTGCATTTTCATCACGGGGCCCGCGGAGGCAAGGGCAACCAGGTCTACATCCTTTTTCAGAAGGAGGGACAGCCTTTCCTTCAGCTCAAGAACCTCCCGGACATCTTTGTCATGGCTGAACAGGATGGCAACATCCACATCGCTGTCCTCCCTTGCGGTACCCCTGGCGAAGGAGCCGATAAGGAAAGCGAGCCTGATATTGCTTGCGTTATTGAAAAAGGATCGAAGCATTCTTTCGGTTCCTGTGGTCACTTGAGGCACCCCCCTCCCGCAATATCCCTGATACCAGATCATTATAACGTCATATATAAATCACTTCACCAACTGTACATTGTAGACCGCTGCTGGGATGCTCTTTCCCCCATTGAATTAAACCAGCATTTCCCCTAAAATACACCCTGTTGGATAAACGAACGCCGGGAGGTTGCCCCATGACCCGATACGAAAAAATGCGCGCCATACTCGAACAACGGTCCTTCCGATGGGTAGTTACCGGAGCCGCCGGATTTATCGGATCTCACCTTGTCGAAACCCTTCTATCCCTGGGCCAGAACGTCACAGGCGTGGACTCCTTCCTCTCGGGCAGACAGCAAAACCTGGACGAGGCCCTTGCCAATGCCGGGGCCCCTTCAGCATTCCGCCTGATCAAGGGCGACATAAGGGACATAAGCGTCTGTCGTGAAGCCTGTGAAGGGGCCGACTTTGTCCTGCACCAGGCGGCGCTGGTATCAGTGCCAAGATCCTTCGAGGAGCCACACCTCAACAACTCCTGCAACGTCACCGGCTTCCTCAACATGCTCATATCCGCCCGCGACGCCAACGTCCGGTCCTTCGTCTATGCCTCCTCGGCGGCCGTCTACGGTGACCAGCCCGAGGGACCCACCAAAGAGGATGCGCCCCTTGCCCCCATGTCCCCTTATGCCGTAGCCAAGCGCACGGGCGAACTCTACGCCAGCGTCCTTGCCCACGGAATGAACACCGCCGGACTCCGCTACATGAACGCCTACGGCCCCCGGCAGGACCCGGCCAGCCCCTACTCCGGAGTCATCTCCATCTGGATAGAGCAACTTCTCAAGGGGCAGACCCCCGTCATATACGGCGACGGCAAAAACACAAGAGACTTCGTCTATGTCGAGGACATCGTCCAGGCAAACATCCTTGCGGCCATGGCGGATAAAAACGGCAGGCCAAATGGCGGCATCTACAACATAGGCACGGGAAAATCGACGACCCTTAAGGAACTTTTCTCCCTGATATCAAGATCGGTGCGGATAAATTCATCCCGCGCCGGGGAAACGGTCCCTCGCTACATGCCCCCCAGGGTGGGGGACATCCGGCACTCCCTTTCCGACATAACTCTGGCAATGGAAGCCCTTGGGTACGAACCGCGATACGACCTTGTCCACGGACTGGAAAGGACGGTGCGCCACACATGCTGCTTGTAACAGGAGGAGCCGGTTACATAGGAAGCCATGTCGCGCTGGAACTTCGCCGCCGGGGGCGCGAGACCCTGATCTTCGACGACCTCAGCAAAGGGCACCGGGACCTCGCCGGCGATGCCCCCTTCGAGGAAGGGGACCTCAAAAACCTCTCCAGGGTAAGGGAGATATTCGCAAAAAACCCCATCGAGGGAGTGCTGCACTTCGCGGCAAAAAGCCTTGTGGGCGAATCAATGGCAGTGCCATTGGACTACTACCGCAACAACGTGGCCGGGACCGTAAACCTGCTGACGGCGATGGGGGAGCATGGTGTAAAGCGCATGGTCTTCTCCTCAACGGCGGCCGTCTACGGCGAGCCCGAGACCACCCCCATATATGAGGACGCGGTCCTTAAACCCACCAACGTCTACGGAGACACCAAACTCTTCATAGAATCCATGCTCAAAAACCTCCACCGGGCAAAGGGACTTTGCAGCACCTCCCTCAGGTACTTCAACGCCGCCGGGGCCGATCCGTCGGGATCGGTGGGGGAGGATCACACACCGGAGACCCATCTCATACCCATAGCTCTGGACGTTGCCCTCGGCAAAAGGCAAAAACTGCAGATATTCGGCAACGATTACCCCACCCCCGATGGCACCTGTCTCCGCGACTACGTCCACGTCACCGACCTGGCCGCGGCGCACGTCAAAGCCATAGAAAGGCTCGAGGCCGGTGAAGGGGGATGCGAGGCCTTCAACCTCGGCAACGGAAAAGGCTTCTCGGTCCTTGATATCATCGACTCCGTCCGCAAAGTCACCGGACACCCCATTCCGGCAGAATACTCCGGCCGCCGTCCCGGCGACCCCGCAGTGCTTGTGGCATCATCAAAGAAGGCAGAACAGATTCTCGGCTGGCAGCGAGCATACCCCGGCATCGAAGAGATAGTCTCCACCGCATGGAACTGGCACAGAAAAAGACACGCAGGGAAGGCTTAAAATAAGGAGACAGGCATCAGGCGACGGGCAGCGGGAAGAGCCTGTCATCCTGAGGACCAGCGGGACGAAGGATCTGGGTGGAACATCCGCCCACTGGCGGGATCTGTCTTTTGAGGTCGAATGTACTGTCATCCTGAGGAACGAAGTGACGTAGGATCTGGTCTTGACCCACACGATTCACGGCCCCTAATGCCTTTTCTGTTTGCTTTTCTCTTGCCCCCCTCCGCGTCCCCTGTGGTGCAAGACCCTGCTTCCAGGTTTTGGCTTCAAACACAGAATAATGTTTCTCTATCCTTACTTTTGTCCGCGCCCGCGCATTTGACTGAACACAAAATCAAACGCCGCCTCCAGTTCGGGCAAAAATTCCAGCTCTACAATTCTTATCCCCAGGTCGCCGAGGGGCTTGATCGCCCCGGCCATCCAGGGGTCCGAAACCTCTATCACGGAAGGCAGAAACTTTTCCTCCTTAACCATTGAAACAAATTCCCTCCAGAAATCGATCCATAGATCCTCCGGTCGAGACGGAGATATCGTTCTGAATTGCCTTGATGCGCCCGTCTCCTTGTCTACAATCTGCATTACTCCCAGGGAAGCCAAATTCTGAGGGTCATTCCCAATAAGCGCGGGAGCCACCTTCCAGCCAAGTTGCCACTGGTCCTCTCTTATTTCAAGGCTCCCCAGCATATCGGCGTCCCGGCTCCCCATCAGTTTCGGAGGCTCCAGAATATCCATGGCCCCGGAGATATTCTGCAAATTAGCTGAAACCCAGTCCCCGGACTCGTTTTTCAGCAAAAACGGGATCGGCTTTTCATCAAAAACTTCAAGAAACTTCGAACAACTGCGCGCCAGGTCAGCAACCTCGAGAACCAGAGGGATCATCTCGATGAACAGATCGGCCTCTTCTCTGGTGATCCCGCTGTTTACCCTCATGCACCCCATCTTTCGGTACTGGGGCCACATCTTGTGCCTGTTTATCTGTACTTCCGAGATACCGGGCAGAACAATGTCGTGCTTTTCCAGATATTCCCGCTCCATAAATGAAAGCAGCAAGTTGCTATACATCGCCTGAAAAACGGGGTTATCCGGTTCCATTTCCGACTGGGCCAGAGAATAGTGGACAAGCCCCGTCTCGCCTCTGTAAAATGAAAGTCCGAAAAACTCTCCTCCGCAACCCATGATCATCGGAAACACCAACTCTTGAGTCGACGGCCTGGACAGCGCGAAGAGATCCATGTCCGAAAAAAGTTCCCACGGCCTGGCCCGGGCGAAATTCCCGGCCAGGTCAAAAAGTTTTTTCCACTGGACCTTTCCCGGTTTCCTGTTCCCATTCATTGTCGCGAACCTCCTCGTCAGAAACTGAACGAAAAAAACTTGTCGAAAAGCTCCATCTTGCAAAATGACTGCGCCCTGAAGCCATAGCCGGATCCCGACAACCCTCTGGAAACCGCGATCAGCGAAAACACCTCCAGGTGGCGCAGAACCCTTATATCAAGAAATCTTTCGGGCGTCGTATAATGTTTCTCCAGCATGGAGACCTCATCCAGCAAGTTCGGGTGAATAAGTGAAGCCGCGATGCTTTTCTCTCCCGCAATGGGGCCTTCGACCACCTCGCTCAGCCTGTAAAGGGTGTAGGGAAAAGTATTCTGCAAGCCTGTCAGTTCGGGAAGCCCGTCGCAGTAAGCCAGGTTGAATTGGCGGAAATACACGTCGAAAAGGTGTGCGAACAGGCGGCCCTCATTCCCCTCGGCCAAAAGAGACTTTCCCTTCCTCGTGATCTCGAAACGGCCCTTTCTTTTTTTGAGAAGCCCCGCAACTTCGCATACAACCCTGGACATATGCACGGCCGGCGCGTCATCCTCGTTAACCACGCCTGGCGGCCTGTACACATCGTACAGATCCAAACCCTTGAAAATGGCCTTGTCGTAAACCTGTTTCACCGTATCTCTTTTCAGGTTTCCCCGTGCCGTAGAACTTACCCCGCCTGATCCCGCCACAACCTCCAGCAGGACCCGGCAGTTATGAAGCAGCGGGACGTTTTCAAGCATGTCGGAGGGAAGGTCGTCGTTCAGAACTATTACCTTTTTGTCATTCCACCAGCCCAGACTCAAAAGCTCGTGCATCTGTCTTGGTGAAAGTCCGCAGAATTCGCCAATGGGAGACTCGTTGTGATCGCGGGAGAGAGTTTCCAGCGCCTTGTCCAGATCCTGCAAGCGCCCATTTCCCCAGTCTTTAACTGTTTGGGCTACCTTTTGCCTGAACTCATCGTCCGGCGCTCCGGGGCGAACCCCACCCGAAGGAGGATCTTCGAGGGAAGGCAGATCATCAACACGGTCTCTCACCTTTGAAAGGACCCCCTCAAGAATTGTCCTGTCCTTCCCGGCAGTCAAAAGGCATGTGTCTCTGGAGATACATGCCCCCATCAGAAGCAATTCGTCAAAAGTAAGCGACGCGATCCAGATATCGCCTTCCCTTTCAAGGTCACGTCTCAAAAACGAACCAAAAACCCTCCTTGCCAGCGGCGAGGAAAGCAGAAGCACTCTCCTTTCAATTTCCGAAAGCGGTAAACGTGTTTTCCCTGAATTCCAAAATCCCATATCTATCACCCCTAACATGGCGACTAATTTTCCAACACGTCATTCACGCCATGGATTCCTGATCTCACTATAGCGCTTCGGGAACCAGTCGTAACAACCTGGACAATTTTGAAACAAAGCGCAAAAAAACAGCGAACGCTTTTGACTGCCTGCAGGTCAGCCGCCTGGTTTTCCCGCACTTGCATTTATATCCCATGAGTAAAAAAATTACTCGTAAATCATAACGTAAATCGTCAACCGTGATCCGTTATTCGCAACGTTCCTTGACCGTTCACCCCCGCAGAGACCGCGGGACTTCGCGTTCACCGTTTCGCTTTTCTGTCCCCCCCTACAACACCCACCAGGGAATACCGAAAATATCTCTCCCCAACACCTGAACCTCAGGGCAATCGCTTACCACAAATCCTCTGGCGGGCCCGATCAGATTCCTGGCCGCGACGATGCCCTTTGTATCTCCCGTGGATACCGAATCCCGTGCCTTGGCCTCGAAAAGGAACTTCTCCTTGCCCCTTGCGAGAACAAAATCCACCTCATCCCTGCTTCTTCGCCAGGTAAACAGTTCACCGCCAAGAACATCCGTATGCGCTTTAAGCAACTGATAAACCAGGGTCTCGAAAAGCCGGCCCCGGAACTTGTCGTCGATATCATAAGAATTCCCCAATCCATTCAACGCGCACGCCATGCCGCAGTCCGCGCAGAACAACTTTGGAGTCTTTCTCATCCCGGCAGCCTTTGTTGCCTGAACAGGATATATGCGCCTGAAAAGGAAAAGCGTCTCCAGCATATTGATGTAGCGCGAGAGTGTACTCTGGGGCACCCCCGTATCGCGTGAGAGCGACAGCACGTTCAGAAGATTGCCAGTGATCTCCCCCATGGCGGTCACTGTCCGGGCGAATTCCGGAAGATTGCTGATGTTGGCCAGATCCCGCATATCCTTTTCCATATAGGTTGAGAGAAACCCTTTCCACCACAGCCCGATCTGTGACTCTTTCTCAAAATCCATCGGCCTTGGGAAAAAACCCCGGAACAAAACCCTGTCCAGATCACCGGGTCTGGGGCCTGCCTTAAGACCGCGCGGGTTTTCTAGAAAATCCAAAGAAGCGGGCTCGCCTTGCCGCTCACGCGTGGAAAAGGGTGAAAGTACCAGATGCAGGGCCCTTCCAGCAAGGCTCTCCGAAACATCCCTCAAAAGAAGCAGATTTGCCGAACCGGAAAGAACGAATCTGCGCCCGGGGTCCATATCCACGATACGCTTGATCTCCAAAAGGACTGGGTGATACCGTTGTACCTCGTCCAGTATCACCAGGGGCTCATCGGGCAAAAAATCCTGGGGAGAATCCCTGACGGCGGCCAGAACCCTCAGATCGTCGAAGGAAAAATACGTCGCGCCCTTCAGCTTTTCCGCGCTGCGCAACAGGGTTGTTTTCCCGACCTGTCGCGGCCCCGTCAACACTACCACCGGCACCGTTTCAAGCGCTTCCGCAATAAGATCTTCCATCCACCGCCGAATATATGTCATTTTTACCTCCATCATGGGTAAAAATACCCCACGCCATGGGTAATTATAACAGAAAACAGTCCATCTATACACCTGCCTACCCCGTTTACCGTTTACGCAGCTGAATTTGTAGTTATTCTGGTAAAATAATCACAACGGAATCAAAATAACCTGGAGGTTTCTCATGTCTGTTGACGAAGAATTGATAAGGAAAATTGTTGGCAGAATAGTTTCCGTTTCCAAGCCAGAGAAAGTTATTCTTTTTGGCTCGGCTGCAACCGGACAGATGACGCCCGACAGCGATATCGACCTGCTTGTTGTCTCGAAAGAGCCTGTAGATCCTCGAATACAGAGGAACCTTCTTGTGCGGAGCCTGTGGGGCCTGGGATATCCCTTTGACGTGATCGTGATCTCGGGCCAATGGTTCGAAGAGAGCAAGAACGTTATCGGAGGGATCGCCTACCCGGCCAATAAATATGGAAGGGTCATCTATGAAGCCGCATAAGGAAACGATCGACAAAATCACCGGTCAATGGCTTATGAAGGCAGAGCAGGACATGAAAGCATCGCAGACCCTGGCTGGGTCGGTCCCTCCGTTGCTGTATCCTGCATGTTTCCACGCCCAGCAGGCAGCAGAAAAATTCATCAAAGCCCTTCTGACAAAACTGCAGATAGAGTTTCCAAAAACCCACTCTATAGAACGCCTGATTGAGCTCCTTTACCCTGCGTTGCCGGATGTTTGTTCAGAAATAATGGAAGCTGCTGATCTTACCCATTATGGTGTGGAAGAACGCTATCCCGGAGACATGCCGGAACCGGAAGAACAGGAAACGCTTGAAGCGATCAAGATTGTGGAAAAAGTCAGGGGAACAATAATTGCTGCGATAAATACCGCCGAATAAACGATCCCCCGGCCCTTCTCACCACAGGGGACGCAGACGAAGTGCCCTGGCTGGCGTACCGCCAGCGTAGGGTAGTGTGATGCCACACAGACAAGGTGCCCGAAAGAAGAGAGGGGTAGAAAACCTTTCTTTGTGAGAGCCAAAGAGCCCCCGCCCTTCCAGCCTTTCGCCTCCAGCCTCCTGATGCGTGTCGCCACAAGCCGAATAAAAAAATCTTGCAAAGCAAGATGATCTGAATTACAATGTACTTCAGTTTCAACGAGGAGGGAATGACATGGCTAACAGTCTTGTACAGGCGCGGATAGATCCGGAAGTCAAGAGGGAAGCTTCCGTAGTACTGGCCTCCATGGGACTTTCCGTATCCGACGCCGTTCGCCTTATGCTCACCAGAGTAGCTGTGGAGAAGGCGTTGCCATTCGATTTACTGGTCCCCAACGAAACCACCCTGGCGGCGATGCGGGAGGCCAGAGCGGGTGGTCTTCCGAGTGTTGGAAGTGTCGAGGAACTTATGGACGCGCTGAATGCGGAAGATTGAGTGGTCGAGCCAATTCGCGCGCGACTTCAAAAGGGAAAAAAAGGGGCCCCATAAAAGAATACTGGAGAGCACACTTATGGCAGTTATCCAAAGGCTTGCAGAAGACCGGCCGCTGGAGATGAAATATCGCGATCACTCTTTGGGTGGTCAATGGGATGGGTGCAGAGACTGCCACATCCGACCTGATCTTGTGTTGATCTACGAAAAAAACTGTTGTGTTCTCCGGCTGATCCGTTTGGGCTCCCACGAGGAAATTGGATTCTGATTTTGCCCGAATTCCCCGTCCCAGCCTTTGATTTTGCTGTCATCCTGAGGACCAGCTGGCGGACTATCGCTCCCCTTCGCTGAACCGCCTCAGGACGATGTCAAGATGACACCCTGTGTTTCTTGCAGTGTAAGAATTGCTTCAAGGTTTCTGGTTTCAAACACATAATATTGATCTTCTACCCTTACCCTTCTCTTCGTTTGGGCACCTAGTCACTGCGTTAGGGCACCTTGTCTCTCTTGCTCTTCTCTGCGTCCCC
>NPIE01002640.1_pt1 | contig 12454 bp, 9 predicted proteins | sample 8637661 | NCBI WGS metagenome assembly NPIE01 (sample SAMN07420842, study PRJNA396082) | bioreactor metagenome | isolation source: sample BA12 brine-fed electro-methanogenic bioreactor BA | place: Japan: Kochi | collected 2016-12-09 | reverse complement strand
GCTACCGGCTACCGGCTACTGATTCTGGCTATCTCAAAGAACTGCTTATAGTCGTTATCAATTTCTATGGCTTGGATACGTTTTTCCATGCATTGAGCCAGACGATCCGGTATGGTTATCGGTTGCCGGATCACATCTTCCACTATAGACTTGAATTTTGCAGGATGAGCCGTTTCCAGAAATATTCCTGTAGCTTGTTTATCATAACAATTTATGTATTCCGTCAAACCAAGAAGTCCCACAGCGCCGTGGGGATCACAGAGGTATCCCGTTTTTTCATAGGTTTCCCGGATTTTACAACGGGTTTCATTATCTGAATAACCTTTTCCCCATATATCGTTGGTAATCGCCGAATATGAATGATCATACAAATCCAGAATCCGGACAAAATTGCTGGGATTTCCCACATCCATGGCACTCGACAATGTCTGTCTGGATGGACGGGGATTATACTTGCCGGACATCAAATACTCAGGTACAACATCATTAATGTTGGCTGAGTCCACAAACCGTTTAACCGGAAGTCCCATTCTTTTCGCCATAAGCCCGGCTGTCAGATTCCCGAAATTTCCGCTTGGAACAGATATAACAACCGATTCCCGTTTTTTCTTGTCAAGCCCGGCAAAAGCGTGGAAATAATAGAAAATCTGCGGAATCAAACGGGATATGTTTATAGAATTAGCAGAGCTTACAAGTGCATTTTCGCGAAGTCTGTCATCAGATAATGCCTTTTTTACGAGTGTCTGGCAATCATCAAAGACACCTCTGACTTTCAGAGCCGTTACATTATGTCCCAGCGTTGCAATCTGTTTTTCCTGAATATCACTCACTTTTCCGGCGGGATAAAGGACGTACACATGAATACCGGGGACGTTATAAAATCCGTTCGCTACAGCACTTCCCGTATCACCGGAGGTCGCCACCAGAATTTTCAGTTCTTTGGACATTTCCCGCATAAACCAGGCCATCAAACGTGACATGAAACGGGCGCCAAAATCTTTAAAAGCCAGAGTTGGCCCATGAAAGAGTTCAAGAGAATATGTATTGTCAATCAAATGAACAAGAGGGGCATCGAAATTAAAAACCTCGTATGTCAGTTCTTCAAGGGACTGCTTATCCATGTCTCCGTCCAGGAACAAAGAAGCCAGTTCGTAGGCAAGTTCCGGAAATGAAAGGCCGGATAGATTTTTCAAAATTGTTTGAGAGACGGCCGGAATGGTGACGGGCATATATAAACCCTTATCAGCCGGCATACCCGTAAGGACAGCCTCCTTTAGACTTACCCGGAGATCTTTATTGTTTGTGCTGTAATATTTCATGGATTTTTCATGTCAGGCTTTGCGATTCGGGGACCTTCCATATTCACGGCAGAAATCCAGGAATTAAAACCGGTCCCGGATTTTATGTAAACGGATTTCATCGCTTCACAGACCCGTTCGGCCGCAACCTTTCCTTTAGACAGGGCAAAAATTGTGGGACCCGAACCGGATATGCCGCACCCCAAAGCACCGGCATGTTTTGCGGCCTGAACGACGTCATAATAATGGGGAATAAGTCCGGATCTAACCGGTTCAGCAACGAAATCCTGCATGGATCGGGCAATCAGATCATAATCATTACGGAACAATCCGGCGACAAAACCGGCTGTATTTCCCCACTGACGGATTGCTGTTTTTAAGGGAATGGTGTCCGGGAGCAATTCACGGGCCTTCCGTGTTTCAATTTCAACGTGAGGATAAACCAGTATACAGAACAAATCGCCGGGAACAGGCAAATGACAGACATCCAGGGGTTCATAGCTGCGAATGAGAACGAATCCTCCCAAGAGCGATGGGATCACATTATCTCCGTGAGCTGATCCGCATGCTGTTTGTTCAGACCGAAGTCCGAACGCAAGCAATTCCTTTTCGCCGGCCGGATGTCCGAAAAGCCGGTTCATCCCGTACAACACAGCGGCAGAACTGGCAGCACTGGAACCCAATCCGCTCCCAACCGGTAATCCTTTATGCAAAACTATATCCACACCTGCTTCCGGAGCAAATGCGTTCAGAAACTGCTGTGCTGCAACCCCGGCTGTGTTTTTTTGGGGATCGGTTGATAAAATCCCGTTGTCGCCGTGTATGGAAAGGATTGAGACGCCCGGTTTTTCCCGGAGGTTTAATTGGACGGTATCACCCGGATTGTGTACTGCAAATCCAAACACATCAAAACCGCAGGAAATATTGGCAACCGTTGCCGGTGCAAAAACAGTAATGGTTTGTTGTCTTTCCCGTATCATAGATCTGTTCCTTTTTTTGAACAGTTTTCTCCTGAAATACTGAAGCATAAATTACAATCTTTCTATGGGTACAACAGTTTTTTTCAGGATATTGTGTTTAAATTTATGCGTTACCAGTTTCCAAAAGGATCTGTATCTCTTTCCAGACCGTGTTCCCGGCAATACTCCTGATACTCATCAAAATCATCAAGCCAGTACGCGTCTGGATTGTTTTTAAATATGAATACTCTGCCCAAATCGGATTTGTCAGCATTTCGGTGATACTTCAGGATTGTTTCCTGTTCCGTTACAGCTATAATTTCAATTTTACCGGTTTTATGGGACATGACAAAACGAGCCCGTCTTCCAAGTCCGGATACTTTGTTTTTCGCTTCTTCTATGATTCTCCATCCATCCATAATCGGAACTGCATATGTTTTATTACCCAGTGTAGGTCTGCACTGGAAAATATAATACGGCGGAACATCAAGACGATTCAGATCTAGAAAGAGCCGGGCTAAAACATCCGCGTTGTCATTTACCCCGCGAATTAACGGAGTTTGATTGCATAATGCTGCTCCGGCTTCTCTGAGCAACGTTATCGCCTGTCTGCTTTGACGGGTCAGTTCACGGGGATGATTGATGTGAAGCATAAAATAAAGCCGTTTTTCTCCTGAAGAATAACGCCTGATCATCTCAAGCAGCGAAGGATCTTCAAGAATCCTGAACGGATTGAATACGGGCAATTTAGTGCCGATCCGAATGATTTTAATATGAGGAATCGAACAGAGTTTGTGCAGCAGATTCTCAATTTTTAACGTTGACATAATCAGCGGATCTCCTCCGGTAATCAGAATATTTATTATTTCATGATGGTTCCGGATGTATTCAATTCCCTCTTCAAAACGATGGTTAACCTCCTTGTTATCATGCATGAAAAGGCGCTTTCTGAAGCAAAACCGACAGAAGGCCCCGCATGTATCCTGTGAAATAAAAAGTGCCGTATCCGTGTATTTATGCTCAACACCGGGGACTCTCACGTACCTGGATTCTCCGGACGCATCCAGAGAACCCCATTCCGCCAATTCATCCTCATTGGGTATAATAATCCGACGAATGGGATCATGCGGATCATCCCAATGTATCAGGTCCAAATAATAACTGTTTGCTCGGAAAGCAAATTTATCCTCGATTTTTTTTAACGATTCAATCTCACTCTCAGACAAACCTTTTACCTGCGATATGTGCGTAAAATACTTAACAGTACCCATGGCTCCTCCTTTCTTTTTCCAAAATTTCCAGAAAAGGGGATGAATATTTAAGTTTAAACGATCAAACGTAAAGAGTAAAGAAAAAGTTTAATAAGATGGCTGTTATGAATTCAAAAGAATTAAAATTCTACGGACAACTGTTTATTATTTGTCGGTTTATATTGATTTTACTATAATTATCATCGAATAATATTTAATTTTACCGAACAAAGGCAATAAAGGGAAAAAAATACAATGTGTGGTATCGTCTGCGTCTTCGAACTGAAACAGGAACCGGAGCTTTTACGGCCTCAGATACTGGACATGGTCAAAAAAGTCCGTCACCGCGGTCCGGACTGGTCCGGGATTTACAGCAGTCATCGGGCAATCATGGCTCATGAACGCTTGTCCATCGTAGATCCTCAATCAGGAGGACAGCCGTTATACAGCCCGGACAAAACAATGGTTTTAGCGGTAAACGGAGAAATCTACAACCATCAGTCCATAAGAGATCATTATATCAACAAATATCATTTTTCAACTTTATCGGATTGTGAAGTGATCCTTCCTCTTTACCGGGAAAAGGGGTGTTCGTTTCTGGATGATCTGAACGGAATTTTTGCTTTTGCACTTTATGACGAAAACAGTGACAGTTATCTGATTGCACGAGATCATATGGGTATCATTCCGTTGTATACAGGCAGAGACAGTATGGGACAGATGTATGTGTCATCAGAACTGAAGGCCCTGGAAGGTGTATGCAACCGGATTGAACTGTTCCCTCCCGGTCATTTTCTGGACAGCCGGATCGGAGAAATTCGTCCCTGGTACCGGCGGGAGTGGAAATCATTTGAATCTGTTGAAAACAACACTACCGATATTAACAAACTCCGTCAATCCCTGGAATCTGCAGTTCACCGGCAATTGATGTCTGATGTGCCATATGGTGTCCTGCTGTCCGGCGGTTTGGATTCGTCCATTATTTCTGCCATTGCCAAAAAGTATGCTTCCAAACGCATTGAATCCAATGACATTCAGGATGCATGGTGGCCTCAGCTTCATTCCTTTGCCATCGGTCTGGAAGGATCTCCCGATTTGAAGGCTGCTCAGACCGTTGCTGACCATATTGGTACCATTCATCATGAAATCCATTTTACACTGCAGGAAGGTCTGGATGCCCTGAAAGATGTGATTTATCATCTGGAGACCTATGATGTGACAACCGTCCGGGCTTCTACACCCATGTATCTTTTGGCAAGGGTTATTAAATCCATGGGGATAAAAATGGTTCTTTCCGGCGAGGGTGCAGATGAAATTTTCGGCGGTTATCTCTATTTTCACAAAGCGCCTGACGCCCGATCCTTTCATGAAGAAACAGTACGAAAACTGGATAATCTCCATCTCTATGACTGTCTTCGCGCCAATAAAGCCCTGGCTGCGTGGGGCATTGAAGGCCGGGTCCCCTTTTTGGACAAGGATTTTCTGGATGTGGCAATGAACATCAATCCTGCTGACAAAATGGTTCAAAACAGTCGAATTGAAAAGTGGCTTCTCAGAACTGCCTTTGCAGATATGCTCCCGGAAAGTGTTGTCAAGCGGCAAAAGGAACAATTTTCCGACGGTGTGGGATATGGTTGGATTGATATGCTGAAAGAGCTGACGGCACAGAAAGTATCGGATGAACAGATGGCCAATGCACAATACCGGTTTTCTGTCAATCCCCCTTTGAGCAAAGAAGAATATTTTTACCGCTGCATTTTTGCTGAACACTTTCCTTCTGAATCCGCAGCACGGACTGTTCCCTCTGTTCCTTCGGTAGCATGCAGTACTGCCGCAGCGCTGGAATGGGATCAATCGTTCAGGGAAAATTGCGATCCCTCGGGAAGAACCGTAAAATCCGTTCATCATCATTCATGAAGAAGTAAAGTTCGGTTCATACCGGATAAAACCGGATATTTTTTCCGTGAATACTTACCCTTTTTTTAGTAGCTTCCATCAGTTCTTTTGAATTTATGATAATTAAAAAATTATTCTTATTTGGAGAAAATGATGAAAAAAGTTGCAGTGGCAATGATGGTCCTTTCTCTTCTGATCCTGTCGGCATGCGGCGGATCGGGAACTCAGGAAAAAACAGGTCCCGATGCCCTTTACAATGGCATACCTGCGCCCAAAGACGAAAATACTCTTCCGGAACAGGGCGGGTACGGTTTTGAAAATATTGCAGACGAATTAGGGTATGAAACCTATATTTTTAATCCGGAAACCGATTATCCGGCTTTCGGAGACCCAAAAGCCAAAAAAGGGGGAACGCTGACCCATATATCCACCCGATTCCCGGCAACCATGCGAATCGCCGGCCAGAATTACAATTATGAGGAAAATATCAGCATTATTGCCCCCCTTTGTTACGAAAGTCTGCTGGGACTTCATCCTGTCACGCTGGAATATATCCCGGGATTAGCCACACATTGGAAGATTTCTGAAGATAAAATGACATATTGGTACCGGATAAACCCGGATGCCCGTTTTTCTGACGGCAGGCCGGTGACTGCAGACGATGTGATTGCAACCTGGGATCTTCATATGGATGAAACCATCCTGATGCCTTCAAGCCAATTGGTTTACAGCAAATTCGAAAGACCGGTCGCTGAAGGGAAATATATTATAAAAGTAAACAGTAAAACACTCAACTGGCGGAATTTTCTCTATTTCAGCGGGATGAACATCATGCCTGCGTATTATTTACGGCAGGTTGACGGCACTGAATTTCTCAAGAAATATCAGTTTAAAATGATTCCGGGAACCGGTCCCTACGTGATTTATGAAAAGGATATTATCAACCAGGAATCTTTCACATTTACGCGCCGCGACAATTACTGGGCAGCTGATGATCCTATGAATAAGTATGTGTTTAATTTTGACAGAGTCAGAATTTTGGTCGTAAAAGATAACCGCAGTCTGATTTTTGAGAAATTTAAAAAGGGGGAATGTGATTTTTACCCGGTTTACAGTGCCCGGGAATGGCATGAAGAAACAGAATTTGAAGCAGTAAGAAAAGGATGGGTTCAGAAGCGGAAAGTCTATTCTCATCGGCCTGTAGGAACATCCGGGTTTGCGTTTAACATGAGGAAATGGCCCTTTAATGACCGGAGAATCCGTTATGCTTTTGCGTATCTGTATAACCGTGAAAAAATGAATGAAGAGATGTATTACAGTGAATATGATATGATGCATTCTCTGTATGCCGGATCTGTCTATGAGAATCCCAATAATGAAAAAATTACCTATAATCCTGAAAAAGCCGTAAAACTTTTGGCAGAGGCCGGTTTTAAGAACAGGAATTCAGAGGGTTGGCTTGTGAATGACGAAGGTCAGGTATTGCGTTTTGAAATCCCGATTCAAAAATCGGTGGATTATATGGTTACTCCGGTTCAGCAGATGCTGAAAGATTACGGGATCGACATGCAGATCAAATATATGGACGGCAATGCTATCTGGAAAAATCTGATGGAACGGAATTTTACAATATATATGCAAAGCTGGGGCGGTCTGGTCTTCCCAAATCCTGAAACCTCTCTCCACTCGTCTCTTGCAGATAAATCCAATAATAACAATATCAGCGGTTTTGCCAACGATCGTGTCGATAAACTTCTTGAAGAATATGATACCTGTTTTGATCAGGATCGGCGAATAAAAATAATCCGTGAAATCGACGGGATTTATGCAGACATCCGGCCGGCTGCATGGGGTACAGCCAGAATGTCAATGAATATTCTCTTTTGGAACAAACTTGGGTGTCCGGATTATGTGTTTGACAGATATAATGGTGATTATACATCAATTTTCAAGCTCTGGTGGTATGAACCGGAAAAAGATAAAGATTTGAAGGATGCCATGAAAACTGGCCGGAGTTTACCTCAGGGTGATCTGGTGGTGCGGTACTGGGACAGGTATAAAGATAATTAAATTATTTTGAAAGGCTTTTAATTCATGACGCAGTATTTTATCCGGCGTATCCTTTTAATGATACCGACCTTTATCGGATCAACCCTGCTGATTTTTATTATACTTCAGTTAGCACCCGGCGGCCCCCTGGAGCAAACCATACAAAGACTTCAAATGGGCGGTATGGGACAGGGAGAAATTGCAGGAGCAGCCGGTGATATGATGACGGGAGGAAGCAGTATTCTCCCTGAATCGGCACTTCGCGAATTGAACCGTTTCTACGGATTTGATAAGCCCATCTGGCAAAGATATATTATTTGGCTGGGAATCTGGCCCCGGGAGATCCGACACAGAGATATTGATTTCAGTCCCGATGTGTTCAAACAACAACGGAATGTGGGCTTTGGCAACTACCTCACGCTGGAAAGAGACGGCGAGGAACTGAAAATAACAGATGATTCAGGCATTGCCCCAAAAGAATGGAAAGGCCGTATAGAAGAGATTAAGGAAGACGGAACAGCCAGAGCTGTCATTTTTCAAACAGAGTTCTCCGGAATCTTCACGGGAAATCTGGGCACGTCCTACACATATGCCCAGCCGGTTACTGAAGTTATGGCTCCCCGATTCAAAATTTCCATTTTCTATGGATTGTCAGGTCTTATTCTTATGTATCTTATCTGCATTCCTCTGGGTATTAAAAAAGCCTTAAAGCATGGAACACCTTTCGATTTTGTATCAAGTGTTGTCGTTTTTGTGGGTTATTCAATTCCGGGATGGGCTCTGGGCGGTGTGCTTCTGGTCCTGTTTGGCGGAGGATCATTCTGGGATATATTCCCGTTGGGAGGGTTCCGCTCGCCTCTGGAAATATGGGAAACCCTGACTTGGTGGCAAAAAATATTCGATCAGCTTCACCATGCCGTCTTACCCATTATTGCATGGACAATCGGAAGTTTTGCGGCCATGACAACCCTGATGAAAAACAGTCTACTGGAAAATCTGTCCCAGGATTATATCCGAACCGCCTATGCCAAAGGTCTCAACGAAAAACGGGTTGTCTGGATCCATGCCATGCGCAATTCATTGATTCCCATTGCTGCCCGGATCGGTCATAATATCGGCATTATTATATCCGGTTCGTATTTTATCGAGCGTGTTTTTAATATTGACGGATTCGGGAAAATGGGCTATCAGGCAATTCTGGACCGTGATTATCCCATTACACTGGGATTTCTGGTCATAGTCGTAATCATCCGGCTGGTAGGAAACATTCTATCTGACCTTGCACTTGCAACCGTAGATCCAAGGATACGATTCAAATGAAATGGTTAAATCTCTTCCGTAAAAATATCGATAATCCTGAAGAAATTTCTTTGGGCATCCTGAAAAAACGATGGCAAAAATTTAAAACCATGAAACGGGGTTATTATTCGTTTGTCGTCCTTGTAACTCTGTATATCATATCTTTTTTCCTGCCGTTTCTCATCAATAACCGGGCAATAATTGTCAAATATGAAGATAACGTCTATTTCCCCGTAATTCAGGGATACTTCCATGGAAGCACATTCGGACAGGATGTGCCCGGCGAAACAAATTACCGCATTCTCAGGGAGACTTGGAAATCAGAGAACAGCAGAAACTGGCTCATATTACCCCCCTATCCTTACAGTCCCTATGAAGATATAACGGTAGAAGGTAATAAAATGTTTGATCCCCCGTCTTCGGACCGATGGCTGGGAACAGACAATACAGGACGGGATGTTTTTGCACGGCTCTGTTATGCATTTAATATATCCATATCGTTTGCCCTTGTATTGACGGTACTGAATTATATTATTGGAATTCTTATCGGCGGCGCTATGGGATATTTCGGGGGAAAATTCGATCTCTTTTTCCAAAGAATAATCGAAATCTGGTCCAGTATGCCCATTCTGTATGTCATCATAATTCTTGTTTCAATAATGAAACCGTCCTTTCTCCTGCTGATCGGAATCTATACTATCGTGAACTGGATCAGCATGACGTATCTTATGAGAGCTGAATTCTACAGGGAAAAATCAAAAGACTATGTAGCGGCAGCCTTATCAATGGGTCAAAGTGACTTTAAGGTTATGTTTAAACATATTCTTCCAAACTCGCTTGTGCCTGTGATTACTTTTTTCCCCTTTGCCGTCGTACAGGGTATTCTGGCACTGGTCGGACTGGATTATCTCGGATTCGGTATGCCCCCTCCCACGCCCAGTTGGGGACAGATGCTGGATGTGGGACTTTCCAATATTACCAAGTGGTGGATGGTTTTTGCACCGGTTACCGCTCAATTTTTAACGCTTCTCTGCATTGTATTTATCGGAGAAGGCGTACGGGAAGCCTTCGATCCCAAAGTCTACTCGAGGTTGCGATGAACAGAAAAAAACTGGTTGAAATCAGAGGACTGAAAACCCGGTTTAAAGTCGGTGATGACTGGGCAACTGCCGTTAATGGCGTGGATTTTGATATTTTTGAAGGCGAAACTCTGGGAATTGTAGGGGAATCCGGTTCAGGAAAATCGGTTTCCGTTCTCTCTCTTATCCAACTGATCCCCAATCCGCCGGGAGAAGTCATCGAAGGGACGATCAAATTCCGGGACAAGCTGATTTTCGACGGTTCGGAATACAGAAAAGTTCTGGACGTCCCCGAATTCCGATTTTTTAAATCTTTGCGGGATAAACAGAGAAAATGGAGTGCAGGTACTTTTTTTCTGTTGTGGATGGTTATTTATTCACTGTTACCCGTGAATGGACTGCTTCCTGCCGTGATATCGTTTATTTTGGATATATGGGCTACTATCCGCCTTTTTTACAGTTCACCCCGAAAAAAAGCCCTGCGCGATTATATGGAAAAACTCTATTCCCGGATGCGGGATTACCGGGGACGGGATATTGCCATGATTTTTCAGGAACCCATGACATCCCTGAACCCTGTTTTCACGATCGGCATGCAGATAGAAGAATCTCTGGAACCAAAATCCTTTAAAGAGTTTTGCCGGGACAGAGTCATTAATTGGTCTGCTTCCTTTCGTAAACATACTTGGAAAACCCGTTTAACCGCTATTGGAATTTTTACGGCTGTCATTTATTTTTTCATGCTTTTCGGCGACGGATGGGTCTTCCATCTGTCTGCATTGGTGAATTCGGTTTTGGCAGGCACCTTGATACCAACGATTATTGCTCTTGGAACAATTCTCACAGACAGGTCGATTCCTGATTCATATAAAGAAAAAAAGAACGAACTTTTCAGGAAAGGGGTAAAATTACTGGATCTGGTTGGGATCCCGGATCCTGTTTCACGAATGAAAGATTATCCCCATCAATTCTCCGGCGGAATGCGGCAGCGTGTTATGATTGCCATGGCTCTGGCCAAAGATCCTTCACTGCTTATTGCTGATGAACCGACAACTGCCCTGGATGTTACCATACAGGCTCAGATCCTGGATCTGATGGTTGAAATAAAAAACAAAAAAAGTGATTCAGCGATCGTTCTCATTACGCATGATCTGGCTGTTGTGGCTGAGACCTGCGAGCGGGTTATTGTAATGTACGGCGGCGTGATTCAGGAAAAAGCATCCGTGGAAGAACTGTTTGCCCATCCCCTTCACCCCTACACAAACGGACTGCTGCAATCTATTCCCAATCCTCTGGATGCTGAAAAGAAAGATAAACTGAAAACCATACGCGGCATGGTACCCAGCATTCTCAAATTACCGGAAGGATGCAAGTTCTGCACACGCTGTGACGTAAAAATCGATATATGCGATACACTTGAACCGGAACTGAGAGAAATCAAACCCGGTCATTTTGTTCGCTGCCATGTTGTACAACGGAAAACGGGTAAACTTTCATGATAAAAAGAGATCATACAAAACCGCTTGCAGATATCCGGGATTTAAAAGTTCATTTTCCTGTCTTCGGCGGTGTTCTTTCCCATAAAATTGCTACAGTGAAAGCTGTTGACGGAATCACTTTTTCCATCAATCCCCGTGAAATTATCGGCATGGTGGGAGAATCGGGCTGCGGAAAAACAACAGTTGGCCGTGCTATGGTCAATATTCTGAAACATGTAGCACCTGATGTGGAGATATCCGGAGATATACATTATCATTTGAAAGGCAAAAACATCAATTTTGTCAAGGACAGCTCGGCAAAAATCCGGCCGTATCGATCAGATATCCAAATGATTTTTCAGGACCCCTACGCTTCTCTCAATCCCCGCATGACTGTTGCTCAAATTGTCAGTGAACCCTTGCAACTGCATACAAACATGAGCAAGGTTGAACAAAAAGAGCGGGTTGGGTGGCTTTTGGATAAGGTCGGACTTAATCCTGAACAGGCCCGCCGTTATCCCCATGAATTTTCCGGCGGCCAACGGCAGCGTGTGGGAATAGCCCGGGCACTTGCAACCAATCCGGAACTCATAATTTGTGATGAACCGGTTTCTGCACTGGATGTTTCCATTCAGGCTCAGGTCATCAACCTGATGCAGGATCTTCAGGATGAATTCAATATGTCCTATCTTTTTATCGCGCATGATCTTTCTGTAGTCGAACACATATCTGACAGAATCATTGTCATGTATTTGGGAAATATTGTTGAAATGGGTAAAGCCAGAGATGTGTATCACCATCCCAGACACCCATACAGCAAAGCCCTTCTTTCCGCAGTCCCGCTTCCGGATCCTACCCGAAAAAACAGAAAACGGATCGTCCTTGAAGGAGATGTGCCCAATCCCATGAATAAACCTTCCGGATGTCCTTTCCGGACGCGCTGTCCCCTTGCTGTTCCATCCTGTGCCGATGCAGTTCCGCCTCTTGAAGAACATGCCGCCGGACATTTTGTGGCATGTCCGATTGTTAGGTAGAGGCTGAGGCTCGCGGTGCTCGCTGTTTAAGAGTTCAAGGGCTCATGGGCTCAAGAGTTCAAACGTTGAAAGGTTTAGTGGTTCAGACGTTGAGGCTCGCTGCGCTCGCAGT
>NPIE01014849.1_pt1 | contig 12462 bp, 8 predicted proteins | sample 8637661 | NCBI WGS metagenome assembly NPIE01 (sample SAMN07420842, study PRJNA396082) | bioreactor metagenome | isolation source: sample BA12 brine-fed electro-methanogenic bioreactor BA | place: Japan: Kochi | collected 2016-12-09 | reverse complement strand
AGCGGCACCACCCAGGGGCTGATGCTGGTGGCGAACGATTTGCCCAGAAACGGGCCAAGGGGCACGTACTCCCATTTCTGGATGTCGCGGGCGCTCCAGTCGTTGACCAGCACCATTCCAAAGATGTGATCAGCCGCTTCGTTGATCGGAATGGATTTGCCCATCTCGTTGCCCGGTCCCGTGAAAAAGCCCATCTCCAGCTCGATATCCAGGAGACGGGAGGGGCCGAAAGTGGGGGCGTGGGCGTCATCGGCCTTGGTTTGTCCACAGGGGCGGCGAATGTCCTTCCCGCTGACGACGACGGAACTTGCCCGTCCGTGGTAGCCGATGGGGATGTGCACCCAGTTCGGCAGGAGCGGGTTGCTGGGGTCGCGAAACATCGAGCCCACGTTGGTGGCGTGTTCCTTCGACGAATAGAAGTCCACGTAAGCGCCGATCCAGCAGGGCATGAGCATTTCGACGTCGGCTTGCGGCCACAAAGCTCGGGACGATAGGGCGGCGTCGTCACGCAAGCGCGGATCTGCGTCCACGGCCGTACGGCCGTCAGCCGAGCGCACCGCGCCGGTGGTGAGCAACGCCACCAGGCGTTCCCGGACGGCCGACCAGGCCGATGAGCCCAGGGCCATGAAATCGTTAAGTTGCTTGCGGTCGAACACGTTGACGTCGGTCACCGGGGTGCCGTCGAACAGGCCGGCCGCATGGAGGGCGGCCAGGTCCAGCACGCGGTCGCCGATCGCGACGCCGACGCGGGGCGCCTCGGCTTGGGGCCGAAAAACGCCGTAGGGCAGGTTCTGCAAGGGGAATTCCGTCTGCTGGGCGCCAGGGACCCAGGTGCTCGCGTTCGAATCCGCGGCAAAGATCATGGTCGAAAGTCCTCCAGTCAGTTTCGTTTATCATGTGCGGACGAAAGGCGCCTGCGTCGACACGAAGTCTCGGTTACGGGGCCGGACGACAACCGATCTAGGTCTCGGCGCCGACGGCGTCGGCCAGTAAACCCATGGCCCGCAAGTCGTCCACCGGCTCCTCCAGGCTGCAACTGCCGAAACTGATGGCGAAGTCGCGCCGCAGGGTCTCAATCTGCGCCGCGGTCGCGCGCAGATCGCGCCAATTGAAGCCGCCCGGCTCAAAGCGGAAGCTGTCCGGCGCTTCGTCGTCAAGGATTTGCCGCACGGCATCCGCGTCGAGGTCGTGAATTCGGGCGAGCATGGCCGCACCAAAGACGTTGAAAAAGCCGTGCATCTTTGCGCCGATTGCCGAACTTTGGTGTCGCACGGGATGATGCAGGCCGGCCGTGGCCTTAAAACGCACACCGTGGACATGACAGGCTCGCAGCAGGCACGCGACCTGTTCCGTCGTTGGCACGAGATCGGACGTCACGCCGCCGGTGCGAATCTTGACGCCGGCCGGACGGCACATCGGCGTCGCCAACGTCTGGTTGTGGGCGGCAAGGGCGGCAATCGCCGCCGGCACCGCCTTTGCCCAGTTGTCACCGAAGCCGAGCTCGAAGTACGGACGCAACTCGCCGCTGACCTGCTTGTCGATGGCCAATGCGGTGCGGTCGGCGAGACGGTTGAGCGCCTCCGGGTCGGCTGCGACGCTTGCCGGAGGGCGGCATTCGTACGCGTCAATGCGAACGTTGCCGTCCAGGCGTTCCACGACAGCGGTGATGGTCTGGAGATCGTCGGCAAGTCCGGCGAGAAACTGGTCGACGTCCTCGCCACCCCGACCCAACGCGGCCACCCGCCAGGGAAAGGGTTTGCCGGATCCTTCGGCAAAGTCGTCGGCAACCAACTCGGCGAATTCATCGAGCCGCCGGGTGGGGCAGATGATCCGGTTGAGCAAGGTGGCGTGCGGACCGCCGTGATCGCGGGCGAAGTTCCGCACCACCTGGGGCAGTGGCAGTTCGGCCGGGGGAAAGAGCCCGGCGTAGTCGATGATCCGTTCCATGAAGGCGTGCAGTGCGTGCATCGTGGCCCTCCTGTGCGCGCTGGATGTTCGATCAGTGTCCGTCCCGTGGATTCCGGGATCTTCGTCGCCAATCCGCAAATATGCAACATGCCGGAGCCGGATGCGGATGACAATTGGGATCATAGTTCCAAGGCGGGGGATGTCCCGGTTCGGTGCGTAAGGCTTGCGTGTGGTCAAGGACGGCCGAGTTGTGGCGGACGACGGGCGGCCTGCTTTGCGGACTTGGTTAACGAGGGTGTTAGACCGACATGCAGGAGGCTCGGTGGCGCTGCGCGGTTAGCCGTCGGAGGCGTTCGCGTCAACTGGGCGGGCGGGCGGAGCGGATCGCGCCTTACATTTGCNNCCTGCCGGGAGAGGTGGATGAAGTCCTGTTCGCGATCGATGAAGGCCTGCACGATCTCCGGATCAAACTGCGTCCCGGAGGAGTTGACGATGATGTTGTAGGCCTTCTCGTGCGGCATCGCCGCCTTGTAGACCCGCTCGGTGGTCAGGGCGTCGTAAACGTCGGCAATGGCCGCGATCCGGGCGGCGAGAGGGATGTTTGTACCGCACAGACCGGCTGGGTAGCCCGCCCCGTTCCACCATTCGTGGTGACAACGACAGACCTGCTCGGCNNTCGGCCAGTTTGAGAAACCGAGAATCGGGCGCCCGGGCGAGGACCGACCGGATGGTCTCCGCGCCGACCTCCACGTGCCGGCACATGATGGCCCGTTCTTCGGCGGTGAGCTTGCCCGGCTTGAGCAGGACGGCATCCGGGATCGCCACTTTGCCGATGTCGTGCAGTGGTACCGCGCGGGTCATGCTGTCGAGGAATTCGTCGTCGATCACCGAGACGTACTTTTCGCGGCGGCGCAGCTCCCGGGCAAGCGTGAGGGCGTACTCGGTGACACGTTCCACGTGCCGTCCGGTATCGTCGTCCCGATGCTCGGCCAGTTTTGCCAGGGCGATCACGATCGACTCCTGGGCGTCGTCGCGGGCCTTCTGGGTGAGGACGGCCTGAATGGTGACGGCCGCGATGTGCGTGATCATGTCCAGGCAGGCGATTTCCTGAACGGTGAACGGGCGGTCGGCCTCGCGGCCTGACATGGTCAGAAGACCCACGGTCTGGTCGGTGGTCCGCAAGGGCGCTGCCAGAGCGGGACAGGTGGGCAAGAGGGCGATCTCGCTGTGGTGACGGTCCAGCACCAGCCGATGCATGTCGTCATAGACCAGAGCGTGCACAGCGCGAAACGCACGGGCGGCGATTCCCTCGTTGGTGGCCAGCATGGTCAACTCGATGGCCTCCACATCCAGGCCAATGCTGGCGGCGACCCGGAGAATCGGGGTGGATTCGTGCGGGAGTAGGAGGCTGACCTGGCGACAGCCGGTGAGTTCGGCCGCGGCAGCCAGCGTACGCTGCGTGATGGTGTCGACGCCCAGCTCGACGTTCATGTCGCAAGAGAGGTCGAGGAGGATGCCGAGGTTGTAGTTCTGATTGCTGAGGGTGTCCGCGCTGGTCTGCAACTGCGTGTAGGCCCGCCGGAGGCGCACCATGCTGCGGACCCGCAGCAGGAAAAGCCGGGGATTCATGGGCTTGGTGACATATTCGTCGGCCCCGGCCTCGAGGCCGGCGAGGACGTCCTGCTCATGGTCGGCCGCGCTGGCCATGATGACGGGCACGTGTCGGCCTGCGGGCAATTCACGGAGGCGCTTGACGCACTCCAGTCCATCCATGCCGGGCATNNNNTGATGACGTCCGGACAATCCACGGCGACCCGCTCGAGCGCTTCCGGACCGGAACCGGCATGGACGACCTCATAGCCGTCCCTCTCCAAGTGGGCCGCACAGAGCTTGCGCTGGGCGGGATCGTCGTCGACGACGAGCACCTTGGGGGCGGCGTCAATGCCGGCCGTGTGCGAAATGAGCCCGAAGTCCGGTTCCACCATGGGAGCGTTCGCTGCGCAGCGGGTAATCGTCGTTCCGTCCGCGACCGCTCCCGAATCCGCCCGAGGCGGTTCGGCGGTTGCGGTTGGCGTTACGCCTCGTGCGTTCGCGACTCCACTCCCTTGGCTGCTGGGAAACGGTTGCACCGAATTGCGGTTGCGTCCCCAGCCTGGAATTCGCCATCTTTACAGTCGGCAGCCGATCAGCCTGTCTTTCACTCCCAAGGTCAGGGCGGCCGAGGATGGGGCGAACTGTGCACGGTATGTTCATGAAGATGGGCTCGGCGGCGGGCGTGGCCCGATATTCACGGGCAGCGGCGGTTCTGGCGGTCCGTGAGCCTGGCATTGCTGGCATTATCGGGCGGCAGCCGCTAAGGTGACGGCCAACTCATCGCGTCACATTGAAAAGCGAGTTCAAGCGGAGGCGAAGCGTGGCGGCGCAAGAGCAGAAGACCCTATTCGGACATCCCGTCGGACTCTTCGTATTGTTCTCATCCGAGTTGTGGGAGCGATTTAGCTTCTATGGTATGCGGGGCCTGCTGGTCCTGTATATGACCAAGGCGCTATTGTACGACAAGCAATTCGCATACGGCACCTACGGGGCGTACATCGGTTTCGTTTACGCCACACCCTTCATCGGCGGCATGCTCGCCGACCGGTTCCTGGGGTATCGCCGGGCAATCCTCCTGGGTGGGTCACTCATGCTGCTCGGGCATATTGCGATGGCGGTCGAGCAGAAGTGGTTTTTCTATGGCGCGATGGCGCTGCTGGTGGCCGGTAACGGGTTCTTCAAGCCGAATATCTCGGCGCTCGTCGGCAAGCTCTACGAACGCGAGGATCCCCGGCGCGATTCCGCGTTTACGATCTTCTACATGGGCATTAACCTGGGAGCTGGGCTGGCGCCCATACTGTGTGGCGCTATCGGCGAGCTGTATGGCTGGCATTACGGTTTTTCACTTGCGGCCGTCGGCATGGCGGTTGGGCTCATCGTCTTCTGGTGGGGAGGGCGCTACCTGGGCGATCATGGATTCCCTCCGCGGCCAGAGGCCTTTCGCGAATCGGTCGTGGCCGTCCCCAAAGTGGCTTGGCTGGGAGCGGGGATTGTTGCCTTTCTGCCCCTGACCGCTTACCTGTTCACCCGGCCTGAGCTGGTGGAACGCGGTGTCTACATTATCGGCCCGATCTTTCTGGCGTACATTCTGTTCAAAGCGTTCCAGTGTGAAGCCCGCGATCGTGACCGAATCTTCGTAGCCATCGTGCTCGCGCTCTTTTCCATTATATTCTGGGCGTGCTTTGAGCAGGCCGGCAGCTCGATGACCATTTTCGCTGATGAGCAGGTAAACCGGACGATATTCGGCTGGGAGATACCCGCGTCCACCTTGCTGTCGATCAATCCCTGGTTCATCGTGCTGCTGGGCATTCCTTTTTCGATGCTTTGGGCGTACCTGGGCAAACGCGGGCGAAATCCGTCAACGCCGTTCAAGTTCGCGCTGGGTCTCGTGCAACTGGCGATTGGCTTCGTCATGCTGGTGATCGCGGCGGAGCAGGCGAAGCAAGATGGTCGAGCTGCGCTGGCATGGTTGATCCTCGCGTACTTTTTCCACACAACCGGAGAGCTCTGTACCTCGCCGGTCGGATTGTCGGCCATGACACGGCTTGCGCCGAGCCATCTGACGGGTTTGATGATGGGCTTCTGGTTCTTCTGCGCGGCGTTTGCGGGTGTGTTTTCAGGCGTCATTGCAAAGCTCACCACCGGGGATGGCGATGTGGGCAGTGTGTTCCTGTCGCTGGTGTATGTTGGCCTGGGCGGCGCTGCGCTCATGGGACTGCTGACCCCGCTGCTCAAACGCCTGCAGCACGAAAATGAGTAGGGTTCGCTCCGCCGGTTCAGGCGGATGATACACGGGATTCAGCAGGGGGCGCCGGCGATTCCGGCGGCGTGGCGCGCGGCAACCGCGATTTCAGTCGCCGCAGAGGGGTTAGTTGCGCTCACTTAGGCGTAATCCGGACGTAATCCAACTTGGCATCCGCTGCATGTTGCGGTTATCATGCGCGCAGAGTCGGCCCAGGTGGTCGCGGCGGTCGCCGTCCGAAAGACCGCCCGCCCGTTCCTTCAGCCTCCGACTCCGCCACACGCTTGTGAAGCCGACTGACTTCGGGCCTGGGTCAACTGTTTCCACAAGCTGAAGTTGCGACCCGAACTGCCGGCTCTGCGTGGAGCGCAGTCCGCGGGTGTTGCACGCCTTCTGGGAGTTGATCTTGGATTTGCCCCGCCGTAATCCCAACGACGTATTCCTGCCCGACGGATCTTTCAACGCGGCGATCGCGGATCTCCGCGAACGTACCGACGCCCATGATCTCGCCATCGGCATCGTCTACGCGTTCGATCCCCGGACCCACATGTTGCCGTACTGGTACGCAGACCGACGCATGGCGCCATGCTCGGTGCGCCTGCTCGGCGATGTGCTGCACGCGGCCGGTTTCCGTAACCTCCGCATCGTTTTGCAGCAGTGGACGCCCAATTTCCGCCCCAGCCGGGCGACGATCAATGGCCGGCCGCTCGACATTCTGTTGGTTTCCGCCATGCAGGTCCACGCGGAGCCGTCCTATGCCTTGATCCGCGACGCCCATACCCTGGGCGAGCGTCGCCCCTGGATCCTGGCCGGTGGGCCCAAGGCGATTTACGAGCCCACCGATTACCTGGACCTGGGCCCCGAGCCGGGCGTGGGCGCGGACTGTGTCTCGACCGGCGAGGCGTACGTGCTTCTTGACCTGCTCCGGGCGGTGCTCACCGAGCGCGGGGCGGCCGAGGCGCCTCGGACGGCGTTCCAACGGCTGCGTGAAAGCGGGGGGCTCAAGGACATTCCCGGTCTGGTGTATCTGCCGGCCGACTTCGACCCGGATCGCCCGCGCGCAATCAGTACCGGGGTGCAGCGGCTGGTGCGCGACTTGGACGAGTTGCCCATGCCGGACGCCGGCTATCGGCTGCTCGAACCGCCACACCGCAGGCAAACACTCGCCGAACGGCCTTGGCCGGCACACAAGGTGGGCAAAAAGAGCATGATCGCCTCCGTGATCTCCACGCAAGGGTGCAAGTTCAATTGCTCGTACTGTCCGATCCCGGCCGTCAATCAACGCACCTGGCGGCACAAGAGTCCCCAGCGCCTGGCCGACGAGATCAAACACATCCATGAGACGTTCGGCATCCGGGAATTCTTCAGCACAGACGACAACTTCTTCAACCACCGGGAGACGGTTGAAGAATTAATGACGGCGCTGGCCAGCGCGAGGACGACCGCCGGCAAGCGGCTGGGCAGGCGCATTTCGTTTTACACCGAGGCCACCCAGTTCGACGTATACAAGAACCGCGATCTCTTGCCCCTGTGCCGCAAGGGCGGGCTGCGTGCGATCTGGTTCGGCATTGAAGACATTACGGCCGAACTCATCAACAAGGGGCAGGACGCCGGCAATGCCGCTGAGGTGTTTGGCTTGCTGTGCGAACTGGGCATCCAGCCGATGGCGATGATGATGCACAGCGACGACCAGCCGCTGCGGTCACCGAAGGGTGATCTGAGCGGCGTGATCAACCAGGCGAAGTACCTCTTTGAGAAGGGGGCGGTGTCGTACCAATGCACCTACTTGGGGCCCGCGATCGGGACCCGCGAGATCGAGAACGCCGCCACTGGTGGGTCGCTCTATGAGCGTGTAGGGGGTAAGCCGATCCCGCAAGCCTATTTCGACGGTAACCACGTCGTGGCCTCGCGACACGCCCGGCCGGACAAGCGGCAGATGAACGTGGTGAAGGGCTACGCCGCCTTCTACAACCCACTGAATACGCTGCGGATTCTGCTGCGGGCTCGACGGGACAACCTGCTTGGCAAGCGGCTACTTTTCCAGGTGATCGGGCAGATCGGGCTGGTGCTTACGGCGCCACGGCTATTCAGTTGGGCGCGGAAGATCCGGCGTGGGCCGATCGAGTGCTATGCCGGAATCATTCCGGCACGGATACCGCTGGTGGACGCGCACGGTGGCCATCAGGTCTATTGGTCGATTCAGCAGACGCCGTCTGACTATTTGCCGCAGCAGGATGGGCAGAAGCCGACCAATGCCGCGGCGTCGCCCAAGACTACGCGGACGCTGAAGCCGCCAACGGTGGCGCCTGGCCCTCAGTACGTCGATCTACTGTACCGCGGATCGCCGCTACCGGTGGGACGATGAAGCCGGGCGGGCCGCGCATCGGCGCGCAGCGGCTTGACGCCTGACGCCGCTGGGGCGGCCAGACGGCGATCTCCACCAAGCCAGATTTACGCTTCGTCGGATTTAAGCTTCGGCGAGCCCCTCACGAATGGCGAAGCGGGCGAGTTCCACCCGGTCGTGAATGTCGAGCTTCTGCATCAGGTTGGCGCAGTGGCGGTCGATGGTTTTCACGCTCAAGTGCATCGTCTGGGCGACTTCCTTCTTGCTCAGCCCCTTGGCGATGTAGCGGAGCACTTCGACTTCGCGAGCGGTAAGCGTCGAGGCCCGGGACTTGGACTCTTCCGCGAGCTTTGCGCCGCTGGAATCGACAATCAGTCGGGAGCGCACCTCGTCAGAGAAGAACGCGCCGCCGGCCGCCACTTCCCGCACCGCCGCCACGACCCGCTCGGGAGGCTCGCGTTTGGTGATGTAGCCCCGCGCCTTCACGGCGAGCGCCTGCTCAATATACCAGTCGTGGATGAACGCGCTGAGGAAGATGATCCGCACGTCGGGCGATGTGGTCGTCATCGTGCGGGCGGCGTCGAAACAAATGAGACCCGGCATATCGATATCCATCAGGACGATGTGCGGTTGAAGCTGCATGGACAGTTCGATGGCTTCGTCCGCGGTGCCGGCCGTTCCCACCACCTCGAACTCCGGTTCGCGGCGCAAGCGCTCCGCCAGAGCGCCGCGTACGAGGGCGTGGTCGTCCGCAACAAGGATGCGAATGCCGCTAGTCATGGATTAGGACTCCTTGAAGTTCCTTCTGGCTGCCAGTTTACGATTGACACAAGCGACCAGATCGGTCATCCGAAACGGTTTGTGCAGAATGTCGCACTCCGAGCCCAGCGTCGGCTCATTCTCGACGCCATCCATAGCCATGATGGCCGGGAGCGAACCCTTCTGCGCAACAACCGACTCGATACACGCCCGCCGATCCGCTTCCGGCAAATCAACATCCACAATGAGGAGCTCGATTCGGCCTTTGTGATGCTGTAACTGCTCCTGGGCCGCCTGGCAAGTGCGGGCCGTAACGGTATCGTAGCCCGCGGAACGCAGTGCGGACACCATGATCGACCTGACTTGGTCGTCACTTTCCACGATCAGAACGAGTTCACCGGCCCCACGTGGCATGGCCGTCGGGGCCGGGCGGCTGGGGGCGGTGCAGAGAGGCAGGTGGACGGTGACGGCCGTGCCTCGTCCCGGTTGAGACTCGATCTTCATGGTCCCCCCGTGATCGGTGACGATCCCCTGCGTGACGGAGAGCCCCAGGCCGGAATGGTCGTCGCGCGGCTTGGTCGTGAAAAACGGTTCAGCCGCCCGCCGCTGCACTTCGGCCTCCATGCCAGGCCCTTCATCGCGGATGCAAAGCGCGGCACGGCCCTGCCGCCCGCCGCCTTCCTGGCCTAGACTGACGAACAGTCGCCCGCCCTGGGGCATCGCGTCTCGCGCATTCATGGCCAGGTTCATGGCGATCTGCTGAATCTGGTGGGCATTGGCGGCCACCCAGACCTTGCCGTCGGCGATGACGTCGGTCGATATGGTGATGTTTGCAGGGAGGGCATGCCGTGCGAGCTTCAGGGCTTCATCGAGGACCAAGGTCAGGTCCAGCGGCTCCTTGGCCGCCGAACTCTGGCGGGTGAACGCGAGCAACGACTTGGCGACGCCCTGAGCCTGCTGGGCAGCCTGTTCCACCAGCCCGAGGGTTTGCCGCGCTTCGTGCTTGGCTGGCAGCGTGTTCTTGGCCAGCTCCGTGTAGCCGAAGATCGCTGTGAGCAGGTTGTTGAAGTCGTGGGCGATCCCGCGCGTGAGCGCTTCAATGGCTTCCATCTTCTGCGCCCGCAACAGCGACTCGCCATGAGGCATCTCCTGGGGGCCCTGGTCGAGGGCGAGCACGAATCCGCTCGCCAGACCGCCCGGCAGATTCACCCGCGCCACGATCAGTCGCATCCCCCCGGATGGGAGCCAGGTTTCGAACCGGCCCATGTCCCGGGCGGTGTGCAACGCCGACGCGAACAAATCGGCGGGGACCGCGTCAGGCCGGAACACGTCGCGCAAGTGGCGCCCGACGGCCTTGTCGACGGGCAGCTTCAATACGGCAGCGGCGGGCGCGTTGGCGTATCGAACACGCTCGTCGGCATCGATGATCAGGACCTTCTGGCCGGTTACGTCGGAGAAGAGTGCTTCCAATGCCGCCTCATGCCACGTCTGTTTGGCGGCCGACTGAACCAGCAGGCGATTCACGCTGCGCCGCAGGTCATCGGCGTCGCGCAAGGGGATCCATCCGTCGGCCGGCGACGCGGCGGCCTCAGTCAGGTTCGACGGATCGACGAGGCGTACGACCGGGAAGTCGTCGTGACGACCCGATTCAGCACGGATCTTGCGCAACTGACCGGATCCAAACCCATCGACGCACAGCACCGCCCGCCAACCATCCTGACCGACGGCGGCGCGAACATCCGCTTCCGACCGTACCTGCTCGGTCTGGATTTCCACCGGCAGGGGTTCGAGTGCGGTCGCGACCGCCTCCAGAGTCTCTGCGGTCTGCGACAGTACCAAGATTCGAGATTGTGCCCCCATGTGCCTTTGCCCGGTGCGTTGGTCAGCGGTGACAGGAACACCCGTTGCGCGCCGTTCGCGTTCGATGGCTGCGCCTCGATTGAGGTGGGTGTCTTCCCGAAATGCGACGTTTTCGTACCCCGTCCTTCAGGTGGCCCGTGCGAAGGTCTTCCGACCGGATCACATGGTGGCGGCGGACGCCCATACTTCGCCAGACCGGCAACCATCTATCATGCCAGGGAGCATAGCACATGATCCAGACGCAGGATAGCTCGATTTTCCCGTGACGGGGCAACACCGTGCCAGCGCGCTTGCACCAGGCCGCAGGACCACGAATCACGGCCCTTTCGACCCTGCGAGTGCGGTCCGGAAGGCCCCGGCAGATCAGACTATGGCTCCTGCCGTTGAAGTGTGTGGCAATTCGGGCCGTTCAGTTTAGGCGAACTGCGCGGGGGGCTGCCTATACCCCCTGCCGCGACGGCCGCCAGCACCAACACGCCGGCCAGTCCATAAAGGGCCGCTGAGAACTGGCCCGTAAGATCGAAGATCAGGCCTGCCAGCCAGGGGGCAACTGCGGCCAGACAATTCGCTGAGAACAGGGCCCCGTAGACGCGTCCCACGTGCTGCGGACCCCATTGGCGACCGACCATCGCGGCATATAGCACGAGCACGCCTCCGTAGTTGAAGCCGGCCACCGCTGCAAGGACGAGCAGGCCGGCGGCGCTCTCCAACAACCAAGCATGAACTCCCAGCAGCGCCGCCTGAAGCAGCAGGTTCACCCGAATGAGCGCGGCTGGTGAGATTCTATCGGCGGCGTACCCCCACAGGATACGTCCACCCGCGTTGGCGATCGCGAAGGCCGCTACCGCGCTGGCGCCCAGATCGGCTCGGCCAACTGCGGTGGGGCTTAGCTGGGCCAGGGTGGCGTTGACTGTGAAGCCCGCCGCCAGGCCGGCAAGCATCGCCACGTAGAGCAACTGAAACGCACGCTGGCATGCGAACTTCGTGGGGTACGGGGCCTGGAGGGACGCGAACCGCTCGCCGGGAGGGTACGTCAGCATACCTGCCGAGGGCAGGGTAATGCAGAGAAACACGGCCCCCAGAGTGAGCATGGTTCCAAACGGGCTCACGCCGTGCGGACCCATCCAGTACGCGGCCGTCCGGGCAATCAGGGCGGCGCCGCCGCCGAAACCCGCGACCGCAACTCCGGTAACCAGGCCGCGTCGATGGGGAAACCAGCGCATGCCCACACTGATGGGCGCCAGGTAGGCGCAGCCAACCCCGAGTCCACCCAGCACGCCGACGCCCAGCACGGTGAGGAGGAAGTGGTGACTGCCCAATCCCGCCACCATCCAGCCGACGCCGAAGATCAGGCCGCCGAGTAGCGCGCATGTCCGCGGCCCCCAGCGCTCGATGAGCCGCCCGGCGAAAATCGTGGTCAGCGGGAAGACAATATAGAAGACCGTGAACGGCGTTTGCAGCTCTCGCTGGCTGAGCGGCGTCGCTGTCTTCAGCACGCCGACGAACACCGACCACGCATAGGTGGCGCCCAGGCAACCCTGCATCGCGACGGATGCGCCGAGCACAGCATAGGCGCGCCCCGTAGATCGCGGCAGGTTCCTGGTTGCATCATCCCGCATGCTGAGTCGCCACTTACGCACCTCGCGCGGGGTACGATAGGTTCCCATCGGACGCCCTGCAAGCGTGCCTTCGGTGTGCGCAGGGTTTGCGGACGAGATTGTCACCGGAGGCGGGCAAAGTCGCGCAGATCAACATC
>NPIE01008422.1_pt1 | contig 12467 bp, 10 predicted proteins | sample 8637661 | NCBI WGS metagenome assembly NPIE01 (sample SAMN07420842, study PRJNA396082) | bioreactor metagenome | isolation source: sample BA12 brine-fed electro-methanogenic bioreactor BA | place: Japan: Kochi | collected 2016-12-09 | reverse complement strand
CTGGCCCGGCAATGCCAGGGAGCTGTCCAATGTGCTGGAACGGGCCATGTATGGGGCAGGCAACGGCACCATCTGCATGGAAAACCTGCCCTTTATTCCGGCACCGGGCCGGAATGTGTCCGGCAGGCCTTCGGAACCTTCCCTGAAGAATGCCAGAGATGAGGCACAGATCGCGGCCATCCACCAGGCCCTGGCGCAAACCGGATACAACAAGGCCCGGGCCGCGAGGCTTTTAGGCATTCACCGGACCCTGCTGTACAAAAAAATGAAAAAATACGGCATCGGCCTGACACCGTGACAGGCTCACCGGCGCAGCACCGGCACCAGAAAGACGAAGCAGGCCACAAAGAAAAACAACGCTCCCAGAAAACCCATCCAGTCCCCGGCCTGTACTGCGGCGGTCAGGAAAAAGAGCGCTGAAAGAATGAACAGACCCCACCCCCATAACTGGCATTTTTTTTCAAATCCGGTCATGGGGCCGGGGTCCCTTTTTCTACTGCTTGATCCATCTGGGGACCTGGAACTGGTAGTCCTTATAGGGTCTGGTGGGCGGGTCTGTGAAGATGGCCACCATTTCGCCGTTCTGGACCTGGAAATGGGCAATGGGAACATCCCCGCCGGCCCGCATCACATGGTCCTCATCCCATTTCCACCACCCGGTTTCTCCCTTGTAGCCGTGGGTGGCGATATACTCGGATACGGCATCATGGTTTTTCTCATCTCCGACCGCTTCCACGGCCGTGGCCCATGCCTTGACACCGGAATAGGCGGCCCAGGAACCGGCCTGGGGCAGATGGCCCCAGATGGTTTCAAATTTGTCCAGCCAGGCCTGGGCCTCCGGGGTCGGGGCCTCGGGCGTGGGCATGGCCGTGGGTACTTCCCCCAGCAGGCCGTCGGCTTCGGTTCCCATGGTTTCCACCACTTCTCTGGGCACCAGGGAATAGCCGTAACTCAGAATGGAACTGGTGGGCCGCTGCATGAACTGCCGGAAAAAGGTGATCACTTCCTGGGCCGACACGATCTCCACATGGATGATGGCGGGCTTGATTCTGCGGATCTGGGTGAGCAGCGGTCCCCACTGGTTGGTACCGTAGGGCACCAGCTCATGCATGGCCACCTCCCATCCCTTTTCCTTGAAATTCTTTTTCAGGGTCTCCCCCACCTCCGTGCCCCAGGCATCGTCCGCCGTGATGATCACCGCCTTGTTGTTGGGGTATTCATAGGGCAGTGCCATGAGTACGTTGAACATGGACTGGGCCTGGTTGATGCCCGTGTCCGTGAGCTGGAAGATGTTCTTGTACTGTTCCCTGTCCTCGTTGAACACATCCACGGCCGCCTGGGATCCGTCATCGGCAAAGAACGGTGCCGTGTATTTGCCGTAGGCCCGGACATCCTGACCCCATCCGGCCCAGCCCGCATGCACGGAATCCACCTTTATCTGGCCGCACAGGTAATCCGCCCCCTGCATGACCCGTTCCGGGGCGAACTCCTGGGTGTCGAACCGGATCGGTTCCAGGGGTTTGCCCAGCAACCCGCCGGCGTCATTGATCTCGTCGATGGCCATCTTGATGCCTTTCCAGTAGTTGTCACCCGTGTCCGTGTAGGGGCCGGTCATGGCCAGGGGGACCCCCACCTTGATGGTTTCCGCGGCCATAAGGGCCGGAACCGCCGCCAGGCTGAATATTACCATCAGTATGATGCTGAGTCTGTGTTTCATTCTGATTCTCCTTACTGTTTGGGTTATATGAAAGGCCCGGGCAGCACCCCGGATTTTTTCAAGGCTTGTCGCGCCCGGGCAGAGTATGGCCGTTAATCTGGCTGTTCCGGCCTGAGACCGTTTGACATGTTGTTCAACGGCAGACGGTCTCAGGGGGTCACATCGATCCATACCGGGTTGGTAACGGCCGGTTTTCCAGCCTTGTCCCGGGCAATGAAACTGTACCAGGTGCTTTCTTCGGGCGCCACCGTAAATGAAACGCGCTCCATTTTCACGCTGCCATCAAAGGAAACCGTCTCCGCCGGGCTGCCGATGGCCGTGCCGGCGGTATACAGCTCCACCGTGTCCAGTCCGTTCACGGCAAAGGCCGTCAGATCCAGCACCATTTTGTCACCGGATTTAAGCGCTGCCCGGTCGCCGAAATGAATTTTGTCTGTGAAGAACAGCGGCCCCATGGAGGCATAGGATCTTCCCTTTGCCACGGCCTCGATAAACCCGGCGGGGCTGAATTCCCCCTCGACCCGGGCAAAGGTGCGGATCATGCCTGAATACAGGGTGGGAGACGCCACGTCATGGGTGTCTGATCCGCCGGTCAGATAATATGCCCTGGCTTTTCCGGCCGCATGGTCGCTCCATAACGCCATGGCGGCTGACAGGGTTTTGGTGTCTGCGTTCTTGGGTTTGGAAAGATTCAGGGTCGGCTGCAGCTCGATGAGATCAAAATCCGGGTCATACCCGCCGGGGACAATTTCCCGGTTATTGAAATACCCGTAGTCCGTAAAGGGATGGTTCACGATGACCAGGGCGTTTTTCGCATGGGCCGCGGCAATGATCTCTTTGCCCGGCAGGGCCGGGTCAATGATCTCTCCGTTCAGGGGCATGGGCAGGACATTGAAATGCCCCCATCCCGGAGAGACTTCAAGGCTGGGAATCATGCCGATTTTTCTGGCATCTGCAAAGGCTTTGACCGGCGCATGGCTTTCCACGGAATCATGGTCACTCACAAAAACCAGATCCAGGCGGCCGGCCAGCTGGGATTTTACCAGATCCTCCGGAGAAGTGCTGCCGTCACCGATGTCGGTGTGATGATGCAGATCCACACTGTACCACTGTTCCTTCCGGGGCTGGATCCGGGTTTCCACGGCTGCAAAGAGCGGGTGTTCCTGACCGGAGGCCACGGTTGCCGTCACGGTTTCGGCCAGGCTGAAAAAATGGGCGCCGGACATCACCTTGAAGGCGAATTCTCCCACGGGCAGAGGAATGGCAACCTGACCCGCCGGGTCAAGTGATGTAAAATAGGTGCGGGCACCCAGGTATTTGACGGCGGGCACGGGCCCTTCGACCTCGATGCGGGCATCCACCGGTTTCTGGGTCTCCTTGTCGGTCACGCTCAGGATCACGCGGCCGCCTTTCACAATGGCATTGTCCCCGGCAAAGGAAAGACTGACATTACCGCCGGAACGGATGGTGACCGTCTGGGCGGGAGAGGCGGTATAGCCCGGGGCATCCGCATAAATCCGGTAATCTCCCTCGGGCAGGCGGAAAGAAAACCGGCCGTCCGCATCCCCCTTGTGCCAGACAAAGGGCTGCATCTGAACATGCAGGTCGTCGGAAGGCAGGTTCTGGGTCCCGTCAAAACTGCCTTTGAACCGGCCTTCCCGCTCCACCACCACCACGGGATGGGGATAGGGTGCCCCGTCATCTGTGGCCACCACGCCGGAAACCTCGGCCCAGGCAAGCCCTTTTTTCTCGATCATCCGTGCCATGAAGGCCGTGGTGTCGCCCCTGGGAATCACCTGGAGTTCGCCGGCAAAGGTCCGGGATTCCCCGGGGGCCAGGTCATAGTGGTGATGCAGGTCCTTGTATCCGGTGGTGCCCCGGTATATCTGGGTATCATCCATCTGCAGCGTGATGGCGTAGTCTTTTGTGTAGCTGACCACGAAATCGCCGAACGGCTCGCCGGCATTTTTTCCCACATGGATGTTTTTGGCCCGGACATCCGGGGTGTGATAACCGAAGGGGCCGAACATGTATGCGGCCAGGCCGCTCATGGAATAACCGCTTTTCAGGTCGGTATAGGTATCGGGACCGGGGTTGAAAACCCGGGTATGCAGGGTGACCACGGGGCTGCCTTTTTCCAGGGTGTAGGTCGACACCACCTCCAGGGCATTGGTCTTGCCTTCCCCCAGCCAGGTGCTGACGGCCTGGACTTCGCCTTTTTCAGGGGTGTTGCGGGTAATGGTCGCCTCCGCCTTCAGTGAGCCGCCCGTGGCGGTCCAGGAATTGACCAGGAATTCCACGTCATTGACGATATTGTTGCCAAAGGTCTCAGGCCCCTGCATGACCGCCAGGTTGGAGATGCTGCCATTGGTCATGCCCCAGAAATTGGGACTGCCCACGGCCAGGGTCAGTGCCAGATGTTCATTGTACAGGGTGATGTCATCGGGGTGGTTCAGCACATCCCCCTCGATGGGAGAAGGGCCTGTGACAATGCGGACCCCCCCGGCCGGATCCGCTGCATGCGATGCGGCCCAGGCATGATTCCAGAAAGCCGCCGCAGCCATTAAAAACAAAAGGGACGAGAACAGCCATGCCTTCTCTGAAAACGATCTACTTCTTTTCATACAGATCTCCTCTTCATTTTTAACATCAATTTTTTGCACCGGCACGGCTGAGAATGGCAGCCTTTCCGAGTGGCGAAAACGGTACCGCCGTTTTCAGGATGAACAATCGAATGTCCCCCTGCATTAATGCACTTTGGGTGACAGGCGCCCGCGGCCGCCGCGGAACAGTTTCTGAATCAGCCCCACAATGCCGTCGGGCAGCACCAGCACCAGGATCACCACCAGTGCTCCCATGGTGATGGGCCGGTAAGGCCCCAGGGGAGCAAGCAGCTCGTTGACGGCAATGGTGATGAACGCCCCGACAATGGCACCGGGAAATTTGCCCACCCCGCCGATGACCAGGATCACCATCAGCGTCACAAAAAGGTCGATTCCCAGCATCCTTGTGGAGAGCATGCCCACGTAATGGGCGTAGAACCCGCCCATCATGCCCGTGAGAAACGAGGTCAGGGCAAACACCATGAGTTTGTATTTAAAAGCGGACACCCCCAGGCAGGTGGCGAATTCCTGGGAATCTTTCAGGGCCAGGAACGCCGTGCCCCAGTGGGACCGGATCACCAGAAGAATGATGACCGAACACACCACGGCCACCAGGAAAAACAGGTAAAAATAGGGCACGGGGCTGGCCGTGGTAAAGGTGTATCCGAACAGGGTCATGGGCTCGATGGACAGCAGCCCCCGGGTGCCGCCGGTGCCGATGGCCTGGCCGATATCTCCTTTGAGGACCGGTTCCAGGATCATGTGCACGGCAAAGGTGACCAGGGCGATATAGGCCCCTTTGAGCTTGAGGCAGGGCAGTCCCACCAGGATGCCCACCAGGGCGGTGAACCCGCCGGCAATGAACACGGCAGCCACGGGCGGGATCCCGAACCCGGTGCTGACAATGGCCGACGTATAGGACCCGATGACAAAAAACGCCACCTGCCCGAAGGAAAAGATACCGGCAAACCCCATGATCAGGTCCCAGCACGAGGCCACCACCGACCAGATCAGGCACATGATCAGGATATGCATGATAAAATGGGTGCCCCCGAAAAACAGGGGCAGAACAGCCACAATGCCCCAGATAACCGCCAGCATCACCGTGATGCGCTTATGATCCATCATCCTGATCTATCCCCATTTTCCCATCAGCCCCTGGGGCCGGACCGCCAGGGTGGTCAACAATACGGCAAACAGCACGATCAGGGTCCAGGTCATGCCGAGATACCATCCCACGAACGCTTCAAGCATGCCCACGATGAACGCGGCATACAGCCCGCCCCGGATGGAGCCCATGCCCCCGAAGGCCGTGATCACCCATGCCTTGACCAGAATATCCCAGCCGCCCATGGGGGTGATGAAATATTTCTGGGCCAGAAGGATGCCGCCCATGCCCACCATGACCGTGGAGATGGCGAACGTGGCGGCAAACACGAAATCCTTGGGAATGCCCACGATCTGGGCGCCGGCCGGGTTCTGGGCCACGGCCCGCACGGACATCCCAGTGCGGGTGTTGTTGAGAAACCACCGGAACAGCAGGATGCCGCCGATGGACAGAAAAAAGATCCCCACATCCTGGTGGGACAGGTAAAAATCCCCGGCCTCGAACCCGCCGCCAAGAAAGGGGGGAAGCGATTTCATGCGGGCACCGAATATCACCTGATAGGCGTTGTCCAGAAGCAGGGCCAGGCCCAGGGTGATCATCATCACCTTGATCTCCCAGTCATCGCGTTTCCGCAAAGGGGCCACCAGGACTTTTTCCACAACAAACCCGAATACCAGAAGAATGGGGGCCGCCAGCAGAAACACCAGAAAATAATTATTGATAAAGGAAAGCCCGAACAGCAGAAACGCGATATACCCGCCCAGGCTGTAAAAGGACCCATAGGCGAAGTTGAAGGCCCTGGACACCCCGTAAATCAGGGTGAGGCCCACGGCCATGAGGGCATAGACCGATCCGTTGATCAGGCCGCTGATAATGACATCCGCAATTTCAAAGATCATGGGGAAGTCTCCTACATGCCCAGAAAAATTTCTTTTAAATGGTCATTGCAAAGGGCGTCCTCCTTGGAGCCTTCAAAACTGATGCGCCCTTCTTCCAGCACATAGAGTTTGTCCGCCAGGGTGGTGATCTGGGGGATGTTCTGCTCCACCACCAGCAGTGTGATGCCCTGGGCATTGATTTCCCGGATGATCCTGGCCACCTCATCCCGCAGGTTGGGCTGAAGTCCCAGAGAGGGCTCGTCAACGGCCAGAAACCGTGCATTGGACATCAGGCCCCTGGCAATGGCCAGCATCCGGGCTTCCCCGCCGCTCATGGTGGACGCCAGCTGGGAGCGCCGGTCCCGCAGCCGGGGAAACAGATCAAACACCTTTTCCAGGTTCTGTTTTTCAGAGGCCCGGGCCGAGCGTGAGTAGGCCCCGAGTTTCAGGTTTTCCAGCACGGTCATCTGGGGGAACAGTTCCCGGTTTTCCGCAATATAGGTGATCCCGGTGTTCACCAGTTTTTCCGACCCCAGGCCGATGATGCTTTCCGATTCATATTCTATGACGCCGCTGACTTTTTCCACCAGACCGCAGACCGATTTGAGCACCGTGCTCTTGCCGTGTCCGTTGGGGCCCAGCATCACCACCACCTGACCGGTTTCCACGGTCATAGAGACGTTTTTGAGCACGTGAAAATCCTGGTACCATGCATTCAGATCCCGGATCTCAATCATGGCTGTCTCCCAGGTAACATTCGATCACCCGGGGATCGGACGTCACCTCCCTGGGATCCCCGCAGCAGATCTCGGTGCCGGTTTCGATGATCAGCAGTTTCCGGGTCAGTTCCGTGAGCACCTTCATGAAATGTTCGATGATGATGATGGTCACTCCCAGTTCCTCGTTGATCCGCCGGATCAGGTCCATGAGCCGGAGGATCTCCTTTGAATTGGACCCGGCCATGGGTTCGTCCAGCATCAGAATTTCGGGCCGGGTCGCCAGGGCGGCGCCGATCATGAGCATTTTCTTGTCCAGCAGGTTGAGGCTGCCCGTAAAAACCTCCCGCTTGTCCGACAGGTTCACAAACCCAAGCACCTGGTCCACGTGATCCCGGTCAAGGCCGCTCTGACTGCCGAAACAGCTGCCCACTTCAACGGTTTTGGCCACGGTGAGACTGGGAAAGGTCTGGGGGATCTGAAAGGTTCTGGCAATGCCCAGGCGGGCGATACGGTGGGGGGGAAGACCGGCGATTTCCCGGCCTTTGAAGGAGATGGACCCTTCAAAATCATACAGCCCTGTGATCAGGTTGTACACGGTGGATTTTCCCGCACCGTTGGGACCGGCGATTCCGAACACCTGTCCCTGGGCAACCTCGAAGCTCAGATTGTTGACAGCGGTCAGTTCCCCGAATTTTTTGGTAACCTGGGTCACGCGCAGCATATGTTGATCCTGTCCTTCCCCCTGTATGGCCCCGGAAACGGGACTCGCTATCACATAATATGTAATATGTTATTCCGGGCTATATCATGGCTGATAGATGAAATCAAGAAAAAAAATATTTACATAGTACATAATATGTGTTATTTTCTTGCTTTGTTTTCATTCTGATGGATTCATCGAATCGAAAGGAGAGCGTGCCATCAACGCCTTTATCCATATCCATTTTGACAGATGCACCGGGTGCCGGATCTGTCAGCTGGCATGCAGCCTGGCCATGACCGGGGGGTACAATCCCAGACGGTCCCGGCTGGCCATCCACCCGAAATCCGAACATCTGTATCACCTGCCCGTGGTGTGCAGCCAGTGTAAAAATGCCTACTGCATGCAGGTGTGCCCCGCCGGTGCCATCACACAGACCCGGGACGGTGTCGTATCCATCAACACGGACACGTGCGTCGGATGCGGCCTGTGCGTAAAATACTGCCCCGTGGACATGGTACACCTGGACCCGGACACGAAAAAAGCGGTGAAATGCGAACTGTGCCGGGGGGAACCCGCCTGTGTAACCGCCTGCCCCAGCGGAGCCCTGGAATGGGTGACACCCGCTGTCACGGCACCTGCCGAAAGAGAGGGGGACCTTTATGAATAATTCTTATGCCGGTCAGTTTCTGTTCATTGACCTGACCCGGAGGGAGGTCTGCACGCAATCTGTGCCCGACACCCTCAGGGATCTGTATATCGGCGGCAAGGGATTCGGAGTCAGGCTGCTGACCGAATCCGTGCCTCCGGGCACAGACCCCCTGTCGCCGGAAAATGTTCTCATGTTCATGACCGGGCCTTTGACCGGCACGGCCGCACCGGCCATGCGGGGATGCGTGGTGTTCAAAAGCCCGCTCACCGGTCTGTTTTCCGATTCCTATTTCGGCGGCAGCTTTTCCCATGAAATCAAATATGCCGGGTATGACGGCATTGTCATCTCCGGACGGGCCGGCACGCCCGTGTACCTGTGGATCGACGACGGCCATGTGGAGATCCGGGACGCCGCTTTTCTCTGGGGAAAGGATATCCTGGAAACCGGGGCACGCATCAAAACCGACCTCAGGGACGACTCGATCAAAACCGCGGTCATTGGTCCGGCCGGGGAACACCAGGTCCCTTTTGCCCTGATCGGATGCGAGTTCAACCGCCAGGCCGGCCGGGCCGGGGGCGGGGCCGTGATGGGATCCAAAAACCTGAAAGCCGTTGCCGTAAGAGGTTCCCGTCTGGTACATGTCCATGATCCAAAAGCGTTTGCCCGGGCCTGTGAAGCCGCCCTGGCAGAACTGGCGGCCAGCCCGGACATTCGGGCCCTCACACAGGGCGGCACGGCCGCTTCCGTGGAATTTGCGAACGAAACCGGCCTGTTGCCCCGGAACAATTTTCAATACGGCACCTGTGACAAAGCAGCATCCCTGGGGGACCAGGGCCAGAGCAGACACCTGTGGCTGGGCACCAACGCCTGCCTGGGCTGCCCCATCGGCTGCGCCAGGATCGGGGCGGTTCGAACCGGCAGATACAAGGGACTGGTTTCCGATATCGTGGAATATGAATCCGCCGCCCTCATGGGATCCAACCTGGGAATCTCCGATGTCCGGGCCGTGGCTCACCTGGTGAAACTGTGCGACCTTCTGGGACTGGACACCATGTCCTGCGGCGGCATCATCGGATTCGCCATGGAAGCCTGCCATAAAGGACTGATCCCGTCTCCTGCAGGCATCGATCTTGATTTCGGCAATGTGGCGGCGGCCCAGTACCTGATCCATGCCATGGCTCACCGGACACAGGGCCTGGGGGAACTGCTTGCCAAAGGGGTCAGGGCGGCTTCCCGGGAGATCGGGGGCCGGGCCGAAGATATTGCCCAGCACACCAAGGGACTGGAAACCCCGGCCTGGGGTCCCAGAGGGGTATCCGGAATGGGTCTGGCCTACATGACCGCCGACCGGGGCGGGTGCCACCAGAGAGGGTTTACCGTGCCCCATGAACTGGCCGGAGAATGGAACGGCAGAAAAATCGATCCGCTGTCTCCGGAGGGAAAAGCCGGCCTGGTGATCGCGCTGCAGAACTATTCCGCCGGCACCGACACCCTGGTGAAATGTGATTTCGGCACCTTCGGCATCCGTGCCGCCACCTATGCGGACCTGCTGTCCGCCGCCACCGGGAGAGAGGTCCTTCCGGACATGTTTGACCAGGTCGGGGAACGCATCTGGAACCTGACCCGGCGGTTCAACCTGTCCCACGGCATGGATCCGTCCGAGGACACCCTGCCCCGGCGGTTTGTGGAAGAACCCCTGCCCGACGGCCCGGCCGGAGGGCACCGGATTTCCGAATCCGACATGGCCGTCATGCGGTCCGCCTATTACCGGGAACGGGGGTGGGATGCCACGGGAATTCCGAAACCGGCCACCCTGAAACGCCTGAAGATAAAATCCTGAGTTGTCTGGAGACAAGATCATGACAGAACCGGTGAACAAAAAAGAAGCCAAGCGCATCGAAACCCGGAAACGGGTCCTGGCGGCCGCCACCCACCTGTTTGCCCGGCTGGGGTACCACAAGACCACGATCCAGGACATCGCCTATCACATCGGCATGACCACAGGCGCCGTGTTCCACCACTACGACTCCAAGGCCGACATTCTGGATGATGTGGTCGCGGAACTGGACCGGAGTTTCGAACAGTATACCGATTATCTGGCACAGCCCCATCCGGATTTCGACACCATGGTGCACGGCATCATGGATATTTTCATTGACCGGTTTTACAACCAGCCGGACACCATCATTGCCCTGGCCTCCCTGGCCGCGGAATTCAGCGGGATCCGGGGACCGGTGATCGTCAAGGTCCAGGCCGCCTATGACCGGTTTGTGGATGCGTTCGAGGCGGCCCTGAACCGGATCGATCCCAGACCGTCCAACCGGGCCGCCGCCATCTGCTTTATTTCCGCCCTCCAGGGTCTGGCACTCCAGGCCCTGGTCCGGGACGGGCAGATCGATGTGGACGACCTGGTCCAGGGCTTTCTCAGACTGGTCACACCCGGCCGCAATGAACCGCCGGAACGCCGGAACAGAATGAACCGCCGGAACGGAAATAATCGATCCCTGAGAGAAACGGATACATCGCCATAGAAACAGACCCTTTGGAACAGTCAGATGAAAAGGAACTTGACTCCATGAAACAAACCTATGACTATATCATTATCGGCGGCGGGTCCGCCGGTTGCGTGCTGGCCAACCGGCTCAGCAAAGATCCCTCCTGCAGTGTGCTGGTGCTGGAAGCCGGCCGGCCCGATTATGTCTGGGATGTGTTCATCCACATGCCGGCCGGCCTGACCTTCCCCCTTGGCAACAGGTTCTATGACTGGTGCTATGAAACCGAGCCGGAACCGTTCATGCACCAGCGAAAGATTTTCCACGGCCGGGGCAAGGTCCTGGGGGGATCCTCCTCCATCAACGGCATGATCTACATCCGGGGCAATGCCATGGACTACGAAAAATGGGCCCAGGCCCCGGGCATGGAACAGTGGGATTACGCCCACAACCTGCCCTATTTCATCCGGGCGGAAAACCGGCTCAAGGGACCGGACCTGTACCACGGCACCCAGGGCCCGCTGATCCTGGAAACCGGCCCCTGCAGAAACCCGCTTTTCAAGGCGTTTCTGGAATCTGCCAGGCAGGCCGGGTACCCGTTGACCGATGATGTGAACGGGTATCAGCAGGAAGGGTTCGGGGCCTTTGACCGGAACATCCACCGGGGCCGGCGCCTGTCCGCGGCCCGGGCCTACCTGCACCCCGTGCTCAAACAGCGGCCCAATCTGGACCTCGTGTGCCGGGCGTTGACCACGAAAATCACTTTCAGCGGGAAAAAAGCCACCGGCGTGGAATTTGTCAAAGGCAAAGGCAGCCGGGCCCGGACCGTGCAGGCCTCAGAAGTGATCTGCTGCGGCGGGGCCATCAATTCCCCCCAGATTCTCCAGCTGTCCGGTGTGGGCAACGCAGACGAACTGTCCGCCCTGGGGATTCCCGTGATCCATGACCTGCCGGGCGTCGGCGAAAATCTCCAGGACCACCTGGAGGTCTATGTCCAGTATGCCAGCAAAAAACCGGTGTCCATGAACCCGGCCCTCAAGTGGTGGAAAAAGCCGTTCATCGGCTACAAATGGCTGTTCCACCGGTCCGGGGCCGCCGCCACCAACCATTTTGAGGCCGGCGGATTCATCCGGAGCAACCCGGATGTGGACTACCCCAATATCCAGTTCCATTTTCTGCCCCTGGCCATCCGCTATGACGGGTCCCGGCCCAGCCAGGGCCACGGATACCAGGTCCATGTGGGCCCCATGTATTCCAATGCCGTGGGATCGGTGAAGATCACCTCCCCGGATCCCCGGAAATATCCGGCCCTGCGGTTCAACTACCTGTCCACGGACCAGGACCGCCGGGAATGGGTGGAGGCGATCCGGTGCGCCAGAAAAATCATGAACCAGCCGGCATTCAGTGAATTCAATGCCGGTGAAATCTCTCCGGGCAATCACATACAGACCGACGAGGATATCCTGGACTGGGTGGCAAAAGATGCGGAAACCGCGCTGCACCCCTCCTGCACCTGCAAGATGGGCACCGGCGACATGGCCGTGGTAGACCCCGCCTCCATGAAGGTTCACGGGGTGGAAAACCTGCGGGTGGTGGAT
>NPIE01001078.1_pt1 | contig 12467 bp, 4 predicted proteins | sample 8637661 | NCBI WGS metagenome assembly NPIE01 (sample SAMN07420842, study PRJNA396082) | bioreactor metagenome | isolation source: sample BA12 brine-fed electro-methanogenic bioreactor BA | place: Japan: Kochi | collected 2016-12-09 | reverse complement strand
GCCGCTGTAATGATTTCAAGCAGTGCTTCTTCTGGTGTTTTACTGTCGCCTGGTATCGCATTCATGATCGTCATTTGATCAATCAGCGCTTGGGTCTTAGTTGCATCCATTGACTGCAAGAAACTTGCTAAGATTCCAGGAATGTCAAGCAAATCAGCCAAGTAAGTATCGACGGTCAAAGCCATCGCAGCTTGTGCAGCGGTTAAGTCAACGCCCGTCATTTGTGTTTCCAAAGCAGCATCTAACAATGCAGTTATCCAATCATTAATCATCGCTTCATCGAGCGGATCGATGGGGTATAAAACACCNNTCGCTTCATCGAGTGGATCAATCGGATATAGCACGCCATTGATAAAGTTGCCGATGCCGATAAGCGCAAGCGATAACTCTTCAGGATTGATGCCTTCTTCTGGTCCCCACATCAAGAGTTTCATCAGTTGGTCAATTGCATGCAGGTCAGGACTTTGCATAATCAAATCCATCTTGTCCATCATATGGACCATCATTAATTCAGTGAGGTCTTGATTAGCTGTGTCAGCCAAGAAGATTTCAAGGGTTTGAATCATCCAGGCATTGGCTTGCATATCATCGATTTCCCAAGTCAGTTGCTCAGCGTAGTAGGTGTTATGAATGACGCCATAGATGTTGTTGTCAAAGACATAAAGTGCGTCCCAAATGTAGTCATAGAGGTAAATATTGGTATCAAATGTCGTTAATTCATCTGAGTAGTTAAACCAGAATGCATCGTCAATATCTGCGGCTAGTTGTTCTCTGAAGAGCATGTCATTATAGATATTGGCTAAATGATAATAGACCTGCTGTTCTTCCCAACTATACCAGCTAAGTTCGTAATCAATGCTACCCCAGTCACCCATTTCAACATAATACTCAATATCCCACCATAAATACTGGTCAAAGTACATATCATAATTATATCTGTAGAGATTGTAATAGAAGTCAAATTCGGCAGATATCAAAATGAAGTCCATATAGGTATTGAAGAAATCCTCAGCAGCCTGTGCTAAAGTAGGATCTGTGATATTGCCGATTTCCGTCATGATATCATCGATCGCCGAATCAATCAAACCCTGATAGTAAGCCAAGGTTGACTGATGATATAGCAAATCGCCTTCCAAACTGCTAGTATCATAGAGATCAGGTAGCGTTGGATACAAGAAGATCATGATGGCATTCATCATATAACTTGCCATTTCCTCATCAGTAAATCCGAGGGTCGTCAAGCCTTTGTAAAGACCTAGGATGTCCATCGGTGATTGCATATATCCCAACTGCATCATCACAGGTGCAATCGCCATAATGTTGTAATAGACCTGTTCGCTTTCTAAGACTGTCAAATCAAAGACAGCACAGAGATCGGCGATTCTGGCGTCAACATTATCCCATGTCACATCATCAAACATCATGAAGACAAGATCTTGGAAGTCGCTATATTGATAAGTGAATGTTGGTGGCATAAAGACGGCTTCTGGATAATCCAATATGTTGAATAAGAACATCACGCGTTGTTGTAGTTCGTAGATTTCACCGAATGTGGCCGGATCCAAATTGTAAGGATCATAGGCTGAAACGATATCGATTAAGGCAAAGACTTCATCGAGTTGAGCTGCCCAAGCTGTTTGCAGGTTGGTCAACTGTACGGTGTCGTAAGTACCATAGTTCATGTCCATATAGACTTCATTGAGAATTTCCACGATGCCATAAATATCGACCACGGCAGGATCAATGACATTCTGAATCAGTTGAGCGATCTTGATGGTGATCGTGAAGCCATTTTCATTGTGCATTGGCATCTTCATCAAGAGATCCATAATCATTTGCACGTCAGTGACTGTCAAACCGTCGATGAGATCTGTCAGTTCGGTCAAGCCGAAATCGAGATAATCAAAGTACTTGAGAATCAAGGTGTTGAGATAACTCGTTAAATCAGCAGCTTCGGTTGGATCAAGATCACGTCTTGCCACGTAGGTTTCAATCACGGTCAGCACGAAGGCTTCCATGATTGCTTCTTCAGTAGCGTCGATGGTTTGTCCTCTAAGTTTCAGCATCGCTGAGAAGTCTTGCAATGTTGCTAAAATTTCATCGGCTGTGAATGGGAACTCCATCGGCATTGGATCTTCTTCAACCATCATTGGATATGGTTTATACATATCTTCCATCATGGCAGCCAATTTTTCAAGAATCATGAAGGATTCGGCTGGCATGGCAAGAATCATGTTTTGAATGTCATCCAAGAGGATACCCATCGCTTCTTCTGTATCAGCAAGTGTCAAAGGATCTTGCGTCAAATCATAAATGAGGTGTTCGATCCAATAGACATCAACCAATCCTTGCAAGTCATCTTGTAAATCAAGAATGCTTTGCTGGTATGCAGCAATCGCATTGAGATTGGATGAGTAATACGAGACATTGTCATCGACAACTGCGGCAAATGCATCATAGTTTGTATTACCGCCGATGATGACACTTAAAGCGAAGAAAGTATCGCCATGATTTTCAAGCGCCAGATAGGCGTCTTTTACCGCTGTTATTGTCGTTTGAATGTATGGTGTTGCAGCATAGCTGTTGTAGAAATCATCATAGGCTGCTTGTGCAATCGCTAGGTTTGTCGGATCATCTTGATACAAGTAGAGATTATAGCAGAGATTTTCTAGTGTGGCTGAAGCTGAATAACCCGCTTGACCTTGGAAGATTGAAAGAATATCCCAATAAGCACTTTGGAGTTGAAGTTCTAACAGGTAGGCATCCCAATAACTTTCAGCATCTGCGCGCAATGCTTCATCCAACAGGGCGATTTCTTGATCGACTTGTAGGTCGATGTCTGCATTCTCACTCTGGTACCAAATGATTTCGTTTTCATACCACGCGATGTCATCAAGAATCCATTGTTTTTCCATACTGAACCAACTGTCGTCACCTTCGATATATGCTTCCATTTCGTAGCCCAATAAACCGGCGATGTAGCCGATGATATCGGCTTGCGTAAATCCAAAGGTTTCAAGATTACCAACCCAAACTTGCAGTTCAGCAAAGCTCATCAGTCTTAATCCTGGACCGTCCCAGTGATCGAAGTTAAAGAGGAATGAGACATATTGATAGAGCGACATCAAGCGATAGAAGGTTTCTTCGCCGTTCAGTGTTCCCAATATATCCATATACTTGGCTAATGCATTGTCAATATCATATTCACCGAGATAATAGCTCAGTAACATATTGATAAACCATTCTTCATAGACGACCACGGGTTCTTCGACCGCTTCGAAACCATAACCAAACCAGTTCATCATATAGTAGAATCCAGCCATGAATTCAAGGACTTGTTCCACTTCTGCTTCACTGATAAAGTGAGGTTCGATGAGAACAATCACATCCATAAGTGCTAGATAGTCCGTGATAAATGTATCGATCTGTGCTTGGATGTTGGCCACATAGGTCTGATCGGCCGTAAAGCCACTTGTGATATCGAAATAGATATCCGCAAATCGTTGGAAAAGACCTGAGATATCAACCGAACCATCGCCGACAATGACATCCAATAGTTTCGCAATTTCAACCACTCTCGTGATGTCGCCAACTTCAATATACATATGTGGTCCGACAGTAAAGATCAAGTCAAGTACTGCCTGTGCTTTCTCTTCGTCGATAGAGGCTAAGAAGGATGTAACTTCGCCATATCCAAAGAGGAAGTGACCGAGATATTTATCGAAAACTGGATCCAATAGCGTCAACATGGCAATTCTTTCTGCTTCTGTCTTGCCTTCTTCAATCCATAATGAATCGAGGAAGCCGAACAAAGCATCATGAATAATGTCGAAATCGGCTTGATCCATCGTGCCCATAAAGGCGTTGATAAACGTTTCAAGTTTTCCTGCCAACATGACAATGTTTTCAGGTGAGAGTAATTCGCCAAATGGATTGTATGGTTCTTCCATCAAAGCTTTTGGCGTCATGCCGCTTAGATCAAAGATGATACCTTGTAAGAAATCAAAGAATTCTTGATCGACGGCCATCATCATTTGTTCCAAACCGTCATAAACGGTGCCAAACAAGGCTTTGACCTCTGCTTCACCGGTTGGATCGCTCATATAATTGACGAGGGCACTTGTCATATTTAAGTCTTGATTAAGGTCCTCAAGCCACCATGTCGTTTCTTCGATAAGCCATTGAGTTTGATTAATGCGCATATCTAAGCCGACAACGCCCCAGTAATAAGGATCGCTGTCCGGTAGCATGTCATCTCCCCATAGGAAGTTGTTCAATTGATAGTCAATGGCTGTTAAACCTGTATGGTCAAGCACATAAACGGCAGACCAATCGGAATACCAGGCATGGTAATCAGCTGTTTGCCATTCTGTGTATGCGGTGAGAACTGGCGTATAAAGTGCTAGTTCTTCGGTTGTGAGTGTTCCTAATAAGTCTGACATCTTGCTGTTGTAATAGTCAATTTCTGTCTGATCAAAATAATCATAGGTATAATACATGACTTGATCGACATAATACTCTAGATTCCACCAAATGTCATAATCCCATAAAGGTTCCCAAGTAGCGGGGCCTTGTGTTTCATAATAGGCGTTTTCCAAGTAATGCTCATTCAAATAGGCATTGAAGTAATCCAAACAGATGGTTTCAAGACCAGTTTGCAATGCACAATAATCACTGACTGCCAGTAAGAGAGCGTCTTTATCTGTGTTTAGTTGCGCAAGTTCTGTTTCATGGTCTGCAATCATGTCTTCATAATAGGCAATTTCATCAAGGATGTAGTTGACATCGTTAGACATGCCATGAAGCATGACATTAAAGAGAATGTTAATCAACTTGTCTTTGTCAAAACCTAGAGTTTGCGCCTGAGTATACCAGTTCTGCATCGAGGTAACCGAATTGATGGTCGGCAACTGCGTCATCAACAAATCGGCGGCAACGAGCATATTGTACAAGTCTTCTTCAGAGCTTGCTTCCATGATATCTGTCAAAATCAATATTTCAGCTTCGACATCAAAAGGATTAAACATATAATCAACCATATCCACAAGCATCTGATGCGTAAATGGCAACAGCGATGTCTGATAATAGGTTGGATAAATGTCCATCGGTCCCATCACGAAAGTATAATCATCGCTCCAACCGATGAAAGTATATGAGTAATCGACATCATCGGGTTTAATTGGTGCCGTTGGTGCTGTTGCAGAACCACCATATGGCACGGTTTCAGTATGAATGACGGTTGTGTTGTCATAATCATAGAAATTAACTGTGTAGGATTTCAGTGTCGTGTTGTACTCTGGATAAATATCCAAAGGACCGGTCACGTTGCTGAAAGTTTCTGACCAGCGATTGAAGGTGTAGGTGTATTGTGCATCTTCGGCTTTCGCTGGCGCTGCAGGTGCTACAGCTGCTGCCCCATGAGTAATCATCTGTGATGAGATGATATTGCCTTGGGCGTCATAGAAGTTGACTTCATAGGTTTGATTGAGAGGCACTGCTTTGTAGGTTGCAGTGACTGTAAGATCGGCCGTAATATTGCTGAAGTCTTGATCCCATCCGTCGAAGGCATAGGCATTGGTGCCGTCACTCGGTTTGAATGGATCTGCAGGCGCTGTCGCTTGTGTACCGTAGTCAACCGTATCCGTTCCTAAAACAGTTGTACCATCTTCATCATAGAAGGTGACGGTATACTGATTGATGGTTTGCGTATAGGTTGCATTGACGCTGATATCGGCAATCACATTGCTGAAATCGCCATCCCAACCACCAAAGGTGTAGGAATATTGGGCGTCGCCAGCTTTGGTTGGATCTGCCGGTGCTGTTGCAGCGGTGCCGTAATCGACGGTGGATGTTCCTAAGACCGTTGTACCATCGTCATCATAGAAGGTCACGGTGTATTGATTGATGGTTTGCGTATAGGTCGCATTGACGCTGATATCGGCAACTACATTGCTGAAATCTTGGTCCCAGCCGCCAAAGGTATAAGAATACTGTGCATCTCCTGCTTTAGTTGGATCTGCCGGTGCTGTTGCAGCGGTGCCATAATCGACGGTGGATGTTCCTAAGACCGTTGTACCGTCTTCATCATAGAAGGTGACGGTGTATTGATTTAAGACAGCCGTGTAAACCGCTGTCACCGTCACATTGCCAGTAATCGCTGTAAAATCACCATCCCAGTGTGAGAAGGTGTAAGTATACTGTGCTGTCGCTGCTTTGGTCGGATTGGCCGGTGCGGTTGCATCCGCGCCGTAATTAATCGTTTGTGTTGAGAGGACGGTAGTGCCATCGTCATCATAGAAAGTAACCGTATATTGACGTAAAGTTTGTGTGTAGGTTGCTGTGACGGTTAAATCTTCAGTAACGTTGGTAAAGTCCGTGTCCCAACCATTGAAGGTGTAGGTGTATTGCGCTGTCGCTGCTTTGGTCGGATTAGCCGGTGCGACTGCATCTTCACCTTCAGCTACTTGTTGCGTTGATATCAATGTACCATCGGCATTATAGAATTCAACCGTGTAAGAAGCTATCAATGTCGCTTCATAGGTCGCATTGACGGACAAGTTGCCCGTGACATTGTTGAAGGCCTTATCCCAACCGCTAAAGGTATAGGTATAGGTTTCATCATCCGCTTTGGTCGGATCTGCAGGCGCTGTCGCCGCTGAGCCGTATGGTACTGTTGATGTGCCCAATACCGTCACACCGTCCTCATCGTAGAATGTGACTGTATATTGGTTAATCGATTGTGTGAAAATCGGATTGATCAACAAGTCTTCCGTGACGTTGGAATAATCTGTATCCCATTCGTCAAAGGTATAAGTATATTGTGCTGTTCTCGCCTTGGTTGGTGTGTCGGGATCATCCGCGGCTTCACCTTCAAGGACATTCTGAGTTTCTAAGATGCTGCCGTCGCCGTCAAAAAAGACGACAGTATAGTACGTCCCCGTGTCTTCACCGGTGGTTGTGGTTGTCGTCGTTGCGCCGAAAAAATCACAGCCCATCAGGAAGAAACCAACGATCATTAACAGCAAGCTAGTTAAAAATCCTCGTTTCAATTTCTTCACTCCCTCTGTATTTATTTTTAGATATTATCTTGTATATAAAATATCATATATAGCGAAAAAAATCTATAAGCCATAATAAAATCATCTGTAAAATCAATTTCCTCACAAAAAAAAGAACGGTTTCTGCTAAAAGCCGATTCCGTTCTTAAGATGGTTGATATAATTTGCCTTATTCCTCGACGGCATCCACTGTTTCAGGATAGCCATAGACTTCGTAATAACGAGGATTGAGTTCTGTTTCCCCGACTTCACTGAATCCGTCATTCATGTCAAACATATGAATGCTTGAATAGGAGACTGTGTAGACATAGTTATCAATCATGACAGTTCTCTCGATTGAATCGAAATACTGATAGTAACCTTGGTCGTTGGTTTCCATATGTGTTAACTTCGTCAGCAACGCCAAGGTGCCTTCATGACCAACTTTGAAGAGATAGACATTTTGTGATGAATGATGCCAAGAATCGTAGTATTCATAAATAGGAATGCCGATGTAGGTGAAATCTTCACCGCTTGGCGTAAAGGTCAAGAGGGCTTTGTGATCCCACATCACATTGGTGTAGGAATAAGAGCCTTCGACAAGATAGGTGTCGAGATTGACTGGATCATTACCAGTGGTATCGTATAAAGCGACTTTGACACCGATAAATCTGGTCCACTCACCGTCGGTTTCAGCCTGTCTGCCGACACCGAGCATCAAGTCATCAGAGATGATGTGGAGATAATCGCTAACACCTTCTTCTTCCAACTCGCCAGCCACAAAAGGATTTTCCGGGTCAGATAGATCCAACTTGTAAAGTGGGTCGATTTGTTCAAAGGTCACCACATAAGCGATATCACCTGCAAATCTGGCTGCGTAGATGCGTTCGCCGGGTTTGCCTAGGCCACTGAGGAATGAGATTTGTGTCATTTCGTCATCCGAGGTGGCATCGAGTAAGAACATGTAGTTATCGATTTGCCATTCATCATCGTCACTAAAGGAGTAACCGGTTGTTGCAATACGGAAGACGCCGTCATGCTCATCCATGGAAAATTGATTGAGTGGTGAGCCTTCGACGGAGGCTATCGCCTTATAGACGAGTTCATCTGCCTCGATTTCGAAGCGCAGGATAAACGTGAAGTGTTCATAGCGTCTTGTTGCTTCGATGTAGTTCCATTTGTGAACAACTGTGTAAAGATTGTTTTGGCTCATGTAGATCTGATAAGTGCTGCCTAGATAGGCCTTCACTGTGGCTGCTTCATCATCTGTGACTGATAATGTTGCAAGTGTCAAAAAGCCAAAACTTTCGCCATCGTTAGGCATAAAGTAAATATTGTTGGCCGGAATCATCATCAGTTCGTCAGAGACGACAGAATCTTTGTAAAGAGGGACGAAGAAGTCATCGTTGAAGCCATAGTCATACATGTGGTTGTTCATGACCAAGAAGAGTTGATCGTCGATCATCCGAGAATCAATCAGATAGGAAGAATCGAAATAGAGCTCTCTTTCAATCGTCACATCTGTTGTGTCTTCGACATCGAGTATCTGAATCTGAGTGCCATAGCTGTAGCGATAGCACGTATAGGTGTAAAGCGTTGTTTCTTTGGTCACGGTTGTCGTTTCATTTGTCGTGGTTTCATCATCTGAGGTCACGGTTTCATCATCACTTGACCAATCACCGACATAATCATCTTCAGGATAAAATCTGTCTTCCCAGTAATAACCCGTACAGGTGGTTTCGTAGTAATGCCAGACATTGGAGACTAAAACAATTCTGTCTTGATAGAGATAAAGTCCGTTCATGTAGCCGTCTTCAATGGCCATTTGATAGTCGATGGCGAGGGTATCGGCATCGACAATGAAGAAGGTTTGACCAGAAATGATATAGATTTTGTATCCATCGGTCAATATTCGATCGCTTTCTTCAACGCCTTCGACTTGATTGTTGGTTTTCGAGTAATCGCGTTCTTCGGTCGCGGGTGCTTGTGTATAGTCGACGCTGTCTTCAGCAGTAGCAACATCGTTTTCAAGCCACATGCCACCAAAATAATACTGATTATCGGCTTTGTCAGCCATCTCGGTGATGTAATCTTTCAGCGCTTCATAAGAACCAAAAGCACCGACATTATCACCGGTCGGTTGGACGTTTTCTTGATTACAGCTGACCACAGCTAGCGTTAAAAAGAGCATTAAACATAATACTAAATAATGTTTCAGGGGTTTCATATACCTTTCCTCCTTTGCGTTCATATGTATAAACAATCGGAGTTGTGATTTTATTGGAAAAAATTGCTTAGTCTGTCAAAGACAGGAACAAATCGATATCTTGTTTGATGATGGCTAATGATGATAGCCAGAAATCTTTTTTGGTGACATCGATGCCAATTTTGGCCGCCACATCTTCAACCATTGCTTTGCCTGTTGTTCTTAAAAGATCGTCATAGACCTTGACAAAGGCTTCTTTGTCTTCCAAGTACTTGGCATAAAGGCCCTTGGCAAACAGCAATCCGTAGGTGTAAGGGAAGTTATAATAACTCAAACCAGCTGAATAGTAATGTGGTTTACAGACCCACATATAAGGATGTCTGATGTCTGGATCGAGTCCGTCTCCGTAGGTGTCATCCTGTGCTTTAAGCATCAAGGCTTTGAGTTCGTTTTCATCAAAGACAGTTGTCTCACGACCTTCAAACACCGCTTTTTCAAACAAGAAGCGACTCATGATATCGACGACGACCTGACTTGATCCCTGAAGTGACGATTCGAGCAGAAAGATTTTTTCTTCATCCGACTTGACTTCAGACAGTGCAGCATTCATGACGATGGTTTCACAGAAAATCGATGCGGTTTCCGCCACCGGCATGGTGTAGTTGCCATTAAGTGGTGACTCTTTAAAAATCGACTCCCCGTGGAAAGCGTGTCCGAGTTCATGAGCGAGTGTCATGACATCATCGAATGAGCCTTCAAAATTCGTCATCACACGGCTCTCTTTGATGCTTGACAAGTTCGCGCAGAAAGCACCGCCGACTTTACCCTTTCTCGGTGTGTAGTCAATCCAACTGTCTTTAAAGGCTTTTTTTGCCATGGCCGCTAATTCATCTGAAAAAGTAGCGAAGTTTTTGACAATATAGTCTTCTGCTTCGGGAATGGTAAAGGTTTTATCAGCCTTGCCCATGGGTGCGAACAAATCATAGAAAGGCAGCCCGTTTTTGTGTCCCAACACCTCAGCCTTACGTCTGAAGTAATGTCTGAAAACCTCCATGTAGTCAAGACAGGCATCCTGCATCGCTTTGAGGGTCGCTTCGGTCATCCGACTCTTTTCCAAGGTCTGCGCTAAAGGCGATTCAAAGCCTCTTTCTTTGGACAAGACATTGACTTCACCCTTGATTGCGTTCAATGAGTAAGCAATCGATTTCTCGATCTTCTCATAAGCCTTGATTTCAGCTTCATAAGCCATTTTTCTAACCTTTGAATCAGGACTGGTCGCTAGGTTTCTTACCTCTGACAGAGTGATCTCTCTACCATCGTAGTCAACGGCAAGGGTTGAGGTCAAAAGCGACTGTAGATTGCTCCAAGCAGTCGAACCGCTTTGTCTTAATTTAGCGAGAAGAATCTCTGTTTTTTCATCGAGCAAATGACGTGCATTGCGCTTGATTTCATGAATATGAAAGGCGTGTTCACTTAGGAACTCATCTGCTTCAATATCCTTATCCAGACCGGGATAGTCGAGTACCCATTGGCTGAAAAGCGTTTCAATTTTAGCAAGCCGAACGAGAACCATTTGAATCTGATTCAAACTTTTCATGGCTTCTTGATTGGTCGATTCAACCGACGCCACAAGTGATGCAAAGTGCATCAATTTATCCACCAAGAGATCGAGTTCGATTTCCTTATGTAAAAAAGTCAACAAGGTCGCCTTTTTATCTTGATAATCGCTTAACTTTTGATCCCATGCCGACATCTCGTCGATCATCGCTTCTAAGGCCTTGATATCGCTTTGAAAAGCCGAATCGTCAAAGCCTTTGTAAAGTTTGTTTAAATCCCATTTTTTCATTTTAAATCCTCCCTGTTTTGTATATAGTCAGTCTTTCTTAACTGATAATATCTTGAACGTCTATTACCAAAATCTCGCGTCTGGTAATCACTCTCATGCGTGTAACTGAATCCGCATTTCTCGATGACTCGTCGCGATTTATGGTTCTCGACAAAATGGCAGACGAAGAGTTGTTCGATATTTAAATCCATGAAGGCGTGGCGAATCACTTCCTGAACGGCTTCAGTCATCAAGCCTTGACCTTCATAGGGGGTCGACAAAACGTAGCCTATCTCGTAATAGAGATTCCCAGATTCATCATATTTGGCGTGCAAACCCACAGAGCCGATGACTTTTTGGTCGGCTCGATGGTACAGTGCCAGAACATCTTCTTTTTCGATGAAACTCTCGATGATCTTCAGTGAAAACATCTTATCTGTATGGACCGCCCATCCGGCCATCGGCCCGACCGTCGGTAACGAACAGTAGGCAAAAAAATCTTCGAGATCAGTGACCTTAAATGGTCTGAGAAGCAAACGCTTTGTGGACAGAGTTTTCATTCTAACACCTCTTGGACAACCAAGCCTTTGGCTTGTATATCGATATGTTGATTCGTGTCGACCGTGATGCATTTCGTCCGTTTGACCGCATCCTTGACATAGTCTTTATAGTCAAAGGCGGTTTCACAGGCTTTAGCTTTGGCAATGGTGGGCTTGATGACCGGATTCTTCGGTACGTAAATCGTACAACAATCCGAAAATGGCCTGTTTGAAATATTCAGTGTTTTAATCTTGGTTGCCAGTTTGACGATTTCCATCTTGTCATCGGTTGCCAGTGGTCTTAGAACCACCATGTCCGTCGCGTTTTGAACAGTTGTGATACTTTCCAGGGTTTGTGATGCAACCTGTCCCACCGAATCTCCTGACACCAACACCTGACAATCATGCTTCTTTGCCAAAGCTGTTGCGATGCGATACATCATGCGTCGCATGACAGTAATGATATAGGGTTCTTCGATGTGGAGCATTATCTGCTCATGAAGGTCTTTGAACGGCACCATGTGCAGTTTAAGTTTGCAGTCGGGTGCGTAAAAGGCCAATCGTTCACACAGGTCGATGACTTTTTGAGCGGACTCAATCGACGTCATCGGTGTCGATTCAAAATGCACGCATTCAACCACCAAACCCTTGCGCATCGCTAAATAGGCGCTAACAGGCGAATCGATGCCCCCGCTTAATAAAACCATGGCTTTCCCCCCCATAGAGACAGGGAAGCCTCCCATACCTTTGATTTTATCCATATATAGGTAAGTGGCGTCTTTTCTGACCTCGATATTGAGTGTCATCTCTGGATTGTGAACGTCAACCTTTAGGTTTGAAACCCGACGGAGAATCGATTT
>NPIE01011779.1_pt1 | contig 12470 bp, 7 predicted proteins | sample 8637661 | NCBI WGS metagenome assembly NPIE01 (sample SAMN07420842, study PRJNA396082) | bioreactor metagenome | isolation source: sample BA12 brine-fed electro-methanogenic bioreactor BA | place: Japan: Kochi | collected 2016-12-09 | reverse complement strand
CCTTCGCCTTCACCTTCGCCTTCTTCCATGGATTCCACTACGCCATAGAATTGAACATCGTCAATATTCCAGCCGGGAAAGGTTACTGAATAATCAGTCGGTCCCATGACCCAGCGCACATACACCTGGGCATGGCCGTCGGCCACTGCCGACATATCATATCGGCACTCAACCCAAGCGGTGTCTTTTATGTCGCCCATGCCGGCATTGCTCCAAAGCGTATGCCATTGAGCGCCGTCGTTGCTTGCCTGCACAGACGCAGTGTCGTACTGACCGGCCTCAACGCCCAGCCATCGCAAGAATCGCAGTTCGACCTCGGAAGCGTAAGAATNNCCTCGGAAGCGTGAGAAAAATCCAGCGTCGTCGTTGTCAAGGCCCGCTCCGGGAGATCGTTGATATAGTCCCCGGAAAGGTTGTAGCCGTAAACATTGGCGCCGGTATAGGCGGCGGTGGGATTCCCATTAGAAGACCCGCCGCCCTGGGGCGGACCAAAAGCCCATAAGTCTTCGGCACTCCAACCGGGATTCTCATCCAGCGGAAACGTATAAATCAGTGGCGGGGTGACGATGAGCGATATCTGGACCGTACGGAGTGCCCCAGAGTTCTGGTTAGTGAACACGACCGCGCCTTCATGGGCGCCTGGCCCCAGCGCACCGGCATGTTCGCTAAACGTTATGGGCAGATTCGTTTCGTTGCCTGCGGCAAGCGTTCCGGACCATGCGGACAGATTAAGCCATTCGGGTGCGGTTGCGGACCAGGTCAGGCTGTCGTCACCCGTGTTTTTCAATGTGATAAGGTCAGGCTGGGCCGTGAACGGACCGCCGATCTGACCCTGGGCGCTCACCGTGTTAGGCGTAACGGAGAGGGCGTCGCCATAAAGAATATAATTTGAACCGAATCCAATGCTGTTGACGCCATATTCGAAATAGCCGTGGCCATCATCGCCCCACCAGGTTCCCCAGGAGTTACGAACTATCCAGGCGCCGCTGGCGCCAATCGTATCGTCCCAGCCGATAATAACAATGGCATGGTCTGGCAGTTTATTTTTATCCCCCCCGCTGTGATCGTTGAATACGCCGCCGGTATAGGCAATAAGCGATTTGCTTGTTTCCACCGAAGCGGACACAGGCCCATACTGATAAATCGCAGCCTTGATGTCTTCAACAGGAGGAACTTCCGAAAGATCGTTTACGTAGAACCAATCCTGTATCCAGTAATGATGGGCATATGGACAACCGCAGACGTCGTCGCGTCCCAAGTAGGGACAATCCGCCTCGAGCACTGCGCCGGAATGGCCACACTTGTCGCCGCTGCTTTTGTGGTATTTATGGGCAAACAAACCGCCGCCGCAGTCATTATAGAAATAATCCGTATTACAGCCCAATAACCATTGCTCGGACAGTCTGACCAGTTCGCCGTCAAAAATCTTGATTGCCCACTCGAATGCGCCCACGGTCGAAAAGGCCCAGCAACTGCCGCACGAACCCTGGTCTTTTACCGGCGGCAATGGGCCGGCGACCTGCTCGCGCCAGTCAAAACGCGGCGGCAGGCTTTTTTCGGGCCGGGCAGGCGGCAACACCTTGGCCTTGGCGGCCAGAATATCTTCCTCGGTGAACACCAGCCCTGACAGCTGTTCCAACGAACGCTGCGCAGCCGACGTTTCACCCACAGTGAAGGTCCACCCCGCTTCCTTAGCGCGCTTTTCCAGGTCGCGCAGGTCTTCATCGGTCAGCTGGGCATGCGCCGTGGCCGCACAAAACAATAGTGTCAGACACGACACGACCCATATAAGACGGCAAAACGCTGGATTGGCGATGGCGCATACCCTTCGCGCACGGCAAACCATGGGAAACAACTCTTTTTGGCGCAACATGTTGATATATCTCTTTCGCGGGACGCAGCTTTTGTTCCGCCCATCGCATAAACGCGCCCTGTTAAGCACACTGCTATAATGATACCACAAAACATCCACATTGCGTGGTTCTCCCACAATGCGCTCCGGCACAAAAAAAGGGCGCGGAAACAATGTCCGCGCCGTTTATGATGCTATTCAGGATCAGCCTTCCCGGATTATCCGTTTTTCCGGATCGTAGATTTGGCGCTTGCCGGTGTCCGAAGCGATGACGGCCATCAGACAGGCGACGGCATGTTGATACCCTGCCTCGATGTCGGCATTAGGCGCTTCGCGGCTGCGCAGACACTGCAACCAGTTTTCGATATGGTCCGGCCCTTCGATATCGTCAATGCGCATCCGTTCTTTTTCAATCTCACCCGGCGCATGCGCGCCTTCGCCGGAAACATAAATGTTGCTCCAGTCCTGCAGGTCCATGACGCCTTTGTCGCCGAAAATATTAAAGGTACTGCCGCTGCCGTTGCCGAAGTTGGTCGAGTAATGCACGAGGAAATCCTCGGGATATTCCCACATGACCTGCACATGGTCGGGCGCATCAAAGTTATGCTCATCCTTCCAGACATACGTGCCGCTCATGGACACGGCGCTGCGCGGGAATTTTGCGCCGGTGATGAAATGTACCAGGTCAATGAAATGACTGCCCAGTCCGGGGGTCGGTCCATCGGAAAATTCGCGGTAGCCGTACCAGCCTGAATAGGTAACGGGATCGAAAGGACGCATGGGCCGGTCCGCCAGAAACTCGGCCCAATCCACATCCTCTTCCTTTACGTCGCGGATGTAGCCGTACCAGTAAGGCCGTGCGGCATTGCGACACTGTTCGATGCGGCTTATTTTCCCCAGCTTTCCCGTGCCAAAAAACGCGCGCGCCCCGGCCATGCTGTTGAAGCTGCGCACCTGGGTGCCGGCCTGCACGACAATGCCGTTGGCTTTGACCGCGTCGTAGGCGGCCTTAAGCGCTTCGAAATCCTTGGCCAGCGGCTTCTCGCAATAGGCGTCCTTGCCCGCTTCCGCAGCAGCTTTCAGATGCGTGGTATGCAGATGGTCACAACTGGCAATGGCCACCGCGTCCACCTCGCCCTCGTCCAGCAACTGTTTGTAAGAGCTGTACTGACGCGGCGCGCGGCCAAACCAGTCCGCACACATGCCTGCCGCTTCCTCGCGCGCCGTGCGCCAAGGATCGCAGACCGCTGTGATCTCGACGTTCGCAGCGCCCGAGTACCGGTTAATGGACGGCATGATAGAGCCGCGCATACGGCTGCCGCAGCCAATAAGGCCAATCGAAATGCGTTCATTCGCGCCTGCGGCGCGCACATGGCCCAGGGCGCTCAAGGTCGCCGCTGCGCCCGCCGTAGTCTTCAAAAATTCACGACGTGATGTTTTCTCTGCCATGCGTATAAATCTCCATCAGGTTGTTGAGGGTTCATCCTGCTTCTATTATGCGCCCCAGAGAAAATAGAATCAAGGAAAAACACGAGACGATATAACCATGACTGCTCCTGAAAGGCGATGGAATCCATCCGCCGCCGCCTGTTAAATCATGCCGCCTCAAGTAGTTCTTCGCTATTTTTCGCCTGTCTGAGATGTTGTTCAAAGAAATGAAGGATGAGTTCCCTGGTATGATGATTGACTGCCTCTACGGCATCCATCGCATGGGGCCATCCATTGATGCGGCTGTAATAATGGGGTACGCCTTTCGCCTTAAGCACTTCCACGAGTTTATCGCTCTGACCTACGGGCACCAGCATATCCACCGTGCCGTGAATGACGCAGGTGGGCGGAGAACTTTCGGTTACATAGCGGATGGGCGAGGCTCGCTCATAGCGGGCAGGGTCCATATCGTAAGTCCCATTCATATAATTGACCACCAGCGAATGGTCTCTGCGCTTGGGTTCGGTAAAATCCGTGGGACCATAAATATCCACCACGGCCTGCACCGCGCTGCTTTCCGCTTCCCAACCGCCCGTTCCTTCGAATTCCGGCTCGCCGGACGTATAACCTGCCATCAGGGCAAGATAGGCGCCGGCCGAGTTGCCCATGACGCCGATGCGTGCCGGGTCCACGCCATATTCCTCAGCGTGCGCGCGCATCCAACGAACCGCGCATTTGGCGTCATGTACCGACTTGGGCCATTGTCCCGCTTCCTTCAGGCGATATTGCACCGCGCCCACCACATAGCCATGCCGCGCAAAATGCTGCGCATAGACCCGCAACTGGTCCTTGCGCCCCTGCCGCCAGCCCCCGCCAAAGAAGAGGAGAATACCGGGAGACGGCCCTTGCGCCGATTCCGGTGAATACAGGTCCAGGTACAGGGGCGCGCCGTCACCCGTTCCATATTGAATATCTTCCTGCATCACCACGCCCGGAACAGGCGGTCCGTCTTCAATGGGGATGATATCGTAGAACAGGTACCCGGCAAGAAACGCCGTAATCTCGCTTGGATATCCCCGGGGTGGTGCGGGCGTCCCTTCCGGCAGCGCCGTTACCAGCTCCGGTCGTTTTGCCGGCGCGCGACCGTACAGGCACAGGCCAACTGCGACGCCAAGTATCAACAGCAACAACAGACAGCCCGCCCACTTCAGTATTCTGTAAAACAACTTCATAAATATCTTCTCCACAAAAAAATTGACAGAGGCGCTTCCAAGAATATAAGTGTACCATACCGGGCAGGGACTCTTGTCAAGGCGGGTTGAAAATCAATCAGCCAAGATGCGACAACGGGCCTGTGTCAAGAAGTTTCTGTAAAATGGTTCACAACTATGGCCTTGGAGGGCTGGGCCGCCCCTTGTAACGCAGCCATAAAAAGCGTATAATACTGGAGAATAGCCGCAATACAACTACAAGGAGATTTTTTTTATGGCTGTTGCCGTAGTGACTATTCCCGACATCAATGAATCGCCCGAGTTCAAGGTGGCGGATATGAGCCTTGCGTCCTGGGGACGCATGGAGATAGAAATGGCGGAGAAGGAGATGCCCGGTCTCATGGCGGTCCGGGAGCGTTACGCCGCGGCGCAGCCGCTTAAGGGCGCGCGCGTCATGGGCTCGCTCCATATGACCATACAGACGGCGGTGCTCATCGAGACGTTGACCGCCCTGGGCGCCGAGGTGCGCTGGGCCAGCTGCAATATCTACTCGACTCAGGACCACGCCGCCGCCGCCATCGCGGCCACGGGCGTGCCCGTTTTTGCCTGGAAAGGCGAAACCCTCGAGGAATACTGGTGGTGTACCTATCAGGCGATGCGTTTTTCCGAAGGACGGACTCTGAAGATGATTGTGGACGACGGCGGCGACGCGACCCTGTTGATACACCGCGGCTATGCCTTCGAGAACCAATTCAACGAGACCGGCGCTCTGCCCGAGATATGTCGCGACAACAAGGAGGTCGAAGTTATCGACACACTCCTGCACCAAGTCCACGCCGAGCATCCCAATTACTGGCATGAAGTGGCGAAAAACTGGATAGGCGTGTCCGAGGAAACGACCACGGGCGTTCATCGCCTGTATCACATGATGCGCGACGGCTCGCTGCTTACACGGGCCATGAACGTGAACGACAGCGTGACCAAGTCCAAATTTGACAACCTTTACGGTTGTCGCGAGTCGCTGGCCGACGGGATCAAGCGGGCCACGGACATCATGGTGGCGGGCAAGGTCGTGGTGGTTGCGGGATACGGCGATGTGGGCAAGGGCTGCGCCGACGCGATGCGCGGCCTGGGCGCGCGGGTTGTCGTTACCGAGATAGACCCGATCTGCGCGTTGCAGGCGGCCATGGAAGGCTATCAGGTGATGACCATGGACGATGCGGCGAAAATCGGCGATATTTTTGTCTCGTCAACAGGCTGCTGCGACGTGATTACCGGCGCGCACATGCAGGCCATGAAAGACCAGGCCATCGTGTGCAACATCGGTCACTTTGATTCCGAGATTGAAGTGGCCTGGCTCGAAGACCAGGCCGGCATCAAGGAAATCAACGTCAAACCGCAGGTGGACAAGTTTGTTTTTCCGGACGGCAAGGAAATTATCCTGCTCGCCCGGGGACGGCTGGTCAACCTCGGCTGCGCCACCGGCCATCCTTCCTTTGTCATGTCGAATTCCTTTACCAACCAGACCTTGGCCCAGATAGCGCTGTTCAGCGAATCTGAGCAGTATGAGGTGGGCAAAGTGTACACATTGCCCAAGAAACTCGACGAAGAGGTGGCGCGTCTGCATTTGGGCAAATTGGGCGTGAATCTTGACGTATTGACGGACAAGCAGGCGGCCTATCTCGGCGTACCCGTGGAAGGGCCGTATAAGCCCGAGTCTTATCGCTATTGATAAAAGCCGTTTTCATTCTGCGAGCCCGCCGGAGCGCTGAAACACGCTCCGGCGGGTTATTATAACGGCGTGTCAGGGCGTTGAAGAGCAGGGTGTTCAAAATGACCACAACATCGAAAAACGGTGACTCTTTGCCCAGGCGAGATATGCGGGTCAGGCGTTTGCTGGCGATTGGGCTTGTTTGGCTGACCGTTCCAATATTGGTGATGACTGGATTTGAGGCGGGGCTGCGAGTCGGCGGATATGGCCGGGATGCGGCGCCCTTGCGGCGACTGGCTACAGACCGGGGTGTTGTTCATGTACGCAACCAATCCTATTATCCTGTCGTGGCGGGCGTGCCGACGGGAGACGGATGGCTTGCCCTGGAATTTGCCCTCCCGGAAATCAAGGCGGACAATAGCTACCGTATGTTTGTCTTTGGCGGATCGGCCGCTTTTGGATGGCCTCACCAGTGTTCCTTTGCGCGCATGCTGCAATTGATGCTGACTGCCCGGTATCCAGGGGTTCGCTTTGAGGTGTATAACTGGGCTTTTGCCAGCGTCAACTCTTCCATCATGCGGCCACTGGCGCGCGTAAGCGCCTCGTTAAGCCCCGATGCCTTTATCATCTATATGGGCAACAATGAAATCTTTGGACCGTATGGCCTGATCACCGACGTAGCGAGACGACCGAGCCGCGTACCGACCATCATCGAAATTCGTATTCATCAGTGGATAAGAGGATTAAGACTGGGGCAGTTGTTTATTCGGGCATCCGAGTCGTTCAAAAACAGCCCTCCAAAACCGTCGGAGGATAAACAACTTGAGAACGCGGTACGCTTCGACGATCCCCGCTTAGCGGATATTGCCAGAAATTACAGGTCAAATTTGCACGACATGTTCGGGTCGGCGCGTAGTGTCGGTGCGGATGTATTTATCAGCACACTTGGCGCCAACCTGCGCCACTGGCCGCCCAGTCCCAACGCGCTGTGGCGCGATATGCCGCCTGACATGCGGGAGCGCTGGGAGACGCTTCTGCAAACCGGCCGACAATATGAAACGCAGGAGCAATGGGACAAGGCGGTTGCGGCCTATTCCGAAGCCGCCGTCATCAACGACAGCAGCGCAGTACTGGCGTTTCGCCGCGCTGGCTGCCATTGGGCCTTGGGCGAATATAAGACCGCCGGCGCCCTGTATGAAAAAGCGCTCGAGCTAGACGAGTTTTTCTTTGTCAGGGCGAAGAACTTCATCAATGAGACCTTGCGGGAGACGGTTGCCGCCAATACTGACGCAGCGCACCTGGTNNCGGAAGGACAGGCGGCTTTCGCCAAGGCAAGTCCCCATGGCGTGGTGGGCAATGAACAGTTCATCAGCAGCTGTCACATGACCATGGAGGGCGCCTATGTTCTGGCGCGCGCGTATTTCGACGTCATGACCGCACAATTGCCGGCATGGGTGAGAGCGCATGAGAATGCCGAAGCGCCCTTGCCAAATGCCGAAGAGGCGGCTTATGTGCTGGGCATGTCCCGGGACATGCGCATTGCCGCCTTGCGCACATTGCTCAAGGAAAGCGAGGCTCATGGACTGGACAACACGGATTTTTTGCGCGATACCCTTAAGCGTCTCCTCGCAGCCCCGGTAAGCGTGAATGTGTATGAGCGGATTGAACGCTTGGACGCTATTATCGCCGCCGATAGTGAAGACTATGAACTGGGGCGCAGTTATCTGGCCTGCCTGCAACAAGCGCCGGACGCCGTCACACCTGAAGTAGAACAAAAGATACGATTGCTGGCGACGCGTTATCCCTTTGATCGGCAGATACAACATCACGTTGCCGAGATGTTGCTGCGTGCGGGGAAGCAGGAAGAGGCCGAAGACGTCTATCGCCAGGTATTGACCCTGTATCCCGACGACGCGATATCCTGCGTCGAGCTGATGGCGCTGCTGTTGCAATCCGAAAGGGCCGAAGAACTGCAACCATTAACAACGCATGCCCGGCGATACATCAGCAACAGGGGCATCCATCATTTCCTGCATGGCGCCATGCGCCTCCAGCAGGGGGACGCCGGAGCGGCGGGAATCCTCCTGGAATCCTTGCGCGAAAACACGGACCCTCGCATTACCCATCGCATCTTGAATGCGCTTGAAATGTGCTGGCGCGCTTATGACAACACCTCCGGCGACGCAGCCAATGAACTGATACGACGAATAAGCGACACCCTGGCGGAGCGTCCCGATAAATTCGACGCCCTCTTTCATCTGGCGACACAGCTGTTGACGGATAGCCGGCATGTAGACCGAGGCGCCGANNTCCGAGACGGCCGCTTACGTTGTTCAAGAGAGACCCAACCTTGCGCATGCGTTTATCGAGCGTCTGGACAATGCGCTTAATGCGTATCGAGAACAGCATAACTATCCGGCTACTGAAACGTTATGCCGTCTTGCTCTGGCGCTAGGTTCGGAGGACGACCGGTATCGTTCATGGCTTGAAGCGTCGCTCGCGGCGCAGGCGAACCCTGAATAAAATATCACAATAGTGATGCGTTCGCACTTCTCATGGCGTACGCAATCGCTGCTTCAAGTGGCACAATCAAACGCGCAACACCCCGCTCTCGATGTCGGCAATAAGCGTCCGAATAATCTGTTGACTTTCCTCGGGGAAATGCCACTGTTCGATTTCCCGGGGCGTAAGCAGGTTCTGTAATTGCGGCAGCACCAGCATTTCGCGAGCAATGTCGCTGGGTAATGAGCGTGCGATAAACATCTCCTCGTCGAAGGTGTCGAAAAAACTTTGCAGGCCCCGCTCGGAATCGCCGCCGACAGCGCCGAAGTCCTGGCCGTAGATGTGCAGCGAACAGCTGTAGTCCGCGTAGCTGCCCACGCGCACCGTACGCCCTGTTTTTGCCGCTATCTGTTTGGCGATGGTTTGTTGCAGGAAGGTAATGGCGATCAGGTTGTCGCCCCACGCCTTGTATAAGTCGCGCGAACGCCACATGGTGTTCATATTCAACACGAGATTGCCGTCGGCGTCTTCGGGACAACGCAGCTGTATTTCGCGCAGGCAGGGGATGTCTTCCTGGAGGTAGGGGTCGAGATTCGGTACGGCCGTGGTGGCCACGGCGCGGCGCGAGTAGGGCGTGGCGGCGATGCGTTCGACAGCCAGCGCCACCTGGTCCACCACCGAGCCGCCCGCGTCCGGATGGGCGAACAAGCGTTGATGATAGGTATAGGGCCATTCATGGGCGTTGAGTTCGCCGTGAACAGCCTGCTGCAGCGTATCGAAAGGCAGTACGCGATAATCCTTGACGCCCATGATCTCGCCGATATAGACGCCGATTTCACAGAATGAAATCGGCGGGAACCGAGGCTGCGCAAAGGGGTCCGTGACTTCGATGAGCACACGGGCGTCACGACTGGGCGGATCAATGTACGCGCCGGCGTTGTTCTTGCGATCATATTCGGTGCGTATGGCCAGGCCATTTTCCCACACCGCCTTGATGGCCCGAAAATACGCTTGCGGAATCGACTCGCCCACTACGTGTAATGTTGGAATCCGTCCGTCATTTGTTTGACTTGTCATTTTTCTGTTCCTTCTTTGTTATACCCGGGCCTACTATCCACGACAGACCGCCGCCAACGCGCACGCTGGACTCACGGCGTCATTTATTTTCCGCTTCCCTGATTGCCGCAAGCAATTTTTGCGCATTCCGATGGGTCGGCTGTATTGTGAGCGCATGCTCGACATGCGCCCTGGCTTCGCTGTGGCGTTCGAGTTGATAAAGACACCAAGCCAAGTTGAAGCGGGAAGGCACGTGATCAGGCTCGATTTCAACCGCCAGCGCGAGATGCGGCAGCGCCTCCTCAAGCCTGGTCAGACCGAGCAGTGCGCCGCCGTACAGATTCAGCAACAACGGCCGATCAGGTTGTTCCTCGAGTATGGGCGCGACAATATCGAGGGTTTCCGCAAATCGTTGTCTTCTGTTCAATGCGATTGCATAATTGATTTTCCAGGTGTTTCGCTCCGGTTCCTGTTCGAAGGCGGCGCGCGAATGTGCGAAGGCAAGGTCTTTGCGTCCGGCCCGATCATACAGTATCGCCAAATGGTTATGCGCCATGGCGTTTGTGCCTTGAGTGACCACGAGCGCGCGCCGCGCCAGCGATTCCGCATTGCGCCAGAATCCGCTCTGTCGGTAGCACAGCGCAGCGGATACGAGCGTTAATAATGCGACCACCACCCAGAACCAGCACGGCGGCGTTTTCGGCGTATTGGAATCGTTGGAATCCTGATTGCGGCATGCCAGCGCGCAAAGGCCGAAGCCAACCAACAGATACAAGCCCATGCCGGGCGCATACAGATAACGCAACGCAATGGACTCTGCGGCGTATCGAACCAATCCGCTTACGGGGAGCAACAAAAACACAAACCAGCCCCACCATACCATGAGCCAGGGACGCTTCCACAGTTGCAGGGTTGCGAGGGCGGTCACCGCTGCCAACAGCAGCGCTGAAAAAGCAATAAACCACCATGCCGGTCCCGAGCCTGCCGCAGAATAGGCCATGATATACCGCTCAGGGTAGAGCAGATGACCAAGATAACGCGCATACGTGGTGCATGCGAAGCCAATATTTTCGATGGGGCTTGTAAGGCGTTCGCCCTCGAAAGCGCCAAAATCGAGTTTGCCGTAGAACGCGAAATACACGCCCAGGCCCGAAAGCGCGAACCAGGGCAATTTCTCGATGATCAACACTGCGGCCCGGCGTACAGTGCGCCAGGGCTGGCGCGCCAATAATTCGATTCGACCAAGCGGCCAATAATCCAGCAGCAGCAACACCACCGGCAACGCCACAATGCCTTGTTTGCTCATCAGTCCGAGAAACATGAAGAAGAGGGAAAGGAGAGCGGTGGGCGCAGGGCGCAGGGCGCCGCCGACTGTCCCACAGGCCTCTTGCAGGCGTTCGGCGTCGTCTGCGTTCCCTGTGCGCCACCGCCTGTACATCTCGACGCTCAACAACATAAAGAAGGTAGGCATGATTTCGTTGCGCGCCGATATCCAGTTCACGGTCATGGCCTGCACGGGATGTATCGCGGCCAGCAGCGCCGCCGTGAACACGGCGGCAAAATTTCCGGTCAAACGCCGCATCACCAGGAAAAAAGTACATATGCAAAGGATATGCCAAAACAATGTCATACCGTGATACCCGCCCTCCCAGTCGCCGAAGAGATTCCTATCGAGCATGAAAGTCAATGTGGGCAAGGGCATGTACAGGCCGAAATTCGGATTCAGCAGCGCCCAGCGGACACTTTCGAAGCTAAGTCCGGACATTACGTGCGGATTGTCGAAGATGATCTGCGGGTCGTCATAGAGGGTATGCTCGAATGTTACGCAACGACCATACACGATAAGACATAAGCCGACAAGCGCGAGCAGCGCCCACGTGTCGCGTAGCGTCTGGGCGCCGACGGCAGCCGAAGATTTCTTTTTCATCAGGCAACCTCCTATGCCACGAAGTATACCGTATTGGGGCGAGAAACAGGGAGCTGGACGAACTCTAAAAGGACAGAAAGGACAGAAAGGACACAAGGGACACAAGGGACACAAGAGGTTGGATGCTGTTTTGCATTGTCTTCGGCGCTCTCGCTATGCTGTCAAAATGATTAGCCGTTCTTTTTGGGCTAGTCCTTTAAGTCCTTTGTGTCCTTTCCTCCGCCCCACAGGCATCCCACGGTGCTGGCGCTCTGGGTGTTGCTCGAGCAGGTCCTTCCTCATCACGAACAGGTTCCCTGGCTCAAGTAATGTCGAAAACAAACGCCCCTGCGGACAAGATTCATTGTCGCTTGCGCCGCTATTCCACCGGGGGGTACAATGAGGGGCATTCTTGCTTTTATTGCGGTATTGTTATTCATGGCAAAAAGGAGATTCCGATAATGGCGAAAGACTGCCTCAGAATGGCGCAGAATGAATCCCGATGCACTTGCACTTATCCGGGATGCCCGAATCACGCGATATGTTGCGATTGCCTGCATGCGCATCTTGCAAAAAAGGAACTGCCGGGGTGCTGCTTCCCGGCGGAAGTGGAAAAATCGTATGATCGGTCTTTCAGGGCATTTGCCAGAGCATGGGGCCTGTAGTCACTTTTACACATACGACGATTTGACGCGCAACGAATCCACAAGAGCTGTGCGTGCATGGCCGCCGTATGACAGTTCATGGCGCCGGTACGCGCAACCCGTTGGGCCGGTCTTATACCATAAATACACAATCACATAA
>NPIE01001703.1_pt1 | contig 12470 bp, 14 predicted proteins | sample 8637661 | NCBI WGS metagenome assembly NPIE01 (sample SAMN07420842, study PRJNA396082) | bioreactor metagenome | isolation source: sample BA12 brine-fed electro-methanogenic bioreactor BA | place: Japan: Kochi | collected 2016-12-09 | reverse complement strand
TCGGGTTTCATGTCGCTGTTGACGAAGTTGGCAAAGTAGGGGATGCCGTACTTCGCCGCCATGCGCCAGATGGGCTCCAGGCCCGGGTTTTCCCACGCGAAATCCTGCCCGATGTTGTAGGTGGGGATGGGGAAGGTGAAGACCCGCCCCTTGGCGTCCCCTTCCAGCATCACCTCGGCGAAGGCCTGGTTGAGCAGATCCATCTCCGCCTGAAACTCCCCGTAGGTGGCGTCCTGCGTCTCCCCGCCGATGATCACCGGCTGGTCTCGTAACATAGGATGAGGATTTAGGTCCATGGTGACATTTGTAAATGGCGTTTGGAAACCGACCCGGGTGGGGACATTGATGTTGAAAATGAATTCCTGGACCGCCTGTTTGATGCCCCTGTAATCGAGACCGTCGTAGCGGATGAAGGGGGCCATCAGCGTGTCGAAGTTGGAGACGGCGACGGCGCCCGCCGACTCCCCCTGCAAGGTGTAGAAGAAATTGACCAGCTGCCCCAGCGCCGTGCGCAGATGGCGGGGGGGCTTGCTCTCGATCTTCGCAGGCACGCCGCCGAAACCTTCCTGAAGCAGATCTTGCAGATCCCAGCCGCAGCAATAGACGGAGAGCATCCCCAGATCGTGGAGGTGCAGGTCGCCCTCAATGTGCGCCGCCTGCACTTCTGGAGGGTAGATGGTGTGGAGCCAGTAGCGGGCCGCAATCGAGGAGGCCAGGTAGAAGTTGAGGCCTTGGAGCGAGTAGTTCATGTTGCTGTTCTCGTTCACCCGCCAGTCGGCGCGCTGCAGGTAGTCTTCAACAATTTGCTCCGTATCCAGCAGCATCCTTTGGGTGGCGCGGGCGGTGGCCCGCTGCTGCCGGTAGAGGATGTAGGCCTTGGCGATTTGCGGGGCGCCCGATTTGACGAGCATCTCTTCGACAATATCCTGAATCTCCTCGACGTGGGGGGCCTGCTCCTGCCCGCCGAAGCGCTCCTTGAGGATGCCGGTCACGGCCCACGATATGGTTTCGGCCCAGGGCCGTCCTTCCCCGTTGCCCACGGCTCGTGCGGCGGCATAGACGGCGTTTTCGATCCGCTGCCGGTCGAAAGCCACAGTAGAGCCGTCTCTCTTGATGACCTGTTTGACGCTCATGTTCTCCTCTGCAAGATGGTGATTGGTTAATCGTGAGCGGTGGGCAGTATCAGGAGCGCTGTGGCTCACGTCTTCTGCTTTCATCGCTCGGCGAGTCTCGAAATGGCGTTTGCCCCAGATGTAGGGGTGCATCTCGCATTATACACCACATCTAGGGATAGGAGAAGGCACGACGAGACCTCAAAGATTTTCAAGCAGTCGCTGGGTGGGGGGCCTGGGAGATAGCCCCACTCGTGACTCCCCCTTTCGCTCCGCCCCGGAGGGACGGCTCCGCAACTATAGCACGGACGGGGGGAGTGTCAAAGCCCGTATCGGGGTGGCTCTGACCTACGCCTGAGCAGCGCCCGGGGACGGGGCTACGAGCGTTAAAAGCGATGGCTCTGCGAAGCTCAGCGGGCGTAGGCGTTGATGAGCGACCACCACTGCTGGGCAGCCCGTTCCCAGGTGAAGGTTTTGACCCGCGCGAGACCGCGCGCCCGTAACGATTCCCGCCCGGCTTCGTCGGCGAGGAGGGCCTCCAGTGCTGCGGTCCAGCCGGAGATGTCGTCGGGAGCGACGAGCACGCCGGCCTCTCCCACCACCTCCGGCAGGCTGGAAGCCGACGAGGCCACGACGGGCGTGCCACAGGCCATGGCCTCCAGCACGGGTAGCCCGAAGCCCTCGTAGAGGCTGGGGAAGGCGAAGATGTCCGCCTGCCGGTAGAGCGCTGGCAGATCGGCGTCGTCGATGAAGCCGGGGAGCCGCACGTAAGGTCGGGCCGCTGCCGCCTCCAGAATGGGGGCGGAGAGCCAGGCCGGTCGCCCCACGATCACCAGTTCTAGGTCGTGGGACGCGGATAGGGGATCGCAGGCCTCCATCAGCCGCACGTAGTTCTTACGGGGTTGGATGGTCCCCACGGAGAGGATGTAGGGCCGCAGTCCGATCCCGTAGCGGGTCTCCAGTTTCCGGGCTTCTCCGAGATCGGCTTCCGCCGAAAAGCGGGAGGAGACGCCGGAGTAGAGAGCCGTCACCTTCTCCGGCGGCACGTTCAGCAGCTCCACCAGATCGGCGCGGGTGGCCTCGGAGTCGGCGAGGATGTGGTCGGCGCGGGCGACGCTGCGCGGCACTGCCCCTTCGAGATAGCGGCGGAGGGGGGGCGTGAAGGTCTCAGGGTAACGCAGGAAGGAGAGATCGTGGACGGTGAGGAGGGCACGGGTGCTTTTGCGCAGGGGCGGCAGGACGAAGTCGGGTGAGTAGAAACAGTCTATTTGGCCCAGGAAGAGCTCTGCCGGCAGAGGGAGGCGGGCGCGCTGCCAGATGCGGGCCATCCAGTCGTCGGTGAGGGGCAGCGAGCGGAAGGCGAGCCGCTCCGGAGCCGTGGTCAGGGCGCGCAGCCGGACTTGCTCCTGCTTCCACGGTTCGCCCAGACCGGCGCTAGCGGCCATCAACAGGAGGTCGTGATCGCTGTTGGCGGCGATGACCGGCCCGATGAGCTCCCGGGCGTAGCGCCCAATCCCTGCGCCCTGCCGGAGGGCGGCGGTGTAGTCAATCGCAATCCGCATGGTTGAGCACTTATCTCAGCCTCTACTGCGTGGCTAGCCGATCACCGAGGGGAGGAGGCCTCTGCAATTACTGGACATCGTTGTAGGTCCAGAAGCGGTTGATGAAGAAGTTCCAGAAGAGGACCACACCGGTGGCGACCACCTTGGCGGCGTTGTAGCCCAGCTTGTGGGCGAGATCCGGGCCGCCCTCAAGGGCTACTCCCTCCGCCAGGGCGCTCAGCGGGGGGCTGAGCAGCAGCAGGATGCCGGTGTTGATCCCCCATCCGACGAGGTTCACGGCAAAGAACTGTACCAGCTGACCGGAGAGGGGCTTGGAGCGAGAGTCGGGATAGGTCCAGTAGCGATTCCAGGTGAAGTTATTGATCACCGCGCAGGTGAAGGAGATGCTGTTCGCCAGGGCCAGGTGCAGGCCCAGTACCGGGTGTAGCAGGTAGAGCAGGCCGAAATCGACGACGGCGCCGGTGACGCCGACGACGGAGAACTTCAGAAAGCGGGTGAGTTCCCGCCGATTGTTGCCAATCCAGAGGGCGATGGATGATGTCATGGTGCTCCTATGTGTGGTCATCTGATCTTTTCCTGTTGTATCCGAGCTCGAGATCCGGTTTTCTGTAGCCGCGATTATACCTGCCGGGTGGGGGGTGTCAACGTGTCACGCTTCAGTCTCTAACTGAAATTATACAACTCGTGCTGTGGGAGCAGATTTCGTCCTCATTGAACCTTTCCCTATCTTCGAGCGACTATATAGATAGGTTTGGGTAAGAGCCGAAGACCCAATCATTACTGATATAGCTGGCTAAATGAAGTTCTATACTTTGAGGAGGAAAGGATGAAGGCGAGGTTGAAGTTTTCAAGGATGGCGTTGGTGTTGGCCCTGGCGTTGGCGCTGGTGACCTCCGGTACCGTGTGGGCGATTACGATTGTTGTCGATGGTGACCGTGAAGCTGCTTGGGATGGTGAGGGGGGGCAGATACCGGGGAGTGTCACCGATCCTAACGAACCTGGTATCAATGACAACGTAGATATCGAAGTACTACAGTGGACGAACGATCAGACCGATTTTTACTTCATGATTGGTGTATATGGGGCCGCTCCTTTGATGCCAGCACTGGCTCCTGTTAATATTTGTTTTGACACGGATAACAGTGATACGACGACTATTCCTGCGTCCAACGGAATATATAGGGATCGTTGTTCATATGACTCCGGGGTAACAGGCATAGATACGATTGCCGAAGCGTACAGGCTTGCCAATAACAGTTTGTGGTTGGATGTTTTTGACGCTACCACCGACCCCATGACATTTTTGGGATCTGGTACATTAGGTTATAATCCCTCAGCTACTGACCCCGTAGTTGAGATGAGAGTCCCATTTTCGTTGTTGGGCTACGGAACTGGGATCTGTCCAGACACCATACCCGTAGTTGTATATTATGACGGTGGGGATACGAATCCTGACGATAATCTTCCAGATTCCGGTTCAATAGCCATTAACTGTGGCCTTCCCACCGCCGTCACCCTCTCTACCGTGGACGCTGCCCCCTCCTTCGCCGCGCCGGTGGCATTGATCGTGCTCGGCTTGGTGGTTGCCACAGGCGCCGTCGTACTGCGTCGCCGCAAGTAGCTGTTCACCGGCTTTTCGGGCTTCGATGCGGGTTCCGCCTTTCAGGCGGGGCCCGCTATTTATGTTGTGGGATTGGACCGAACTGCAATCTTGCACCCTTCCGGCCTTCTGATATACTTACGCCTGTATGTGAAAGGCGGGCAGTCTAACCCCCATGCTGCCTGCTGACCACTGACTGCAATTAGGAGGGTCCTTGGATATTATCGGCACTGTGGTACGGGTGGTAGGTGTGGTTGTCGACGCGGAGTTCCCCTCGGGCGACCTACCTAGCATCAACAATGCCCTTGTCATCGAGCGCGACGGTGCGTCGGCCCTGGTGGTTGAGGTGCAGGAGCACGTGGACCCCCACACGGTCCGGGGTATCGCCATGGGCGGCACCGATGGGCTGCGACGCGGGCTGCGGGTCCGCGATACGGGACAGCCCATCCAAGTTCCCGTGGGTCGCCAGACGCTGGGCCGGCTTTTCAACATTCTCGGGCAGCCCGTTGATGGTAGGGGGGCGGTGGAGGAGGCTGAGCGGCGTCCCATTCACGTTGAGGCGCCTCCGCTCGATGAGCAGCGCGTGGTCAAAGCGCCGTTTATTACGGGCCTGAAGGCCATTGATCTGCTCACCCCCTATCCCCAGGGGGGGAAGGTGGGGCTCTTTGGCGGCGCCGGCGTGGGCAAGACGATGCTCATGATCGAGCTGATGCGCCATACGATCAAGGAACATGAAGGTATTGTCCTCTTCGCTGGGGTGGGTGAACGCACCCGCGAGGGCACCGATCTTTGGCTCGATATGCGCGAAAGTGGCGTGTTGGAGAGCACGGTGCTCGTCTTCGGACAGATGAACGAACCGCCCGGCGCCCGTCTGCGGGTGCCCCTCACCGCCATGACCATGGCAGAGTACTTTCGGGATAGGGAGGGCCGCAATGCCCTCGTCTTCATCGATAATATCTTCCGCTACGTCCAGGCGGGGATGGAGGTCTCCGGTCTCCTGGGCCGCTTGCCCAGTGAAGTGGGCTACCAACCCACACTCCAGACGGAGATGGGGGAGTTGCAGGAGCGCATCACCACCACGAGCCAGGGCAGCGTCACCTCCATCCAGGCTGTCTACGTCCCCGCGGATGACTTCACCGACCCCGCCGTGGTGGCGACCTTTGCTCACCTGGACGCGTCCACGATCCTCTCCCGCCAGCAGGCCAGTCGCGGCTTCTATCCCGCCATTGACCCTCTGGAGTCGAGCAGCACGCTGCTCATGCCCCAGTACGTGGGCGAGCAGCACTACGAGATTGCCACGCAAGTGCGGTCCATCCTCGCCCGGTACGAGGAGCTACAGGACGTCATCGCCATCCTGGGGATTGACGAGCTCAATGAGCAGGATCGCACGACGGTGGCCCGCGCCCGCCGCATCCAACGTTTTCTGACACAGCCCTTCTTCGTTGCCGAGCGCTTCACCGGCATCCCCGGACGCTTCGTGCCGCTGGGAGAGACATTGCGGGGTTTCGGGCAGATCCTGGAGGGACGCCACGATGAGCTGCCGGAACAGGCTTTCTACATGCAGGGCACCATCGATGATGTGTTGCGCGAGGCGCGCCGGTTGGAGCGGGAGGAGCGCGCCGATCGCGAGACCGAGGCGCAGGAGGAGCGACGGGGACGAGGGGTGGCCCGAGGCTGATGAAAGAATTGCGCCTGCTCATCCTTACCCCCGTTGAGACCTTGCTGGAGACTGGACCTTTACAGCGGGTGCTCGTCCAACTGGCGGACGATGCCCCGCTCGCCATCTATCCGGGCCACGCGCCTCTGATCGCCGAGACGGTTACGGCCCCTGTGCGCTACACGGATGAGGAGGGAGCGCAACACCTGATGGAGGTGGAGGCCGGCGTGTTGCGGATTCTCGAGGGAGAGGTGAGCCTGTTCACCCCCGGTTTCGTCGGTAGGGAGGTCACCGTCGCGGATGAGGGAGCGCAGACCTTCGAGCGGCTGGCAAGAGCGCTGCTCGAATCCCTGCGCGCTCAACCCGAGCCCCGGCTGGAAAATCATGCCGCAGGATGAGAAGGAGCAAAGATGGTTGCGGACCTTTGCCCGCGAAGCCGTGCGGGCGAGCACCCTCGGTTGGGAGCTGGCCTTTCCCATCTTTCTGGGCGTTCTGGTGGGACACTATCTCGACCGGTGGTTGGAGACGGGCTATGTCTTCACGGTGGGGCTGATGTTTTTGGGAGTCTTCGCCGGTTTTTACAATTTGTGGCGCTTTCATTCCGAGATGTCCGCGCTGCAACGACGTCGTGACCAGGCCCGCGTTCGGGAAGAGGAAGCGTGTGAACCGGAGGAAGAGGTGTCGTGAACTATCTGATAGGCTTTCTGGCTGGGGTGGCGTTGGGAGCGTTGACGATATGGAGTCACGTCTGGGCGGGGAGCCGGCTGCGCTCGGCGACGGGGCTTGTTTGGGTGATGTTGGGGGTGCTGTTGCGCCTTCTGCTCATTGGTGGTTTTTTCGTGGTTGCGCTGCGCATCGATGTCTACGCTTCGCTGATGGCTTTTGTAGGGTTGATGCTATCCCGGTGGGTGCTCATCTATCTGGTGCACCGAGAGCAGGTCTTCACGGGTCTGCTGGAGGACTCTGCGCGGGGCGAAGCGCTTCTGGTGAACGAGGGCTCGGGGGAAGATGAACGTAAGGGGGCACGGAATGGTGGCTGATGCGCAGACGTCAACCGTCACGCTGTGCCCGTTGAGGAGGATGGTATGGGTGTTGCTCCACAGAACGTGATCCGTCTCTTCGGAGACGTCTGGATCACATCGACCGTGACTTCGACGTGGGTGATGATGGCTGTGGTTTTGGGGTTGGCCTTTTTTCTGAAGAGCAAACAACCGGCCATGTTGCGGATGCTGGTGGATTTTGTCTACGGCCTGGCCACCGACGTCATGGAGGAGCGCATCGCCTATACCTACGTTCCCTTTTTGGCGGCGCTCTTGCTCTTTATCGCGGTCGCCAACAGTTTGGGCGCCGTTCCCCTGCTCATCGCGCCCACTCAGGATGTCAGCACGCCGCTTGCCCTGGCTGTGATCGTCTTCTTTGCCGTGCACTACTATGGCATCCGGCGCAAGGGGGTGGGTGAATATCTGCGGGATCTGGCCGCGCCCATCTACCTGGCTCCCCTGACCCTGCCTCTAGAGCTCATCGGGCAGCTGAGCCGGACCCTCTCGCTCACGCTGCGACTCTTCGGGAATATCGTCAGCGGTGAGCTGGTCGTGGCGGTGGTTGCGCTTCTGGTGCCGCTCATCGTTCCGCTGCCCATGCTGGGCTTGAGCATCTTTACCGGCCTGTTGCAGGCCTACATCTTTACGGCATTGGCCGCCGTTTACATCGCTGCCGGTGTGGAGGTTACGGACGAGGAGTGAAAGCCCTTCTGGCGCCTGTGCAGTGGGGAGTGCTGAGCGTATCTGATAGATCATGGAATTGTTGGCCCTAATTACGACATTTGGCTTTAGACTTCGGACTATTCTTTGGAGGTATGAACTATGGAGAACATGAGTGCTGAAACCTTGATTACCCTGGCGACCATTATCTTTCCATCCCTGGCTATCGTCCTGGGCACGCTGACGCCGGCGATTGTCGAGAGCCGCGTGGCGCTCAAGGCGCTGGAGGGGATGATCCGCCAGCCCGAGATCGCCGGAGATGCGCGCACGACGATGATCATTGCGATGGCGCTACTGGAGTCCACGGCGATCTACGTGTTGTTGGTGATGTTGATTCTCATCTTCGCCAATCCCATTCTTGATCGATTCTTCCCGGCGGGCGGAGCTCAGGGGCTCCTGCTGCTCTTCCATGGTTAAAGGCGACACGCGACGGAGAGCGTGTTCGCGGGCTCCGGCCCGTGAATCGCGTGAAGCAGGTAGGGCCGAGGAGGCGCCATGTTGCAGCTGATCCCTAATCCATGGACGTTGTTGTTCCAGGTCGTTAACTTCCTGATCTTTGCCTATGTTCTGACCCGGTTCGTCTTTCGCCCCTTGATCGCCAAAGCGGAAGCGCGCGCTGAGGAGCGGGAGGCACTCTTTGAGGAAGCCCGTCAGGTGCGAGAGGAGAGCCAGGAACTTCGCGAGACGTGGGAGGCGCGGGTCGAACAGGCCGAAGAGGAAGCGGCCTCCATTATTGAGGAGGCCCAGCAGAAGGCGGAGAAGGAACGCGAGGCTGTGTTGCAGGAGGCTCAAGAGGAAGTGGAGCGCATCATGGTCGAGGCTCACGCCGACGCTGCGCGGATGAGGCAACAGGCCCTGGAGGAGTTTCGCGAGGAGCTGATCGCTGCCGTGCTGGATGTCAGCGGGGTGGTGATTCGGCAACTGGCGCCGGATACCCTCCATGCGGGAATGGTGCAGCAGCTGAGTGACCGCATCTGGGAGATGGGGCGCAGTGAGATGGGGCGGGTGGAAGACTTCCGGCGCTCCCTGGGCGAACGGACCCCCACCGCCCACGTTAAGACGGCGCACTCCCTCTCGCAGGAGTTGCGGGGCAACCTGGCTCGTACGCTGTCGGCCCTGGCTGATCGGAACGTCAACCTCGAGATCGAGGTCGATCCGGGGCTGGTCGCCGGTGTGCGGCTGCGTCTGGGCGATCTTGTCATCGAAAACTCCATCGCCGGAGAGTTGAATGCGCTGGAAAACGAGGTCTCGACGGCGCTGCGGGAGCGGTTGGAGAATGACTGAGGTTCCAGAACGCTCTTCCGATTTCGTGCCTGAAGATGGAGGAGAGGAGCGTGGACCCCGGGTCAATGTGTCCGCCCTCCTGCGCGAGCTGCGTGAGCGGGCGCAGCGGGTCGGGGAAGAGATCCGCGTGGAGGATGTGGAACGCACCCTGGTGCAGCGCATCAGCGAACGGGTAGCCTCCCTGCCCGATCTAACCCGCCCCCAGCCTTCTCTGGATGCCTTGTTGAAAACCCTGCGCTCCGAAGCGCAGGAGATCCGCCCTCAGGTTCGCTTCCACGATGTCGGTACGGTACAGCGGGTCGGGGACGGGGTCGCCACGCTCTCCGGACTCCCCCGCGCCCGAACTAACGAACTGGTCGTTTTCCCCACCGGGGTCCGGGGCATGATCCTCAACCTCGATCACGATCACCTGGACGTGATCCTGCTGGGAGCGGATGAGGGGATTCAGGGGGGGGATCTCGTCACCGCTACGGGACGGCAGTTGCGGGTGCCCGTGGGACCGGCCCTGGTGGGGCGGGTGGTCAATCCATTGGGGCAGCCTCTCGACGATCGCGGTCCGGTCACCGCCAACGAGTTCCATTATTTGGAGCGCGACGCACCCGGCGTGGTCGATCGCGAGCCGGTGGCCCAGCCTCTCCACACCGGACTGAAGGTGGTGGATGCCTTGGTGCCCATCGGACGCGGGCAGCGCGAGCTCATCGTCGGTGACCGTCAGACGGGCAAGACCTCGGTGGCCGTGGATGCCATTCTCAATCAGGCCCAGAGTGATGTGCACTGCATCTACGTCGCCATCGGCCAGAAGAAGTCCTCGACGCTCCAGGTTATCGAAACCTTGCGCGAAGCCGGTGCCATGTCGTATACAACGGTGGTCATGTCCAGTCCCAACGACACGCCCGCGCTGCGTTATCTCGCCCCCTATACCGGTTGTACCATGGCGGAGTTTTTTATGTCCGAAGGGCGCGATGTCTTGATCGTCTACGACGATCTGACCCGTCACGCCGATTCTTATCGGGAGCTCAGCCTGCTGCTGCGGCGTCCGCCCGGACGCGAAGCCTATCCCGGCGATATCTTCTATCTGCACGCGCGGCTGCTGGAGCGCGCCGCCAAGCTGCACACGGAACAGGGTGGGGGGTCCTTAACGGCTCTCCCCATCGTGGAGACGCAGCAGGGCAATCTCTCGGCCTACATTCCCACCAATCTTATCTCTATTACCGACGGGCAGATCGTGTTGGAGAGTGAGCTCTTCAACGAAGACATCAAGCCCGCGGTCAACCCGGGGCGGTCCGTCTCCCGGGTAGGTGGAAAGGCCCAGACCCCGGCCATGCGCAAATTGGCCGGGCCCTTGCGTCTGGAGCTCTCGCAATACGAGGAGGTCGCCCGCTTCGCCCGGATCGGGACGGAGGTGGAGGAGAGCACGCGCCGGCAGATTCGTCGGGGGCAACGGGTGCGCCGGATCCTGACCCAGCCGGTCCATCGGCCCCTTCCGTTGGCGCAGCAGATCGTTGTATTGCTCGCGGCCACCGAGGGTTACATCGACGATGTACCTCTATCGCGGTTGCGCGCCTTTGAACGCGAGTTGCTGGAGCGGGTGAAATCCCAGCATCCCTCTCTGTTGGCGCAGATCAATCGTACGGGTGAGCTGCCGGAGGAGCTACGGAAGGAGCTTCTGGAGACCATTGCGGAGCACGCAGCCGAGAGCGGAGCCTAAGGGCTGAGCAGAGAGGCAGCGGGGCTTGGGGTATTGGATTGGATTGCAGATTTGAGGAGAAGATGATGAAGATGGTCATGGCGGTGGTGCCCAGTGCTCAGGCCGGGTCGGTGCTGAACAGTCTTGTTGCAAACGGCCACGTGGCGACCTTTGCCGAGAGCCGGGGGGGGTTTTTACGTCAGGCGCAGCATATCATCCTGGTGGCGACCCCTGAAGAAGGCGTGGAGCAGGTCGTGGGGTTGATCAAGGAGTACTGTCGGGGTGTGGTGCAGGTACAGGCGACCGATGAAGCTGGCACGGTGGAGAGTGACCGGATAGAGCCTCCTACGGAAGTGGGGGGTGCTGCCATTTTTGTCTGGGATCTCACTCATTTCGAGACCTATTAAGCGACATGCCGAGTCCCGTTGAAATTCAGCAGCGACTGGCCAACATTCGCACCGTGGAGCCGGTGGTGGGTGCGCTGCGTACCATCTCGCTAGGCAGCTGGCAGGCGGCGCTGCGGCGTCGCCGGGGACTGGAGCACTACGCTCGGGAGCTGGGTGCGCTGCTGCCCCTCGTCGTCTCTCGCCTGGGACGCCAGCGGGGCCGTGCGAGGGCCCGGGACTCGGCTGCTCCCCTACGTGTGTCGGTGCTGGTCGTGGGCACGGAGAGGGGTCTCGTCGGCTCCTTCAACGAGGTGCTGGTGACCGGGGTCCAGGCACACCTGGAGCAGTTAGAGGCCCAGGGAGCTGAGATCAAGGTCGCGGTGCTCGGCTCCAAGTTGGGCCGGTTGCTGGGGCGAACTGACGTGGAGCTCCAGCAGATGCATGCCCTGCCTGTCACGGCGCTGGTGCCCTTTACGCTTGCTCACAGTTTCATGCGCCAGTGGGTGATGCGCTTTGAAGCTGGGGAGCTGGATGCCGTGGATCTAATCTACAACGCTTACGCCGGACCCGGCGACTATCATCCGGAGGTCGAGCGGCTGGTTCCTCCCGAGGCACCCGTGGTGGGCCGGAGTACCCCTCTGCCCTCCTACACCATCATCGAGACGGATCCGCTGACCCTCTACACCCGGATTGTAGAGCAATGGGCGGCGATCCGATTGTATCAGCTTCTGCTTGACGCAGCGGCTTCGGAGCACTCTGCCCGTTATCAGCTGATGGAAGGGGCGTCCGAGAACGCCGAACGTCTCGTCCAGGAGCTGACGCAGGCCCTACAGCAGCTACGTCGCCAGGCCATCACGCGGGAGATGCAGGAGCTGGCCGTGGGTGCGGGTTTGCTCGAGTAGCTGATGAAGCGTATCTGGGCGCCATGGCGAATGAGATACCTGCGAGGGGAGGAAGAGCGGGTGGAGGGTTGCGTCTTCTGTGTCAAAGTCGAGCTGCCGGATGAGGTCGAGCACATTCTATATCGCGGTGAGCACGGCTACGTTATTCTCAATCGTTATCCCTACAGCAACGGTCATCTGATGATTGTTCCCTATCAACACCTTTCCCATCTGGAAGATCTGGGGGAACCGGTATTGTTGGAGTTGATGCAGTTGACGCAGAGCAGCTTGCGGATCTTGCGGGAGGTCTACGGGCCCGAGGGCTTCAACGTGGGCGTCAATCAGGGGATTGCGGCAGGGGCGGGCGTCGCAGAGCACCTACACCTGCACGTCGTGCCCCGCTGGAGTCACGATGCCAACTACATGACGACTATCGGCGAGACGCGGGTGATACCGGAGATGCTGCACGAAACCTACGCGCTCTTTCGCCCCTACTTCCAGCGCCTCCACCGGTCTAACGAGGGCTGATCACTCCGGCTCT
>NPIE01018952.1_pt1 | contig 12476 bp, 8 predicted proteins | sample 8637661 | NCBI WGS metagenome assembly NPIE01 (sample SAMN07420842, study PRJNA396082) | bioreactor metagenome | isolation source: sample BA12 brine-fed electro-methanogenic bioreactor BA | place: Japan: Kochi | collected 2016-12-09 | reverse complement strand
AAATTCAGCAAACCCTAATTAAAAAAGTTTGTTCCAAATGCAAGAGACAGCACGAGCAGGGCTACAGGACCATCATTAAAATACGCTTTCCCATCCGGGGTTTTGTTGTTGCCGACATCAATATCTTTGAGATTTGATTCGGGCAAATTATCAAGAAACGAAAAACTCAGGTCCTGATGCTGGAATATTGCAGGCAAATAGGCATAGTATCTTGAGACATCATATTCATTATTGATTTCCGACAAAATCGATATATTTCTGATCTACCTTCAATCCATTGTTTCGGGCAAGCTTAATAAATTTACGGGTATTCTTTTTGTCTTCCATCATATAATATAACTGGATCAGGTTGAGGTAAATGTTCCTTTCCCGGGGGTTTAGCGCCACAGCCATCTCAAAATCTTTGGCTGCCTCTTCAATCCTTTGAAGATTATACAAGGTCTCCCCCCGGTAATGATAAGCTTCCCAGTTGTATTTGTCTGCCTCAATGTACCGGTTCAGATCCTTCAATGCTTTGTCATATTCTTTCAATTGAAGATAGCTGACGCCGCGGATAAAATAATTGAAATCGTGGGGTTTGCTTGCCAGGGTCAATGCTTTGTTCACACTTTCCACTGCCTCCTCAAAATAATGATTGTCATATAATACAAGTCCGCGGTTGAGCCACCCATGATAATAATTGGGATCACTTTTAATCGCCCGGTGTATGTATTTCAATCCTTTTTGCCAGTCAGCATCGGCATAGGCTCTTCCAACATACAGCAGGGCCCTGCGGTTTTTGGGGTTTACTTCCAGGCTGGCTTCCCAGATGGTCACATTGCTTTTCCAGTCTTTGTTCCTGTCAAAGGTCATGAAACCCAGAATGAGCAGCAATGGTACCATGACATAAGAAAAGGTTTTTATGTTTTGTTTGCTCAGCATGAGGATGGCACTGACCAGGCTTAAAGAAACCCCGAACATGGGAAGATACAGACGATGTTCAAACATGTAGTCCCTGATGGGTAGTATGCTTGATTCGACAGACATGGTGATAAAAAACCAGAAAATGCCGAAGGAGATCAAACGGTTCTTTTTGTATAAGAACAAGCCCAGGACCGTTAAGACTATGATTGAAAGCAATCCGAAAAATTCCCTGGATTTGATGCTTGTGGATAGCAGCACACCATGATCGATATTCAAACCGACCGGAACAATCATCAACTGTAAATATTTGAGGTAAACTTTAAACTGGGTGATCAGGTAATGCCAGCGGCTAACATGTTCCGTTTCCCTCGGCAAATTACCGCTTGCGATAATTGCTATTGCAGCGGCCAGCATCAAGCTTCCATATATAATCAAATATTTTTTGGCAGCTTTGTTCTGGGTATTCCTGATAAAGAACAGTTCAACCAGCCAGTAAGCCAGAGGCAGGGTAGCAGCTATTTGCTTAGACAATACGGCCAGTATTGCTGCAAATGCCGTTAGTATGAAAAAACCAACCGATTTTAAAGTACTTCGTTCATTGATAAACGCGCTTCTTGCATTTATATATGATAGTACAGAGGCCAAATAAAAAAGCGTAGAAAGAGCAGCAGCCCGCTGAACAATATAGGTAACCGCCATGGTTTGTATCGGATGCGCGGCAAAAAACAGCGCAATGCCAAGGGCGAAGTAATCAAGATACTTCTTGTTCTTAAGATATCCGCTGACTGATATGATTTTTCGTGCCAGTAAGAATGCAAAAAAAGAAGCAAGAATGTGTATGATAACATTTACTACATGGTAAGTGTATGGATTGAATCCATCCATACTATAGTTCAAAGCAAGGGTGAAATAAGTCACCGGCCGCTGGCTAAGGCTTAACCAGTTATCAATAGAACTGAATTTGTCGAAAGTCCAGATGGACTGGTTCCTTAAAATACTGACTTCATCATCAAAGTGGAACTGGCTCTCAAAACTATTGCTGTATATAATCAGTATAAAAACTGAGATGATAAATAAAGCAAAATATCCGATTCCTTTTTTATGGGCATGAACTTGTGATTCTCCTCTGTTCTTTTTCGGCATAAGAATATTTGTTGACGATTAATAAAATGTGGAACCGCATTCACAAATATAAATCAAAAAAAAATGAACAAATTTGTTTTAGATGAAGAAAAATAGTAATATTGAAACCATAAAGTTATCTGATACATTTGCAGGAGGCTAAAATTCAACATCTTGAAGCGGAGTGAATTTTAAAATGTTTTGCTATGATCAGAACTATCATCATTGAAAAGGAAAACGGAACCAGGAATGAATTAAAATCCCTGATCCATGATGCTTTTCCGGATATTGAGCTGGAGGGAGAATTCAGCAGACTGACAGCCGGCATGCATGAGTTCAACATGCTGAAACCGGATCTTGTTTTTCTGGACACATCTAGCCTTCTGAATGGAGCCCTCGATGTTTTTTTAAGCAATCCCGGTCTAAGTGCTTCCCGCATTGTCATCATGGCGCAGGAGGGTGAATCCAAGAAAGGATACAACGGATCGGATATTTTTGAATTCATCACAAAACCCTTCAATCAAAAAGAACTGAAAAGCATTCTGCAAAAGATCATCAGCCAGGTTGAAATTGAAAGATACATTATCAGGCGGATCAACCGTACCCTTGGCAGAGAATATAAAAAAATCCTTCAGGATAAAAAGATTGTCCTGAAGACCAACCATACCTTGCACATCGTGCAGCTCTATGACCTGATTAGATGTGAAGCTGACAAGAACTACACCTATTGTTTCCTGGAAGGGGGAGATAAGATCCTGGTATCAAAAACCCTGAATGATTTTTTTAATCTGCTGAAGGACTATGATTTTATCCGGCCTCACAAGTCACACCTGGTGAATCTGGGGCATATCAATGCCATGGACAGGGCCAATGCCAATGTTTTAATCCTGAGTGATAAATCCGAAGTGCCTGTCTCACACAGAAAGCGTGAAGAAATTTACAGGAAATTATCCTCTTCCTATTTACATTTTTAGTTTGAAATGACCTTTGTTAAATATATAACAAATGAAATTGATCAATTGCTCCGGAACTTACGCTTATCAGGAATCGGTCGACTAAAGTAAATTATTTCCATACGATGGTTAATTTTCTTTGGATTTGAAGTTTGTTTATCTTATATTTGCATGACTAAGACTACTACGAACTACTGGAATATACTTCTTAATTTCACCAATTGAATGCTATTTTTATTATAGCTTGAGTTTAAATTGAGAAAAAAAATAAGAGGGATTTTAATGGATTATTACCAATTGAAATTATTGTTAAATTTTAGTTAACACTTGATTTGTATGATAATTTCTTATAGTTTTGATTTTAATTCGATCTTAATAAGAACAGGAAAGAAACATAATTTCTTGAAAAATTAAATTAGATAATTAACATTTATGAACCTAAAATTATGATTATGAGAAAGTTGCTACTTTTTGCGTTTAGCACTATGCTTATTTTTGCATTTAGTGTAAACGTGAGTGCCCAGCAGGGCAAAATCGTGAAAGTATCAAACGACCAGGAGTTGCTTGATGCTAAAGCCGATCTTTCCATCGACGGCGTTACCCTCGAGGAAGGATATTACAGTACCTACAATGAGTATTTTAATGAGGGAACGACAATTTCGTTTGCCACTGGCAATAATGGTAGTCGTGCCTGTGATTATTTCATTCAGCCAAATAGCTGGTGCTGGGATGAGGGTTTAATGCCCAATGTTGGTACCGCTGTTGCTGGTGTAACACCAGGACCTCCAACCTGTGCCACTGAAGATGGCTTCTGGCAGGGAACAGACCCGATGGGAGACCCCGTTGTGTTTGCATCACCCAATAGCTATGTATCAGATTTTAATGCACCCTACCCGGGTGAGTATGAACTGAAGTTTACCTGGAATCTCTCCTCTGGAGCGCCTCCCGGAACCAACGTTCAGACTAGTTATTTCTTCTACACCACTCCGGATGTTCTTATTTTTGAAGGACCTGATGTATGTGGCCTCGAGTCAACACTGTCAGTTTCAATTGATGATGGTTCTTATGGTTATCCTATTCTTACCACAACTTATTATTACTCCTATAACGGGGGAATGTATGCTCCGTGGACTCCGAACTTTACTGGTAATCCCTATTCAGGTACAGCGACAGCTCCTGTTACTGTTTCAGACTGTGGTTATGTAGATTTGCAAGTTATGATTGCAGGTGGTCCCTGTCAACCAGTTGTCGAAACTACACGTATTAATTTTTATGATACTCCTGTAGTAACAGCTAATGAGGATGGTGATGATGAAATTTGCGGATTGGAGTATACACTTATACCTTCTTATACAATGGGATGCGATGATTTGCCCGGTCCAGTTACAACCACATGGTCACTCGAGTATAGTTCTACTGGTGGAACAGCAGACTTTACCACTGGTGATGTCGTGACAGTATCGCAGTGTGGTTCATACACATTTAGATATACTGTAGAAAATGCACAGTGTTCAGCTTATGATGAAGTTACAATCGATTTCTACGATGAACCAGTGGTTGATGCAGGTCCCACAGATGATGTTTGCATGGACGCACTTCCATATACATTAGATCCAAGTGTGAGCGTAAGTTGCTTCAGTGGTGCTGCTGTTACAACTGAATGGACAAAAGTTTCCGGACCAGGAACAGTGGTATTTAGTGGTGATCAAGTGGATGTTACTGAATGTGGTACTTACGTATTCAGGTATGGTGCCTGGAGAGAACCCTGTGATTGGGTTTATGATGATGTGACAGTAAATTTCTGGGATAATCCAGTTGTTACTATCGATCCGGTACCAGCTGATATTTGTGGTTACGAAACTACAGCTGATGTTACTGTGAGCGTAGGTGGTAATTGCGATGACCTTGCACCAATAACAGCTGATGATTGGGCAGGATATTTTAATGGTAGTGAAACTGCAGATCCAGATGTAACCTTCACAGACCTTGGTGATGGTGAGTGGGGAATTACCGTTCCAAACTGTGGTCTTTGGGAATTTGAAGTTACTGCATGGAATGCAGATCTTTGTGAAGGATCAGGTTCATTCAGTACGACATTCCATGAACCGCCTAGTCCTGCAATTACAGGTAGCGCAGAAGTTTTTGCTTGTGCTACAGATACATATACTGCAGAGGATAACAGGAGTTGTACATTGTCTGATGAACTCGATTGGACCTGGAGACTGATACCTCCCACTGCTGGTACAATTACTGATAATGGTAATGGCACAGCAGATATTGAATGGGATCCCAGTGCAATCGGTACAACCGTTGAAGTTGGATTAGTAGTTTGCATAAAGCAAGATGATCCTGGTGATGGACCAAATGAGGAGCCTATGTTTGAATGCTGTGCAGATGAAATCTTCAAAGAAGTTTTAGTTAAAATCCCAACCCTAGCCGGTCAGGTTAAATACTGGAACGAGTTTGAGACTTATATGCCTACGCCATTCCCGACAAGTATAAATGGTACATATCCTGCTGACTATTTCTACATTGAATTGTGGGAGAATACCATGGATATGGAATACCCAATTTATGCTTGGGATGTACCAGTTCGTGCATTGCTTGGAGATGGTGACCTGGTTGAGCCTCATATTGAAGTTGGAAATGAATTACAGTCTTACTGGGAATTCGAGCTGCCAGTTGACGTTCTGGACTATGGTTGCGAAACTGATTTCTTCGTAAAGATTTGGGATGGTGGATTGTTCTATGATCCTAACTATCCATTAAATGGATTCAACGAATATCTGGGTGCTGCCTATACATATAATAATTGGGGCGGTGTGAATGCAACCGATGCTTCTGCATTGCTGCTCATGTCAACCAATACGGATATCAACGGAGCACCTTATAATTACTACTGGGTAGGACCCAATCCTGGCGCTCCTGTATTGCCGACACCTTACGGATACTATTCAGATGGTATCGCAGATGTGAACAATACAGGTACTATTACAGCGCTTGATCCGCTGACAGCGAATTACCGTTCAGTTGGATTGATCCAGAAGTATCCTGAACCAATGTCATCCAACCTCTTTGCAAAGAACTTCGAGGTTACAGGTAGAATGGTTAGCATGCTGCCCGAAATGACATGGGATGATTATTTCACAACATTGAATGTTGATGATGTGCCATTTGCTCATAGCGACGAAGATTATCAGTACTATGATCAGGCAGCCGATCATAAATACAGTTCTGTAAGTATACCATGGGAAGCTACAAATAACTATATGAATATCTATTACGAAGCCATAGGTGACATCAACGCAAGTTATGTACCCACAAGTGATGGCTTCAAAACATATGAAGGAAACGAGCTCGTTTACGAAGGCAGGATCGGTGCCGGTACAGATGATGTACTTACTGTACCTGTAAGAATTGATCAGGAAGCCAATGTAAGCGCTATCTCACTGAATATGACTTATCGCAACGACCTGATTGAAGTACTCGGCGTGAACTACGGCGAAGACTACTACAAGATCGATCAGGAAGCTGGAACTCTGCGCATTGGTTGGTTTGGCGAAGAAGCCAAAGAATTCAATGCAGAGGATGTAATTGCTCAAATTGAAGTACGTGTACTGGGTGATATCTCAGCCGACACAAAACTCTTCAAACTGGATGCAAATACAGAATTGGCTGATCCAACAGCTGCACCAATTGACGGTGTGACATTCAAGTCAATGTCTCTGACAACTGACCTGAGTGAACTGATGGGCAGCGAACTGCAGGCCAACAACTATCCGAACCCGTTCAAGGATAACACAATGATTGAATTTGTACTGCCAGAAGCTGGTAAAGTTCAGTTGAAAGTGTACAACGAAATGGGTCAGCTGGTTGGAACCTTTGTGGATGCAACCCTCGACGCAGGTGTTCAGACTTACGAACTGAATAATTCTAACCTCAAGGCTGGTGTTTATTTCTACCAGATCACCCTTGACGGTGCCATGGATTATGCAGTGACTAAGAGTATGATCGTAGTTGAATAATATTATCCATATAAAAGTTGTCAGGGATTTGTCCCTGACAACTTTTATTCAAAATCATTCATAATAAAACATTGATGCATTACCTGGAAAACATAAGACCAACAAAAGGAACAGCCGCAGGGCTGTTTGTCCTGTTGTTGCTTATTGCTGCCGTTTCTTTCGGCCAGCCCAGGATTCGTATCGACAATATCAATGCCTGTGATCATTCAGAAGTTGTTGTACCTGTTCGGGTGAATGACTTTCTCGACATTGGCTCTTTTACCTTATATATATATGTTGATACGGCATCGGTTTCTTTGCTCAGTATTTCTGATGCAAATGATCAACTCGCAGCTGGAACGGTTGAAAGCAACCTGGACAAAGTGAACCAGCGACTGATCATTGCATGGTTCGGCATGACGCCGGCCAATATTGAAGATGGCAAATTGCTTGATATTCATCTTGAACTGAAAAGCCCAAATGCCGATCTTGCTTTCCAGCAAGATTCAGAATTGACACTCTCCGACCTGAGTATTATCGAAAATGTAGATTTTACCAGCGGAAGTGCTGCAGCATTTGATGCCTTTCAAACTTCTCCAGCTGTAAGCACCGTGAATGAAGGTGCTACGGTAAGTTTTTCGGTTCCTGCCATTGAAGGACTTAGTTATCAATGGCAAGTGAAAGAACAGGATGAATGGAGCATGCTCGTCAACAATGATGTATATGCTGGTGTTAGCACCAACGCTCTGCAGATTAATTCGGTACCGCTGGAGTTAAACGATCATCAATACAGATGCCTGATCAGCAATGATATCTGTACCGGAGCAAGCCTGCCTTCAAAGCTGGAAGTTACGGTAGGGATTATCGAACATGGATTCGAATCCTCAGGCATGAGGGTTTATCCAAATCCTGCTGGTGAAGCGTTTTCTTTTAGTATAGAAAATAATATAATCTACAATGGGATTCTTATGATAAAGGATATCCATGGCAGTATATTAATTGAAAAAAGGATTCCGGGCATGAACGCTGATAATATCAAAAGCATTGATATAAGCAGCCTTTCTGCTGGTCTTTACCTTGTGGAATGGCGTGATGAGAAGCGTGGTGCCCAAGATGTGGTTAAATTATTAAAACAATGATTTTGAATGGATAATAGAATTATAAACTTTTAAAAGAAGTCATATGAACAGAAAGATAATTTACTTTATAATATTGCTACTGTTTGGCTTTCAAACTTTGCAGGCCCAGACAGTGCAAATTCATGATGTCACCGTGGCCCCCGGAGAGATCCTGGTCCAGGTTGACATGCTAGACTTTACCGGAGATGACGGTGATGTGGCTGCTATAACGCTGAACATTGACTTTGATTCCGACCTGATGTCTTTTGTCGGGATCGAAAACACACAGCTGGCAGGTACATGGGTCGATAATTCCTCGACCAATCCTGACCTGGCGCAGATTGCATACAATGCTGCTGCCGGAGTGGGATACGACATCAATGGTAAATTGCTTGATCTGAAGTTTGAATATTATGGAGGCTTTTCAGGAACACTGGAATTTTTAACCTCCAGCGAGATCGCCAATACAAGCCTGGTACCCATCAGTGCTACCTGGGTTGACGGAAGCGTTACCCAGTCCGCTGCAATCGGGACCGTGAGCATGGACGATCTTACAGAACTGATCGGATCAACAATCGATATGCCGGTGAACATTCTTGGTGATGCAGCAACAGGATACGCATCCGTGGATGCCATCACCCTGATGATCGAATTTGATCAGTCACAACTGGCCTATGCCGGTATCGTGGAAGATGCCATAACAGGCGTGGTCGCCTCTGCAAACGGAGGAATATTGACCATTAACTGGAACGGTGCTGCCATGGATTTCACTACATTGACTCACCTGCTGGATGTACAATTTGTATATTATGGCGGTGCTGCTGATGTGGACTTTATTCCTGGTTGCGAAATCGCAAGTGCGACGGTTCCGCTGGCCACTGACTACGTAAATGGTACGGTAGCTGCAACACCGCAATCATCAACACTCACAATTGAATCTGTTGGTGGTACACCCGGAAGTGCAGTAAATGTGCCTGTGAACGTGGATGATATCCCGCAAACGATTGGTTCCATTTCACTGAATATCAGTTTTGACAATTCCAGGCTTACCTATACAGGTTACACCGCCAACCAGTTGAGCGGATGGGTTGTTTCAAACCTTTCCGGTGGATTGCTTAATTTCGAATGGTNNATGGAATGGTACAGGAACCGTCCTGACAGATGGTGCCCTGATTACCCTGAACTTCAATTATGCAGCCAGTGGCGGTTTGGCCGATGTGATGTTTGATCCTGGTTGTGAGATTAAGACGGATAATCTGGTGAATGTGCCTGTTACTTTTGTTGATGGCGTTGTGAGTGATCTTGAGGTATCAGGAAATCTTACTTATGTTTCTGGATTGGTAATACCAAATACCACAGTTTATCTGAAATCTCAAGGCGATGATTCTGTGATTGCTACGACAGCAGCAGATGGTTCCGGAGATTTTGAATTTGCTGGTGTGGTACCTGGTGATTATTATTTGGATGCTTCAACAACAACTCCATCTCAAAGTCCCACTTCTCTGGATGCGGTAACTGTATTTTACACATATTTAACACTAACAGGACTTTATGAATTGGCATCTGATGTCAATGAAGACGGTATTGCAAATACTCTAGATGCGGCAATTATTTACTACAGTTGGTTTGGAGGATCAAAAGTACCTGACTGGACTGCACCGGATTGGATATTTGAAAATCCTACGTTTAGTGTTGTTGTTAGTGATATTGTACAAGACTTTGAAGGAATTTCCTCAGGTGATGCTAATGGTGATTATATACCTTAATATAATTGCAGGATTAACAAACAACGAAAATTAAATGTATATGAAAAAAATAATATTACTTTCAGTGTTGTTAATGTCAGTTTGCATTATGACATTAGCACAAACACTAGAGACGCAAACATTTTCAACGGGAAATGGTAATTTACCTTCTGTTGGAAGTACTTTCGATGTCCCAATTAATGTAACCGATATTGGAAGTGGTGTGGATGTTGTTAACATGACAATTTACCTGAATATTGACCCGGAAGTTGTTAGCTATCAGGCATATAATGATGGTATTAGTGGCGTTATATTTACAGTCACTCCACAGAATTCGGATACGAGGTTAATGATCGAAGTAAATAGTTCAGTAGGATTGTTCCAACCATTTGAAGTTCCAGATGGTAAATTAGTAGATTTAGAATTCACATTTAATGGAGGTGATTCTGACTTTGACTTTGGAACTACAAATAACCTCCCGGCTTCAACATATTCATATTTGCCTTTTACAAGCTATTCATTTACAGATGCAGATGTAACGAATGGTGGTGTATACGGTGGTGTTGTTGACAACACAATTGCCGGCGGTACCTGGGGTACTGCAACAGACTGGAGCCTTGGCGTTGTGCCGAATACATGGCACAATGTTATTGTTGCTACAGGCGGTGTTAGTACCATTGGTGCTAATGCAGTTGCAGATGCAGTTACTGTGCAGGATGGTGGTCAGTTAACACTTGGAGCATTTACGCTTGCAGTGGATAATGATTTCACCATTGAATCAGGAGGTTCTTATATTGAGAATGGAACCCTTACTGCTGGTGGTGCTGTTACCATGGAGCGTATGATCGCTGGATATGGTGGAGGAGATGACCTCGACGGATGGCATTTTCTGTCATCACCCGTTAATGCACAATCAATGGCAACAGGTGGATTTACAACTGATCCGGCGAACGTAGATTTCTATCGCTGGAATGAATCTACAGCAACATGGGAAAACTGGATTGTTCATTCTTGGGCTACATTTACAGTAGGTAAAGGATATCTGGTTGCTTATGAAACAGGTGGAACAAAAACCTTTACGGCAGATGCCAATGGTTTTAATACAGCTAGTGTAGGACCGATAGCAATAACAAACAATGGGGCGGATCCACAAGGTTTTAATCTTTTGGGTAACCCATTCCCCAGTGCTTTGATGTGGGATGATTCATGGGCTGCCGGCTCTGTTGCAACTTATGCCAAGATCTGGCGGGAATCTTCTGCTTCCTATGTGGATATTGCAGATGGCGGAACCATTCCGGCTTTGAACGGATTCATGGTTTATTCATTTGATGCTACGCAAAATGTTACCATCGATGCAGCCGACAGGATGCATAGTGGCACTGCCTGGTATAAGAATGAAGAACAGCAGATCATGCTTCTGGCTCATGATATGGATCAGAATGTTTACCAGGAAAGTATTATCAAATTTGATGATAATGCTACTCCCGGTTATGATCAGTATCTTGATTCAAGATTCCTCTATGGTTATGCACCTGCATTCTACAGCCTTGCTGATGAAGTAAGCACTTCAGTAAACGCAATGGCATGGAACCAGGATCTGATCATCCCATTCAACTTCGAGAAAAATGCTTCTTCCAACTTCATGATCGAACTGGCAGAAAGCATTGAAGGAGAGAATGTATATCTGAAAGACCTTAAAACCAATACAACAGTAAATCTGACAGAAACCGGAACTTACACCTTCAGTTCAGAAGAAGGGGATGATCCGGATCGTTTTGAGATACTGTTCGGTGTTGTGGGCATTGAAGATATTCAACCGCTGGCAGCAGCTCATGTATACAGCAACGGTGACGTGATCACCATTGCCAATGTAGAAGGCGAAACCAGGATGGATGTGATGGATGTACAGGGCCGCATGATGCAGTCGAATGAGTTTACCAGCAATGGTTATACAACCGTTGATGTTGAATTGCCTGCAGGTATTTACCTGGTGCGCTTGTACAACAGTGGAGAAGCTAAGACAACAAAAGTATTTGTAAAATAATCCTTAATCGCTAATAGATATGAGAAAAATTATATTGAAATTACTATTTGTTTTTGGCTTTTTGCTCATGGGTATAGGAGTCTTTGCCCAGACAGGTGCACCATTGCCCCCGGGCCATGGTGAAACAACCGACCAACCAGGACAGGCAGCCCCAATTGGGGGAGGCATATTGTTCCTGATCGGTCTGGGAGCAGCCTATGCCGGCAAGAAAGCCTATGATCACAAAAAGAAGAGACTTTTGGATTAATCATAAATGTTTAATATATCAACCGGTAGCCCCGCCTATGGCGGGACTACTGGTTCATTTATTTAATTCATTTTCTGCTTTTTTATTGGATCAGGTGTTCTCATTGCCGGAATGATATTCTTCATTTGTGTTGAGAACACTTTTTTTATTGGACTTTTTTAATGTTGATAAACTTGGTCTTTTTGGGCCGGGTTTTTTTAATATAAGGGTACGCGCTTGGCCTGACCTACGCCTTCTGCACGATTGCATTACAAAAAGGCTGTCACAGCGAGCGGAGTCGAGCTGCCGTTGCTGCTTGTTTGCTTTGTGCAACAGGGCCGGGCCTCGACTCCGCTCGGCC
>NPIE01000352.1_pt1 | contig 12479 bp, 6 predicted proteins | sample 8637661 | NCBI WGS metagenome assembly NPIE01 (sample SAMN07420842, study PRJNA396082) | bioreactor metagenome | isolation source: sample BA12 brine-fed electro-methanogenic bioreactor BA | place: Japan: Kochi | collected 2016-12-09 | reverse complement strand
CATGGGCAACAACAGCCTGCTCGACCCGGCGCAGAAAAATGTCAACGCCATTACCGACGTACCGGGGCACAGCCAGGAGTTGTTCCTCGACAGCGCCCTGGTCGAGAGCATTTCGGTCTACGACAGCAATGTTCCCGCCCGCTACGGCTATTTCACCGGCGGCGTGGTGGATGTGGTCACCCGCAACCCGGCGCCCGACTTCAGCGGTCGGCTCTCTTTCCGTCATACCCGCGACGACTGGACAAAATTTCATCTCAGCGATGAAGACCAGTATGAGTTTTCCGAGGGGCGAAGCCCGTCCAAGCAGCCTCGCTTTGAAAAAAACGATGTGGGCCTGGAACTCAACATCCCCATCGGTGAAAAACAGGGGGTGCTGGCCTCCTACCGCGTCCTGCACTCCGAGATCCCCCTTTACAATCTTGACCGCACCCAGGAGCAATCCCGCATCCTGCACAACATCTTCATCAAATATCAGAACCTTCTCTCCGACAGCTCGGTCCTGGAACTGAGCTTGAAGGCCACACCCTACGAGGGGGAACACTTCATCGCCAACGCCCGTGACAGTAAATTTATCGTCAAGGGGGGCGGCTATTCCCTCGGCGCCACCTTGTATAAAGCGTTTTCCGACTGGGAACTGACGCTGCGCGGCGGCTACCAGCTGAGTGAGAATTCCCGCGAGGCTCCCAACGTGTGGCGTCCCTGGCGCACCCTGGGGTCGACCACCTGGGGCAGCGCGGTCAATTCCGAGGCAAGTCTCGAAGGGGGCTTCGGTGACATTGAAAAAGAACAGCACACCCTGAAGCTCGCAACGGATTTGAGTAGCTACCCCCAACGCACCGACTGGGGCAGCCACCAGTGGCACACCGGCCTTGATTTTGAATATATCCGCGGCCGATATGAACGGACGGAAACCGCCTACATCTACCGTGAGCCTTTTTTTTCCGACACGGTGGTCTGCGGGGATGACCTGATCGGGTGTGTCGAAGGAGAACAGTTTTTCAGCCAGCGCAATGTCTATCCGGAAACATCTGCCCGTGCCTCTATGACGCGCATGGCCGCTTACGCGGAAAACCAGCTCCGCGTTGGAGACTTCGGCCTGCGTCCCGGCCTGCGGCTGAGCTACGACGATTTTATGGAGAACTTCAATGTCGCCCCTCGGCTTGCCGCAACCTGGGACGTGTTCGGAGACGAGCGCACCCGCCTGATTGCAGGGCTCAACCGCTACTACGGCCAGACCCTGCTGNNCTGACCTACAAGCTGCGCGAGGCGATCACCCCCTATCAACCACAGGAGCGTGGGCTGCAGGCGCCCCTTCCAACCCTTGACACCTGGGAGGACGCTTCCAGCAATCTTGCTTCGGTCAGCCGTTTCTCCAGCCTCGACACCCCTTATTCGGATGAGATCGCCGCCGGCATCGATCAGCTCCTTCTCGGTGGGCGGCTGAGCCTTAAATTCGTGTACCGCGAAGGGAAACATGAGTTCGCCAGACGCTACGGCGATCTCGAGGAGACAGGCCTGCGCCCTTACACCCTGTCCAATGACGGCCGCAGCCGTCACCGCAGCTGGCGTGCCACCTGGGAGCGCAGTTGGGAAAAGCATTTTCTCTCGGTCAACGCCAGCTGGCGGCGCTCCGAGACCAACCATGAAGATTTCGATGCCAGCGTGATCGAGGATGAAGAAACCGACAGCCGCATCTGGTACCGCGATCAGCTGATCTTCCGCGATCAGCTGCCGGACGACGTTGACGATTTCCCCGTGGAAATGCGCCTGACCTGGGTCGCGAAGCTCCCCTGGGGGCTGACCTTTACCAACTTCACGACCTTCAGCTCCAGTTACGACCGGGTCGTGAACACCCTGCGCCAGCAGGAACTTCCCACCACGGAAAAAGACGACCCGGAACAGGCACAGACCGCCCCCGTCTACGCCGACCGGCGCGAACCCTCATCCTGGCGGTTTGACTGGAAGCTGAGCTGGGAAAAAGAGATGTTTCGAGAGCAGCGGATAAGAGTTCACCTGGAAATCAACAACGTCTTCAACGAGAAGATCAGCACGGAACCGGCCCTGCTGCAGTATGAGACCGGTCGCCAGTTCTGGGCGGGAATCGACTATCTGTTCTGACCCCGGAATTTAAATTTCAGGGGCGATGAGGTTATCGAGGCGGGAAGTAATCGATCCCCTCTGCATAGACCTGAGTCTCTTGCGGGGAGAAGATATTGAGAATGTAGCTTCCCGGTAGGGGAGGATCCGGGAACACCACGCGGAGGCGCTCTTCAGATTCCGCCACCACCTGGGTGGCTTTAATCGGTATAGGAACCGCGATTACGCCGCTCGAATCAAGGGCCATCCAGACATAGGGCGGCTCAAACATGAGGTCGCGCACCTGACCCCGGGTTTCTAATTTCCCCATCAACACCGGTTGGGAGGGGTTCTTCAGGTCAAGCACCAAAAGCCCCTGGCGTGGTGTCGCTACATATGCAGTCTCCTCGTGAATCCAGACATCAAAGGCATAACCAGCGCCATTGAACCGACCAACGATCCTTGGGTTGGGCGGATCGGACATGTCGAGGATCAACAGACCTCCGGGACCGACAGCAATCGCCGCCAAATCGTCGACCCAACATACATTATGCGCCTTGATGAACTCCGACTCAGGCCAGGACATGGCAATTTCACCGACAATCTGCGCACGGTCCAGGCTGCGGACATCCCAGACCTGGATCCCGTCTGCCCCGCTGGCGACCAGGGCGAAGCCGTTGCGCACCGCCAAAGACTGCTGACGGCCTCCCATATCCAAGGTCGTCAACAGTTGCGGATGGCCCGGATCAGCCGTATCAATAACTTTGAGTTTGCCGCTGAGGCTTAGAGCGTAGCCTCGATGTCCATCCATATCCCATGACCGGACATCCCCCCTCAGGCCGAGAGATCCAACGGAAGCCGGAGCCCCTTCCTCATTTTGACGATAGACATGAAGCCCCGAAAAAGAATCCACGACGAATAAATGGTTGTCACGCCAACTCATCTCGACGGTCCCCTGATAGCTGTCGAGCGCGACAGCCTGGGAACGTGGCGCCAGCGGGTCGCTAATATCGATTGAGCCGAGGCTTTGCTGGGTGCGCCCCCACAATCTTTCGCCAACCGTTGTCAGGGAAGAAAAATTATAAGAAGTTTTGAGGACCTCCCTGAATGAAAGCTGGCGCAGTTCGGAGGTCTGTATCCCCCATAAGAAACCATTGCGATCGGCAAGATAAAGGATCCCCTTCCTTTCGGCGGCACCCATTATAAACCCGGGCGCTGGCGCGCGGGCCACCTCCCGCAACTCGTTTTTCTTCGACCGCTGAAACAAGATCAGACCCTCAACACCGATCGGGTCTTTCGGATCGGAGACCTGTGCCAGGAGATAATCGTCAGTCGCCCACAATAGACGTACCTCCTGCTGGGGCAACAAACTGCGCTGCAGCGAAAGGGTCCCAGACCGGTCAACATTCACAAAATGCATCCCCTGATCCATCCGGGCGACACAGAACATGTCGCCGACTTTCCGGATCTGGCGAAGGGGCCCCGGCAGCGCCAGGGTGGAAATCACGCGGGGCTGATCCGGATCGCTCAGGTCAACGTGCAGCAGTCTTCCCGCCCGCTCGATGATCCAGGCCTTATCCTCTCTCACCACAAGGTCCACAACCTGGCCGTAACCGAGCAGTTGATGCTTAACCTCAGGCTCAGCGGGGTCGCTGGTGTCCACCACCAGGACCCCTCCGCCGCCGGCCCCCAGCAGGGCTCTGCGTCCTTCATGGTAGAGTCTCACCTGGTTGATTTCACGGGGGACAACCAGGCGACCGGCCATTTTCAGCAGATCCGGCCGTTGCAGACGAAAGGACAGCAACCCCTGGGGACCTCCGGCAATCCAGAAGATATCTTCGTGCACAGCCAGGTTTCTAAACAGAAAAGCGCTCCCCTTCCTGTCGAGTAATTGAATTTCCTGGATCCCCTTTTTCCTGAAAAAACGCACCCCCTCCTCTTTCTCGGCAATGGCCATCAATCCATCTTTCTCAGCCAGGACATAAGCACGTCCCCCCGCCGGGATCGTACAGGCTGCCTGCATCGGGCGCAGCATGTCGCGCCGCACGATCTGGATACCGTAGATGCCGTCTGCGATCACAATATGATCTTTGACGGTGGTCATGGCCCTGACCGCGCCCGGCACGGCCATCTGCCCCACGGTACGCAGCTGATTCGGATCGTCGACATTGAGTTCCAGCAGCCCGCGGTTGGATCCTGCAGTGTAGATTCTTCCATCAAACGCCATGATCCGCGTAAGGTTGCCGAATTTCACCCCGGCCGCAACCAAAACGGGCTGCATCGGGTCGGCGATATCAACCGCGGTCAGCCCTTCTCTGCCGTCGGCCAGAAAGGCCATATTGTCGAGCAGGGCCAGATCACGCACATGGCCGAAGGTATCATAATGCCCCATGGGCCGTGGATCTGCGGGGACACTCAGATCGTAAATCTGCAGACCGCCCTGACCGTCGCAGACATAAACCAGATCCCCTTCAGACCTGGCGTTCCAACTGAATCCGCGGCTGGCGATGCGCGCGATTTCGCGGGGCTGCTCAGGCTCCGAGATATCGATAATCGCGACACCATCCACTCCCTGCGCCAGCAGAGCAATATCCTCTGACAGCAATGACACTCCCCAGCTTTTACGGCGGCTGTCATACAGTTGACCGACCTTGCGGGGCCTCTCGGGAAAGCTGACATCAACGATGACCAGCCCTTCGCGCACATCCACTACCAGCGCATGCGAGCCGACCAGCTCTACATCCCAGGCCGCTTCGAAGCTCTCCTTTTCCGTACCGAGGACACGGGGGCTTTCGGGACGACTCAGGTCAAGGATTTGCAGACCGGAATGAGCACTCGCCATGTAAACCAGGCTGCCACGGGAAGTCAGGCCTGAGACTAAGGAGGTGCTTTTGAGTTTTCCGACAACGGCGCGAAGGTTTCCCGTATCAAAAAACAATGTCGCTCGCGTCTGTGCGTTGAAGCCATGGCCGCTGACGAGAATCTCCCCCCTCTCTCTCGCTATCAATGAAGGGGGCTGAACATCTTTCACGGCGAGTGGACCCTGGTTCACCGTGTTTTCAGAACCGAAAAGAAGGAAGACGCCCAAAAAAGCGATGAGCAGTGCCGTTGCACCGGCCAGAAGAATGAGGCGGTTGAGAAAATGCATCGCTTACCCCTGGGCCTCATCGGCGGACAGCCACTTTTCAAGCATGAGAAACAGTTCTTCCTGCTTGAAGGGCTTGCGCAGATAATCGTTCATTCCGACTTCCCGACAGCGCTCAACCTCTTCCCGGCCGACATGCGCCGTCAGGGCAATCACAGGGAGTTCCGCGCCCCCCGCCCTGATCTGGCGGGTCGCTTCGAAACCGTCGAGACCGGGCATCTGGCAATCCATCAACACCAGATCGAACCGGTTATCCTTGACGGCCTCAACCGCTTGCATCCCGTCGGGCACGATCCGGACCTGGTACGGAGCGTCTTCAAAGAGGAGTTCAATCAACCGCTGAGTCGTGGGATTGTCTTCCGCGACGAGGATCTCGTGCTGCGTCGCGGACGGGGGGATCTGCCTGGTGTTTTCAGCCGCCGGCGACAGGCCGGATTCGGCCGGCAAGTCCAGAACCCGATGCAGTACATTTTTCAGATTCTTCCGGCGTACGGGCTTGGAAAGAGAAGCAACCACCCCCGCCTCCTGCAGGGTTTGCTCGCCGTAAGCAGTTCGGGAAGTCGACAGCAGCACCAGAGATGATCCAGGAGGATTGGCGGCGTGCAGGAAACGGCACAGCGCGATACCTTCGCCGTCAGGCAGCTGTTCATCCACCAGAATCAGGTCATAGGCCCCCTCGCTGTGGTCGCTTTCCACTTTCGAACGAACCGCCTGCGCCGATTCTGCATGCAGTGCATCAATGCCATGCGCTGCCAGACGTTCAACCAGGGCCTGTCCGAAAGCGGCATGCCCTGTGGCCACCAGGGCTTTTTTGCCGGGGAAACGCAAGATCTCAGGAATCTCAGATCGGCTTTCTTCGGGCTGTTTTTCAAGGCGGAGATGGACCCAGAACAGGGATCCCTCACCCGGTTTGCTCTCCAATCCGATGCGCCCTCCCATCATTTCCACAAGCTGCCTGACAATGGAGAGTCCGAGTCCCGTTCCGCCAAACTGACGGGAGGTTGAGGTGTCGGCCTGAGAAAAGGACTCGAAGATGCGGCCCTGAACATCCTCCGGAATGCCGATTCCCGAATCACGGACTTCAAGCCGCACCCAGACCGTGCTGCGTTCTTCCATCAGGGCACCGACCCGCACCACAATCTCTCCATTGGTGGTAAACTTGACGGCATTGCCCACCAGATTGAGCACAACCTGGCGCAGGCGTCCTGCATCACCACGCAGATGCACCGGCATCCGCTCATCGACAATGCAGACCAGTTCCAATCCCTTGGCAAAGGCCTTGGGGGAAAGCAACTCCACCGCATCCTCGAGGCAATGGCACAGATCGAAATCCACCATTTCAAGCTCAAGCCGGCCGGCCTCGATTTTGGAGAAATCAAGGATATCATTCAGGATGCTCAACAACGCATCGCCGGACTTGTGGATGGTTTCAGCCAAGCCCTTCTGCCGCTCGTTAAGGGGAGTTTTGAGCAAGAGGTCCGCCATTCCCATGACGCCAATCATCGGGGTGCGGATTTCATGACTCATATTGGCAAGGAAACGTGACTTGGCCCGGTTGGCCTCTTCGGCCCCGGCCTTGGCGGATTCCAGATCATCGATAGTCAGCGTCAGACGGTCGTTGGCTTTTTCCAGATCCCGGGTCCGCTCCGCGACCTGCTGCTCGAGGTTGCGCCGATGGCGGGCCAACTGATCGTCGCGGGCCTCGATCTGGGTCAGCATCTCATTGAACCCTTCGATCAACTCGCCGATTTCATCCTCAGTCTGCTTCTCCATCCGAAGACTGAAATTCTTGTGACGCGACACCTGGTTCATCTTCCGCGACAGGTCGGTCAAGGGAACGGAGATCACCTGCTGCAGGCGGTAGCCGATAAAATAGGCCAGCAGGACGGAAAAACCGAACACGCCGAGCGCGCCAACGCCGAACCACAGCAAGCGCTGGTAAAGCAGAGAGAGGTCGCTTTGCAGAAAAAGAGTTCCAACGCGCTGGCCATCCAGCTCAATGGTATGCACCAGCGACAGGGAATTCAGAGTGAACAGATGGGCATCGCGCCCCTGCACCACCATTTCATGAAGGTGCCGTCCCCGTGGATGGTTGGCATGCCGCGGCAGGCGTTCAGCCGAGGCCCCGGCCCTGAGATATTGAGCAAAGGGTTTGTCTTCATGATCGAAGAGGAACGCGGCCTGGACATTACTTTCGGCAGCAAGGGATTCAAGTGTTTCCCCTGCACTCTGCTTATCACGATAAGCCAGGACCAGCTTGCTGTTGGCCCCGATAATACGTGCCAGAGAAGTTGATTTATCCAACAGGGTTTGACGAAAGGAGACCACCTCAGTGACAATAAAGGCCGTCAAGGAGAGTAGCAGCACCAGGGTGCTGGTCAACATGATGATGGCGGTCAGCTTCTGCTTGACATTCGCACGGTGAAAAAATCTTTTGAACACAATATCAACCTTGCGGCGTGGAGACAAAAGGGGCCTTGCAGCACAACCCCAGGCGACAACTGAAGGCGGACCGGCTATAACTTTTTCAGCCACCATGAAAAAACGCAGTCAGAAAACGGGGTCAAAATAACACATTTATGCTCGATAATCGCCATTAAAATCAACCAAACATCTTTTCACTGCAAAAAGGGCCAACGTGCAGGACCAGACCTCTCAACAACAAGAGCAGGACCAGGAGCAGGACAACTCCTGGCTTGCTCTGCGCTCTGCCGTAATCCTGCATAACGCGGCGGATGTCGGACTGGATTTCGACCGCTGCCGGATCTGGGCGCTGGTGCTCGAAGCACGAGGGATCAACCTGCTGGCAGCCTGCGATGAGCAGGGGTGGAAAATCATGGTGCCGGCCGCAGATCTGCTGCGTGCGGAAGACGAAATCCGCACTTACGAAGAAAAAAACCGTTTCTGGCCACCCCGCATTCATCCCACCCCCGCCCGCGACAACCTCCTGGTCACGCTTTCCCTACTGCTTCTGCTGGGCATCTTTCACAACCTGCGGATGCTGGAAACCGATCTGTTCGGCATCGCACCCGGAATGTGGCTTGAGGCCGGAGCCATGCAGGTGCAAAAAGTGCGCGACGGGCAGTGGTGGCGTATTGTCACGGCTCTGTCTCTGCACAACGGCGGGCTGCACCTGATGGCCAACCTGGTGGCCGGAGCTCTTTTTATCGGCCGCTTGTGCCGAAGGTCCGGCTCAGGAAGGGGCTGGGCCATGGTCCTTGCCGCAGGCGCACTGGGCAACGCGACCAATGCCCTGCTGCACCCTGTGCCCCATAGCGCGGTAGGGGCTTCCACCGCAATTTTCGGAGCGGTGGGCATCCTCGGCGCCCAGGGGCTTTTCCCCCGTGCTCAGCGCAGAAGGCTGCGGCGCCTGCTGCCGGTCGCCGGGGCCCTGGGCCTGCTGGCATTTCTGGGGACCAGCGGCAGCAATACAGATATCGGCGCACACCTGTGGGGCTTTGCCGCAGGGCTCCTGACCGGCTGGGTCAGTTCCCGCAACTCCCCGCGGCAGATCCCGGCGAATGACGCGGGCAGCATCATACTTGGTGCTGCAGCTCTGGTCATCTTTCTTTTCTGCTGGTGGCTGGCGTTGACCTCCACTGTTTAAGCAGTTGCGGCGCATTCCCGTTAGTATGCAGGTTGCGCGGCAGATGATTTTCGTTATAGTAAACTAAGCATGTCGGCCGCTTGCACCCTCTCTGGCTGCGAAGCGACGCTTACAAAATGTCACACGGGACATCCCGTGCTCCTCTGTAACAGGCGCAGAATAAGAGACTCATGACTGATCCCAAAGCACAGGAAGAATCGTCCCCGCCGTCCAAACCAAGCCGCCGCCGGATCTGGTGGGTCCTTGCCGGGCTGTTGATTGTAGCGATCATTTTGCTTGCGGGCACTCCATTTGCGATCCGCTGGGGAATTAAAAAGGCCCTGTCCGACCAGGGCGCCCCCAATGCCCAAGTCAAGGATGTGGATTTCAACCCTTTTACCGGGGTTCTCGTGATCAAAACATTCCGCGGCAATGTTCAGGCAGAAGAGCAGAAGCTTGCAGCAGTTCAGCTCCAGACTCAAATCGACTGGTTCCCCCTGTGGCAGAAAAATATCTATGTTCCCGAAATCCTCCTGCGTGATGTGGATCTGCACCTTCAACGGGACGCTCAGGGCAACTGGACTATCGGAGAGCTGAATCTCCCTTCAAAATCAGCCCCCGATGAAAAGCATGAAGAAGGCACCGACACCGACCAGAAAAACCCCTGGGGTTTTGGAATCGGACAGGTCGTGCTTGAGAATGTCCGCATTCACTATAGTGATCCAAAGCTCATTGTCGATGCACAGGTTGAAAACGCCCAGATTGGCTCATTTGAAACCTGGAACCCAGAACAGGCGACCCCCTTCGACCTGGACCTGATCGTCAATCAGGGACGCATACGATTAGAAGGAGAGGCACGCCCTTTGTCCTCTCACCCGAAAGCCTCTGCCCGTTTACGCATCGACCAGCTGCCCATCGGCTGGCTGCAACCGCTGCTGGAAGAACATTCAGTCTCGAAACTGAACGGCCATTTCGACACGGACCTTCAGATCACGATGAAGACGGACCAGGAAACCACCCTGCCGGACTTTTTGGTGGAGGGCTCGATCGGCTTGGATTCTGTCTCCCTGGGGCACCCTCAGGCAGGAATAGGCCGTCTCCAGTTGACCTGGGACGGGCAGACAGAGGTGCGGCTTCTGCCAGAGGAAGCTCCGCCGGAGTGGAGCGTCACCGGAGACCTGTCTCTCGTGTCCGAATCCCTGCAGTGGAGTGACAGCGAGACGGATCGCAGTGCAGCCGGCGACATAGAGCTGACCCAGCGCATCTCCGCACAACACAACAAGGAAGAGCCCCTTGCAGCATCGTTGGACGGCAGCCTCCGCCTCACCGGCCTGAATTACCGCGATTCGCAGATTTCCCTGAAACGCGGCAACCTGACCTGGGAAGGCAATGTCGCTCTGGAACACAGCACCCGCAAACCGCAGCCGGCCATAGAGGCGCAGGGGACACTGGTGGTTCCGGATTTTGCCCTCGACCTGATTGAAGCCGGATATGGAATCGCGCAGCAAAAATTCACTGCAGACATCACGCTGAAAGTTCCCGCAGAAAAGTCCCCTGCAGAGCATCTTGACCTCGCCGCCACCTTGTCGCTGGAAGAACTCGACATCTCAGGCCTGCACCAGGAGAACAAGCTGCTGCAGTTGGAACATTTCTCTGTGGCAGATCTGGATATCGCCGGCATGGACTCAATCGCCGCGGCATCAATTCGCCTTGACAACCTGCGGGTTATCGAGCGTCAAGGCGAGAAGAATCTCTCCACCAACGCCCCTGATGCGGTTTTAAGCTCGGGACGAATTGAGCTGACCAGGGCATCCCTCCAGGGGCTGCAGACGCTGCGCGCAACGGACTTACAGATCGAGGATCTCAACGCCTGGGTTGTGCGCGACAGGGATGGCCGGATTGAAGCCATGCAGGCGCTTGCCCCTTCACCCCGGGAAGATAGCCCGAATACCGGTGGCCAAGAAGAGCCGCCCGCTGATGCCGGGACGGATTCAGACTCCCCTCTTGAATTTTCGCTGGAACGCTTCCTGCTGGCCGGCGACAATCACATCGATTTCATCGACCGCAGCGTCACACCTGCCGTGCATCAGACCCTCTCCGAACTCTCGCTGGAAGCGACCGGCATCGACAGCAGCAAGCCAGATCAAGCCACCCACATCACGGCTAAAAGTCATGTCGGCAAGCATGGCATTCTGAATCTCGATGGGACAGTGCACCCCTTTGGCGACCAATTCTCGAGTGATCTACTTCTGAAGCTCAAAAACATCAACCTCGCCGCAGTGGACGGCTACCTGCGCAAGGCCATCGGTTATCGATTCAAAAGCGGCCGGCTTGACGGCGAAATAAACGGCCAGGTCGAAAACGACGTGCTCGATTCAAATCTTGATCTGGTTTTCGCCCAACTGGAAGTCGAAGCTGTGCGCGAAGAAGATAGGACCGAAGCCACCGGCGAGCTTGGCGTGCCCCTCGAAACGGCCCTCAACCTGGTGCGCGACCGTGACGGCACCATCCACCTCGATATCCCGATCCAGGGCAATCTCAACGACCCGGCCTTTCGTATCGGCAAGGTGGTCCGCACCGCAGTCTTTCAGACGTTGAAAAAGGGGATGGTCAGCTACTATGCCCCGCTGGGCGCATCGCTGCTGACCGGCGCCGCACTGCCTGCCGGCGCAATCTGGGCAGTAGGAAAACTCTACGATATGGCGACAACCCTGCGTTTTGATCCCATGCTGTTCCCCCCCGGAGAATTCAACCCGACGGAACAGCAACAGCAGAAGTTGAAAGAGATGGCCCAGTTGCTCCAGGACCGCCCAGCCGCCAAATTAGTGGCTTGCGGCATTGCTGCACCCCCCGACCTCGAAGCACTGCGCACCGAGCGCGCTGAAACACAGGACAACAAGAGGGATGAGGCCGCTGCGCCCACGGGAGAATCAAAGCCTGAGCCATCGCCACCTGCCAGCGAGGAGGAAAAGCAGGCGATGTATGAACTGGCCCGCCAGCGGGCCGGCGCTGTGCAAGCAAGCCTCATAGAAGCAGGGATCGCCGAAGACAGGATTCTGACCTGCAGTCCCGACTATCAGCCGCAGGAACAGGCTCAACCGCGGGTTGAACTGGGCATCTGACCCTGCCCGTCATACTTTCCGAAGCACTTTGTCGAGTATCGGAAACATCAGGGCAGCACCTCCCGCTCGTAAAGCAGCGACCGTACTTCATTCCACCGGCTGCGCAAAAGTTCAACGCGCTCATCGGTTTCCTGTGGACCGGTCTTGAGAGACGGCCCGCCGAAGGGTGTCGTTCCCCTTGTCCGACTGGCCCGCGATTCCTTGGCCAGCTGGTCGCTGAGCTGCTGGTAGTAACCCAACAACTCTGCATCCCCCATTGTCAGGTAGTCGCGCTCGATCAGCTCATTGGTCCGGGCGCTGAGCCCCGCACCGCACCCCGCAACGAGTAGACACAAGCTTAAAACGGCGACAAGTCTGCGCCAATCCATATTTCCACCTTTCTAAGTAAAATTCATCCTTGTTCAAAGAAACTATTCCGACCCGCATACTCAAGGATCAAACGCCGTTCCAAACACGTCCATTTCTTTCTCCTTATCATGAAAGTAAAAATTGACATTTTTATCATGGACTACTAGAAGAGTATGGATTGTGTATACAATCTACAAATTCC
>NPIE01007122.1_pt1 | contig 12481 bp, 10 predicted proteins | sample 8637661 | NCBI WGS metagenome assembly NPIE01 (sample SAMN07420842, study PRJNA396082) | bioreactor metagenome | isolation source: sample BA12 brine-fed electro-methanogenic bioreactor BA | place: Japan: Kochi | collected 2016-12-09 | reverse complement strand
GGGAACATCTTCGGGATGGCCCACGGCGGGGCCCTCTTCGCCCTCATCGACGAGGCTTTCGAGACCGCCTCCAACTCCCACGGAACAGTGGCCGTGGCCCTCAACATGAACGTCGGCTACATGGCCCCGGCCGGGCCGGGCGACAAACTCATTGCCGAGGCCAGGGAATACAGCCGGACCAGGAAGACGGCCAACTACGATATCAAGGTCCGCGATTCCGGGGGGCGGCTTATCGCGGCCTGCAACGCCCTGGTCTACCGCAAGGGCGAGCCCCTGCCCTTCCTGTAACCGGGGCTGCCGGGAGCAATATATTTTATTCACTAGTTAGCAACAGCTGTTGAAAAATTAAGGTTACCCCGTTTCATGACCGTCACATCCATAAGAGAATTCAAGCCCCTGGCCCCCGGGGCCGTGTTGGGGGTGGCCTGGCCGGCCTCGCCCTGCGCCCCGGAGGAGCCGGAAAAGGGCGTGGAGGTCCTGCGCGGCCTGGGCTTTCGTATCGATCCGGTCCCGGCCGGGGAGGGGCCTTTCCCCTATCTGGCCGGGGAGGACCGGGCCCGGGCAAAAAGCCTGGCCGCCTTAATGGCGGACCCGGAGATTTCCGTGATCATCGCCGCCCGGGGCGGGTACGGCTGCCTGCGGACCGCATCCGGGCTGGATTTCCGCGACCTGGCCGGAGCCGGGAAACCCCTGGTCGGTTTCTCCGACCTGACCGTCATTCTCTCGGGCCTGCTGAAAGAGGGCCTGGCCTCCATCCACGGGCCCAACCTGTCCAGCCTGGCCGCCCAGCCCCCGGCCCTGATTAAGCGGTTGGTCGGCATCCTGGGCGGAGGCTGGGCCGCGACCGAGCCCCTTCAGGGGAGCGTGCTCCTGGACCGGGGCCGGGCCGAGGGTCATCTGGTGGGGGGGAACCTGACCGTCCTGGCCCACCTGGCCGGGACCCCCTGGCAGCCCCCGGCAGAGGGCGGGATAGTCTTTTTGGAGGACGTGGGGGAAAGGCTCTACCGGCTGGACCGGGCCCTGACCCATCTTCTGGCGGCCGGTTTTTTCCGGGGCTGCCAAGGCGTGGTCCTGGGCGGATTCGAGGGCACCGAATACGCCCCCGCCCTGGACATGGCCCGGGAGCGGCTGGCCCCGCTGGGGGTCAGCCTCCTGGCCGGGCTGCCCTTTGGCCACGGAGCCGAAAACGCGGCCCTGCTGGTGGGCGGCAGGGCCGGGATAGACCCGGAGGAAGGGGTCTTGAGACCCCTGGCCGGGGATGGCTGAGCGTTTTCTGCGGGGCCTCGGGCCGGACTGGTCCCGGGTCGAGGAAGGCCTGCGCAAGGGGATCCGGGAAAAGGTCTGCACCGCCGTCTCCCTGCTGGTGGGCGGCCCGGGCCGGGTTCTTTTTCACAAGGCCCTGGGCCGGACCCACGACGGAGAGGGGGCCCGGGAGGTCGGCCCCGGATCGGGCTTTGACCTGGCCTCCCTGACCAAGCCCCTGGCCACGGTTCCGGCCTGCCTGGCCCTGGTGGAGGAGGGACTCCTGGAACTCGAGCGGCCCCTGGGCCGGGACCTGGAGCTGGCCCCCCACCTGGCTCGGCTCACCCCGGCCCACCTCCTGGCCCACACCTCTGGCCTGCCGGCCTGGAAACCCTTTTACAAAGAGCTGATGGAGGTTCCCTATCCCCAAAAAACGGCGGTCCTGACCGACCTCCTGAACCGGACCGCTCTGGAGTACCGACCCGGCGCCTCGACCCTATATTCTGACCTGGGTTTCATGCTCCTTCAACTGCTCGTCGAAAGGATCACCGGGCTCAGCCTGGCCGAGTTCGCGGCCCGGCGGTTTTACGAGCCCCTGGGCCTGGACCTGGGCTTCATCCCCCTTCCGGACGGGCCCGGCCCGGCCCGGGGCATCACCGTGGCCTCGGAGCATTGCCCCTGGCGGGAGAAACTCCTCCAGGGCGAGGTCAACGACGAGAACGCCTACGCCATGGGCGGAATCGGGGGCCAGGCCGGGCTCTTCGGCACGGCCGAGTCCGTCTTTCTGCTCCTGGAATGGCTCCTGGAGGCCCTTCGCGGGCGGTCCGGTCCGGGCCTCCTCTCCCCGGCCACGGCCGGGCTGATCCTGACCAATCCCTTCCCCGGACAGCCCCGGACCCTGGGCTTTGACCGGCCCGCCCCGGAGAACTCCTCGGCCGGGGATCTTTTCACCGCCCGGGCCATCGGTCACCTGGGTTTTACCGGAACCTCCCTGTGGGCGGATCCAAAGACCGGGCTGACCGTTATCCTCCTGACCAACCGGACCATCTACGGCCGGGACAACCTCAACATTCGACAATTCCGGCCCCTGATCCATAACCTGATCCGGGAGGCCCTGGGCCAGGTGCGCGGCCGCCCCGGGGCCTGAACCCCGGGGCCTCGATAGCGGGGGAGAGGGATTGGAGCGGTTGTCGGAGTCAAGTCCAATTCGGGCGTTGGGGGGTGCGCCCCCCGCGCCGTTGGTCGATTTTCAGCCGGACCGTTTTGCCGACGTTTGCCGGATTTCAGGACTGGAACAAAGCGCCGACCTCTATACCTCCACTACCTCCCTGTAAATCTCCTTGAACTCTTCCAGGGTCAAAAGGTCCTTCTTCTGCATGGCCCGGGCCTTGATCAGGGCCACCATCTGCAGTTTCTGGTCTTCGTCGGCCTCTTCCTCCATCTCCTCCAGCCACATGGCCACGGAATCTATCCCCGAGTTTTTGCCCATGACGATGGTGAAGGGATCCAGCCCCACCATCTGGGGCCTGAAAGGGGCCATGGACAGGAAGTTGGGTTCCCCGGCCATCTTGGCCCAGGAGGCGATGATCCCGGATTCGATCTGNNGCCCACGATGGGCCGGTTGGTGGGGATGACATGCTTGGCCAGCTCACAGACCCGCCGTGAGAGGCTCACGAACTGGGTGGTGTCCAGCCCTAGGTCCACGTCGTACATGGTCTTGAGGGCCAGGGCCAGATCCTCCATGGGGGTGTTGCCGGCCCGTTCGCCCACCCCGGTCACGGTGGTGTGGGCCACGGACCCGCCCGAGGCCAGGCCCATGATGGTGTTGGCCACGCCCACGTTGAAGTCGTCGTGGAAATGGGGCTCCAGGGGCTGGCTCAGGCGCTCCCGGATTTTCTTCATCAGATAGGGCACGGCGTGGGGGTTTAAAACCCCGAAGGTGTCCACCACGGCCAGGGCGTCCATGTGTCCCTCGGTGGCGATTTTTTCGATCAGGTCCAGAAACCAGGAGATGTCGGCCCGGGAGGAGTCGATGGGGAAGAAGACGGTGTAGAGCCCGGCCTCCTTGGCCGCCAGGGTGGCCTCGATGGAGAGCCTGACCGCCTTGTCCAGCTCCCAGCCGTAGGCGTCCTTGATGATGTGCTCCGAGGAGGGGATCTCGACCACTATCCCGGAGACGTTGCACTCGGCCGCCTTTTTCACGTCCGGAAGCATGCAGCGGGAAAAGGCGAAGATTTCGGGCTTAAGATCCAGGTCCACGATCTCTTTTATGGCCGCCTCGTCCTGGGGGCTGACCGCCGGCATCCCGGCCTCGATACGGTGCACCCCGGCCTTGGCCAGAAGCTTGGCGATCTCGACCTTCTCCTCCCGCCGGAAGGTGATCCCGGTCTGCTGCTCGCCGTCGCGCAGGGTGATGTCGTGGATCTTTATCTCATCCGGAAAGTCGAGACCCTCTCTGACCTCCGCGGCGAAGTTCCAGGGGCTGGTGAACCAGGAGTCGTTCCTCCAAGGTTTGTTTTCCATGTCGGTTCCTTTCCTCGGTTGGCAAATCAGAGAACAATCGGCGGTCCTGTCCGGGCGCTTCCTGCGGCGGCCCCCGCCTGCCGGCCCCCCCCGGGCCGGATTCGGCTCCGTGGTCGGTTGAAAGGAGACGTCTCTTCCGGCCGAAGGCGGCGATAGGCCCTGTTCCGATCCGGCCCAACCTACCACAGAGACCGCCCCCGCTCAAGATCAGGCAAAATCGGGGCCCGGGGTTTCAAGCCGGGGATTCGCCCGAGCGGAAGGACAGAACGACCTTGTTCTTGCCCTGGGATTTGGCCTCGTAAAGGGCCTTGTCCGCGGCCGAAATGAGCTTCGCCCCGTTGTCCTCCGGGGCCAGCCGGGCCGTGCCGATGCTGACCGTAACCGTAACCGGCCGTTCCTTGCCGGCCGGCTCGAAGAGAAGGGACTCGAACTGCCCCCGGATCCGCTCGGCCACCAGGGCCGCCTGTTCCAGATTGGCTCCGGGCAGGATGATGCAGAACTCCTCTCCGCCGTAGCGGCAGGGCACGTCGGCCCGGCGGACGCATTCCCGGATGACCATCCCCAGGGAGGTCAGGACCTTGTCCCCCTCGGGGTGGCCGTAGGTGTCGTTGAACCGTTTGAAGTCGTCCACGTCGATGATCATCAGGGACAGCGGTTTTCCGGCCCGGCGGTCCTTTTCGATCACCGGCTCCAGGTGGTCCCTGAGGTAGCGGGCGTTGAACAGGCCGGTCAGGCTGTCCATGTTGGAGAGCTGGCGGTAGTGGCGGGTGGCCCGGCGCAGCCGTTCCTGCTCCTTCTGGATGGTCCGGATCCGGTCGGCCAGGGCAAAGGAGAGGAGGATGGCCTCCAGGGCCGAACCGACGACCATCATCAGGGCGCTCAATCCGGACCAGGGCAGGAGGTTCAGGGAGACCAGCACATGCCAGACCACGCTCAGGGAAAAGGCGGTCCAGGCCAGGAGGTAGAACCGGGCCGGGGTGTAGCCCCGGCGCCAGCAGGTGACCCCGGTGGCGATGCTCAGGACCGGGCTGAGGAGGGCCATGAACTGGGCCATGTGGTTGGCCTCGGCATGGAGCCCGGCCAGGGAGAGGGCCGTCTTGACCAGGGCCAGGACCATATAGACCAACAGGACTTTGTCCCACAGGGGGGCGTTTTTGGGGGTGAGCAGAAAAGTCCTGGTGAACTGCGCTCCGAAGATCATCACCAGCCCGGCCAGAATCCCGAATATGGTCAGGTCCGTATCCAGGGTGAAGACCTGGAGACCGGATATCTGGCCGTGGACCATGAGCTGGTAGCCGAACATGGAAAGCATGAAAATGACGTAGTAGAGATAGACCCGGTCCCGGAAAAAGATGAAAATGAAGAAGTTGAACAGAGACAGGGCCAGGGGCACTCCGAACAGGGCGCCCATGGTATAGGAGTCGCCCAGAAGGTGGAACTGGAAGGCCCTGGGGCTGCGGACCTCGGCGGTCATGCCCAGGCCGAACCGGTTTTCCAGGCGGATAAAGATATAGGACCCGTTTAAAAGATGGGGGGGGACGGACAGGGCCGGGGTTCGGGAAACGACCATCCCCGGGTGGAGCGGCCGGGACTGGCCGGCCCGGATGACCCGGTAGCCGCCCCCGGGTTGTTCCAGGTAGATATCGATCAGGTCTATGTATTCCTTGGACAGCTCCACGATCCAGGGATGAAGCCGCTTTGGGTCCGGGAATCGTTCGATCAGGCGGAAGCGCAGCCAGACCGCGCCCTTGACTGTACCCAGCCGGAGCATGACTTTGCCGTTGGGCTTGAAGTTTCGGGCCAGGGGCGGGCGGCGGACCTCCTCCAGGGTGAGCTTGCCGGTGGGGTCCGGCAGCACGTCCACGTAAGGCCCCAGGTGGTAGAAATCCCGCCCGGCCGAAAGTTCCAGGGGCGGGCTGGGTTCGGTCCCGCCCTCGGCCCCGGCCCCCGGGACTGCCCCGGCGGCCAGGACGATGACCAGGAGACAGACCCCCCAAACGGCCCCGGCCGGGCCCCGGCCGGTCTTCCGCCGGTCAATCGCGGCGTTTTTCGCCACCGTCATCCTCCACCGCCTCGGCCTTCCGGACCGCAAGGGTCTGTCCGGCCTCCTTGGGGGGGCGCAAAAAAAGGGTCTGGATCCGTTTCCCGCCCGCCCCCTCATCTTTCCCTGACCAGGCGGAATCCCAGCCCCGGACCGGCTTCGGCCATGACCCTGGCCGCCGAACGAAGCCGGGTGGGGCCCGATTGCCAGCTCCCGCCCCGGGCCACCCGGTGGGCCCCCTGTTCCGGTCCCCGGGGGTCGGTTTCCGGGCTTTGTTCATAATAGTCGCGCCCGTACCAGTCGGAGCAGAGCTCGGCCACATTGCCCAGGATGTCGAAAAACCCCCAGGGGTTGGGCTCCAAAAGGCCCACCGGGCGGGTCTTCAACCCCGAGTTGGAGATCCACCAGGCAAACCGGCCCAGGAGCCGTGGTTCCCCGCCGAAGAACCAGGGGGTCCGGGTCCCGGCCCGGCAGGCATATTCCCATTCGGCCTCGGTGGGCAGCCGGTAGGATTGTGTTCCCTCCCTGGCGTTGAGCCGCTTGATGAACTCCCGGACCTGGACGTGGGAGACCCGCTCCACGGGGCGGTTGGGGTCGCCCCTGAACTTGGAGGGGCGGCCGCCCATGACCTTTTCCCATTGCCCCTGGGTGACCTCGTAAAGGCTCAGCCAGAAGGCCCGGGTCAGGCGGACCCTGTGGGCCGGCCGGCTGAACCGGGGCGCGTTGCGGCCTCCTCCGGAGCCCATGGTGAACTCCCCGGCCGGGACCAGCCGGAAGACCATCCCGAGGGAGTTGGTCATGGTCTCCCCCCGGACGACCGGAACCCGGGCCGGGGGCAGGGTGGTGGAAACGGGCGCCGTTGTCGGCGGGGCCGTCGGAGCCGGAGCCGGGAGGGTCGTGGTCGCAACCGGGACAGTGGCCGGGGCCGTGGTCGGCGGCGGAGCGGTGACGACCGGGGCCGGGGTTGCGGGCAGAGGCCGGGGGGAAGTTGTCGGGGGGGGCGGCGGGAGGGTGGTCGTTGCCGCCGCCATGGCCGTTTCCGACCGTCCCGAGGTTATTTCCGCCGACGAGGGGGCGTATTCCTGCCCCACGGACCAGCCGCCCAGGTAATCCACCGTGACCCTGCCCCGGCCTCCTGGGCCCGGGTTCCAGCCCAGGGCGGCCCGGCCTCGGCCGTTCAGACCGACCATGGCCTCCAGCCCTCCGCCCCGGGAGAGGGCGCCCCGGTCCGCCGTGACCAGAACCTCGCCCCGCCCCACCGGTTCTCCCGAATCCGTGGTCACCTCGATCCGGATGATTAGTTCCCCCGCCTCGCGGCCGGGCTCCAATCGCAGCCCGACTCTTGTCCTTTCCCCGGCCTGGGGCGGGAGGGTCGTGGGGGCCGGGGGGGAGGGAGAGGTGGAAGGAACCGCAACCGGAAGAGTGGTCCCGGGGGCCGGAAGAGTCGTGGAAGCGGGCGCCGGGGTCCCCCCCGGGCCGGCCCCCAGGCCCACGGTGACCGGGGGTTCGGCTTCCAGCCTCTCCCCGGTGAAAACGTTTTCGTAGCCGGCCACGATCCGGTATCCGCCGGCCTGTCCAGGGCTCCAGGAGACCCGGAATCTCCTGGCCGAACCGTCCGGCTCGGCCCTGAAGGTGCGCACCGCCGTTCCCCGTACGGCGTCGACGACCCGGACCGTCAGAATCCCGCCCAGGGCCGGCATGATCCGGCCCTCCATGACCGCCCAGAGCCGGACCTCGATTTCCAAGGTCTGGCCGACGTTTAGGTGATCCCGATCAGTCATCACATTCAGGGTGGATCCGGCCTCGGGCCGGGCCCAGGTCGGGAAAAGGGTCAGGACCAGCAGGGTCAGGATTGGAATGGCGCGGATCTGGTTCAATTCCCCCCCCCCNNGGATCTGGTGCAATTCCCCCCCCCCTGGAGGATGAGGCTCGCGATTCGTCGGATCAAGGTCGTTAAACCCTGACCTGGATAATAGCCTATGGGCCGAAGGGGTACAACCGGCTTTGGCCCAGGGCCGGGATATGATAAGAGATAAGAACGCCCGATATCAAACCCCCGACCCCCCGGCGGGCGGATCCGGAATCGACCACCCCGCCGCAGGCAGCGGGGTATGACTTGGGAAAACGGTGATCGGATTCGCGGTCGGCCGCGGGGAATCAAACCCCCCCTCGGGGATTGAAGGAGGAGCTATGTCATTGGATGGGCTTAGAGTGAACGGCGCCCGGCTCAGGGAGTCTCTGGAGGAGATGGCCAGGATCGGCGGGACCAGGGGCGGCGGGGTGACCCGGCTGACCCTTTCCGACGAGGACAAGAGGGCCCGGGATCTCTTTATCTCCTGGCTCAAGGAGTTGAACCTGGAGGTTTCCATCGACGAAATGGGCAACATCTTCGGCCGTCGGCCCGGTCGAAACAACGACCTGGCCCCGGTCATGTCCGGCTCCCATGTGGACTCCCAGCCCCAGGGGGGGCGTTTCGACGGCATCCTGGGGGTCATGGGCGCCCTGGAGGCTCTGCGGACCATGGCCGACAACGGGGTCGAGACGCTTAGGCCGGTCATGATCGTGGACTGGACCAACGAGGAGGGCTCGCGCTTTCCCCCGGCCATGGTCGGCTCCGGGGTCTGGGCCGGGGCCCTGGACCTGGACTGGGCCTACGCCAAGACCGACGTAAACGGCAAAACCTTCGGCGGCGAGCTGGAGCGGATCGGCTACAAAGGCCCGATAAAGGCGGCCCAGTGGCCGGTCCACGCCTACTACGAATATCACATCGAACAGGGGCCCATCCTGGAGATGGTAAAAAAGGACATCGGCGCGCCCAAGGGCATCCTCTGTCTTCACTGGTACGACATCCGCCTCACCGGCACGGCCAACCAGGTCGGCCCCACCCCCATGGAGGGCCGCAACGACGCGCTCTGCGCCGCGGCCGAGATGATCCTGGCCGTGAACCGGCTGCCGGAGAAGATGGGCGGCAACATGGTCGCCACCGTGGGCGAGATCCACAACCACCCCAACTCCCGCAACATCATCCCGGACGGGGTTCATTTCACCGTGGACATCCGCTCCTGGGACGACGAGCTGGCCCTGAAGGCCTGGGACGTCCTGGCCGGGGAGTTCGACTCCATCGCCGCGGCCCGGGGTTGCCCCATGGAAAAGGAGGTCACCTGGCGGGTGGAGCACTCCCCCTTTGACCAGCGTCTGGTCCAGCGGGTCTTGGACAAGGGCGCGGCCCTGGGCTATTCCACCCACCACATGGTCTCCGGGGCCGGACACGACGCCTCCTACATGAACCAGGTCTGCCCCACGGCCATGATCTTCGTGCCCTCCATCGGCGGCCGCTCCCACGTGGAGGTGGAGGAGACCACCTGGGAGGACTGCGAGAACGGGGCCAATGTTTTGCTCCACTGCCTCTTGGAAAGCGCCGGGGAGGAATAAGGGGGGTGAGAGATCGGGGAACCTTTTTGGGAAAAAAGGTTCCCCGAACCCCTCCCAAAAACTTCAAAAGGAGTCGATCCGGTTTCACCGGCCCGACTCCGCCTGAATTAGTTTTCCCCAGGAGAGAAGAACCTCCATGGCGGTTTACTCTCCCCTTGAGGGGCGAGGGTCAGGGTGAGGGGTGGTCCGGCGAGACCCCCTCCTCAAATGTCCCGGTGCTGTCAGGGTTGCGTCCCCGACACCCGCAACGACGATTATTCCCGTGGTGTCGGGGTCACACCCCGAGACCCGAAAACGAAAATTACTCTGGAGAACCCCATGCCCATCACCACCGAGCTGCCCATCCCGGACCTGGCCGAGATCCTGGCCGCCAAGAACCGGATCCGGCCCCATCTGGCCCCCACCCCGTTGCACGTCTACTCCGGGCTCAACAAGCTTTTGGGGTTCGAGGCGGCCGTCAAGCACGAGAACTACCAGCCCGTGGGGGCCTTCAAGGTCCGGGGCGGGGTAAACCTGGTCTCCCAGCTCGGCCCGGCGGAGAGGGAGGCCGGAGTGATCGGAGCCTCCACCGGCAACCACGGCCAGTCCACCGCCTTTGCCTCGCGCAGCTTCGGGGTCAGGGCCCGGATCGTGGTCCCGGAAGGGGCCAACCCGGGCAAGGTGGCGGCCATGGAGGGCCTGGGCGCGGAGCTGATCGTTCACGGTCCGGACTTTGAGGCGGCCAAGGCCCATTGCGAGAAACTGGCCCAAGAGAACGGCTACCGCTACATCAACTCCGGGGACGAGCCCCACCTCATCGCCGGGGTGGGCACCGAGGCCCTGGAGATGCTTTCGGTCCGGCCCGACCTGGAGGTGATCATCGTGCCCGTGGGCGGCGGCTCGGGCGCGGCCGGGTGTTGTCTGGCGGCCAAGGGGCTCAAACCGGGGATAAAGGTTATCGGGGTCCAGGCCGAGGGCGCCCCGGCGGCCTACGAATCATGGAAAAAGGGCGAGATGGTGGAGGCCGGATGCCGGACATTCGCCGAAGGCCTGGCCACGGGCGCGCCTTTCCATTATCCTCAGGCCATCATGGCCAAGCTTCTGGACGACTTTCTCCTGGTCTCGGAAGAGGAGATAAGGCAGGCCGTGCAGTGGTACCTGGAGAAGGCCCACACCCTGGCCGAGGGCGCCGGGGCCGCGGCCCTGGCCCTGGCCTACAAGATCCGGGACAGGCTCAAGGGGAAGAAAGTGGGGATTGTGTGCTCCGGGGGGAACATCAGGATGGAGCAGTTGAGGATGGTGTTGGGGAAGGAATAAGGTCTCTGTTCGTTTGGGAAACCTTTTGGAAAAGGTTTCCCCAGGTTCCTAACTGAACCTGACCACCTCTCCCAGCTTTCTCCTGGCCGTGATCAAAAACCCGGTGTGCCCGCTCATGCGCATCTCGGGCCGGACGGATGGGCCTTCCACGGCCCAGGGGCGCTGGAGGAGTTCGGAGACCCGGATATGGGCGAACTTGCCGGTCTCCTTGAGCGCCTCCACGATTTTCACCACCTGGGGCACGGTGGGCAGCAGGAAGGCGGCCGTGCCGCCGGGAGCCAGGGCCGGGACAAGGTGTCCGGCCAGTTCCCAGGGGTAGGGCATGTCGACCATGACCGCCTCGAAATCCCTCTCGTCCAGCCCCTCCTCCGCCGCGTCGCGGATCTTGACCTCCCACCAGGGCGAATCGCCGATAAAGCGGCGGACGTTGTTGCGGGTCTGGCGGGCGTGGTCCTTGCGGATCTCGTAGGAGACGACTTTTCCCGTCTCGCCCACGGCCCGGATCAGGGACATGGTCATGGCCCCGTGGCCGGTGCCCACCTCGATCACCCGCGAGCCCGGCCCCAGGTCCAGCTGATAGAGGAGCTGGCCCAGGTCTTTGGGATAGATGATCTGGGCCTCCCGGCGCATGTTCATGATCTTCTGGGAGAGGGTCGGGCGCATGGTCAGATAGGCCGCCTTGAAGGGGGTTACGACGGAGACCCCCACGGGCAGGCCGATGAACTTCTCGGCGTCGAAGTATTCGCCCTTGAGTTTGATCTTTTTGCCCGGGGTCAACCGGACCATGAACTCCCGCTGCTGGCGGCCCACAAAGAGGCACAGGTCGCCGGGGCCGAACACATCCTGGGGGTTTTCGCGGCCGGGGGCCTCATCCGCCCCAAGGGTGGAGTTTTCTTCCGGGGTCTTTTTTCCCATACCTCTAAGTAACCGGGCCGCGGGCGCAAGTCAAGAACGGATCCAACCCGGCCCGAGTCTTCCCGGACAAGCTTTTATGCTTGACAATCCGCCCCATTCACACCTATTTTCACGTACCGACGGTACTAAAATTTGCAGTAGATTTCTTAGGAGGAACAAGTGGCTGACATAGTGGCCCCCATGGGCGGCAAGGTTCTGAGCATCAATATCGCCGTGGGCGATTCCGTTAGCGAAGACGACGAGGTGGCCATCCTCGAGGCGATGAAGATGGAGATGCCCATCTCGGCCCCCGAAGGCGGCACGGTCAAGGAGATCAAGGTCAAAGAAGGCGACGCCGTTGAAGCCGATCAGGTAATGATCGTTCTGGAGTAAGTTGCGTCCTAGAGGGACCATCCGACCTATCCACCGGTTCCCGGGGCGGCCCCCGGGAACCGGGTCTCTTTCTCTGTTGAAGTCGTTCCGGGGGAGCGGGATTCCGAGCGGCGGACTCCCCGGGAATGGATCGGTGTGCCGGGGCGCGGGGATGGGCCGGCGGGCCGGTCGCCACTGTTCGATCTACCGGCGTGCGGATAATAATAACCAGGCCATGAACGGAAGGCGGAATTCCGTCGGCCGGAGCCCGTCCCCGGGGCGGTCCGGCGGGCGGCTATCCGGATAGCCGGACCAGGAGCTTTTGATGGAGACCGAGGAAAAGATCCGAGAGCTTGAGGAACGAAACGCGGCGGCCCTGCTGGGCGGCGTTCAGGACAGGATAGACGCCCAGCACAAAAAGGGCAAGATGACGGCCCGGGAGAGGATCGACTATCTCCTGGACGACGGCACCTTCCAGGAGTTCGATCGTTTCCGGGTCCACCGCTGCACCGATTTCGGGATGGAGAACAAGAAGATCCCGGGCGACGGGGTGGTCACCGGCTGGGGCCAGATCAACGACCGGCTGGTCTATGTTTTCTCCCAGGATTTCCCCGTCTTCGGCGGCTCGCTGTCCGGCTCCCACGCGGAAAAGATCTGCAAGATCATGGATCACGCCATGAA
>NPIE01001681.1_pt2 | contig 12485 bp, 10 predicted proteins | sample 8637661 | NCBI WGS metagenome assembly NPIE01 (sample SAMN07420842, study PRJNA396082) | bioreactor metagenome | isolation source: sample BA12 brine-fed electro-methanogenic bioreactor BA | place: Japan: Kochi | collected 2016-12-09 | reverse complement strand
TGTGATTCAAAGGGCAATATATTAAGAATTTACTTGAAAATTAGCGGATTATTGTGTATAATCTATTACGATATAATCGTAGATTAGGACAAGATAATAAATATTTAGATTCCTTTAGAGAGCTTGTGGTTGGTGCAAACAAGTGGAAATATTTATTATTATCACCTAGGAGAGAATTACCGAAAATGTAGGTGATTACGTACATCGGCGTTAACGAGATAAAGAGTCAGTTTTTTTTGCTGAAACTAAGGTGGTACCGCGGTTTATTCGTCCTTAATTATTTTAAGGACTTTTTTATTTTTTTAGGAGGAGTAATATGGAGAAAAAGAGTTATAAAGAGACATTATTAATGCCACAAACTGATTTTCCTATGAGAGGTAATCTTGGTAATAAAGAACCTGAAATTCATCAGGCCTGGAAAGATTTATCTTTATATGAATTAGTTATGGAAAAGAATAAAACAAAAAAACATTACATCTTACATGATGGCCCACCCTATGCCAATGGATCAATTCATGCTGGGCATGCACTAAACAAGATCTTAAAAGATTTTGTTATCAGATATAAAAATATGTCTGGTTTTTGTGCGCCTTATGTTCCAGGATGGGATACTCATGGTTTACCAATTGAAAATGCTTTATCAAAAAGCAAAAAAGTAAATCGTAAAGAGCTTGAACTTTCTGATTTTAGAGAGTTATGTAAAGCTTATGCACTTGAACAGATTGATATTCAAAGAGAACAGTTTAAACGACTTGGGGTCTTAGGTGAGTGGGATAACCCTTATATCACATTAGAAGCAAAATATGAAGCTTCTCAAGTTAGAGTTTTTAAGGAAATGGTTGAAAAAGGTTTAATTTATAAAGGCTTAAAACCAGTTTATTGGTCACCGTCTAGTGAAACAGCCTTAGCTGAAGCCGAAATTGAATATCATGATATTGTTTCACCATCAATATATGTTGCAATGCCTGCAGTTGACACTATGAATAAACTACCTAAGAATACAAGTTTCTTGATATGGACAACAACTCCTTGGACTATACCAGCAAACTTAGCTATTACTGTTGGTTCTGATATCGAGTATGTATTAGTTAAACATAAAAACTGTCACTACGTTGTTGGTAAATCTTTATTAGCAAAACTAACAGATTTATTGGGTTGGTCAAATCCTGTTGAAGTTCAAAATATCTTCGGTTGGGAACTTGAGGGTATGACTTATAAACATCCTTTATACGAGAGAATCTCACCAATAATTATTGGTGATCATGTTACTGTTGAAGATGGTACAGGTTTAGTTCATACCGCTCCTGGTCATGGTGAAGATGACTTTGTGGTCGGTCAAAAATATGGTTTAGATGTCTATTGTCCAGTTGACTCAAAAGGTTTAATGATGGAAGAAGCTGGAGAAAGATTCGCAGGATTATATGTTGATGATTGTAATGAAGAAGTAGTAAAAGCGTTGTTTGAAGGCGGATATTTACTTGCTAAGTTTGATTTTACTCACTCTTACCCTCATGACTGGCGAACTCAGAAACCAGTAATCTTTAGAGCTACATCGCAATGGTTTGCTTCTATTGAAGCAATCAAAGATGATATTTTAAAAGAAATCCAAACTGTGAAATGGTATCCTGCTTGGGGAGATGTTCGACTAAGCAATATGATTAAAGACCGTGGTTCATGGTGTATTTCTCGTCAGAGAACCTGGGGAGTGCCAATACCAGCATTCTATACAGAAAAAGACACTGCTATCTTAGATCCTAATGTAATCGAATATGTTGCTAATATCTTTGAGAAAGAAGGTTCTAATGCTTGGTTCATCAAGGAAGCAAATGAATTATTGCCTCCTGGTTACACTCATCCAGATTCACCAAATGGTATTTTTAGAAAAGAAACAGATATTATGGATGTATGGTTTGATTCAGGAACTTCACATCATGGTGCTATGAAAGACATTGGTTATAATTATCCAGCAGATTTGTATATTGAAGGTTCTGATCAATATCGAGGTTGGTTTAATTCAAGCCTAATTACTGGTGTGGCTACAGAAGGTAAGTCACCTTATAAAACCTTAGTTTCTCACGGATTTATTTTAGATGGTGAAGGCAAAAAAATGTCTAAATCAATGGGTAATGTAGTAGACCCTAATAAAATAGCAAATACACTTGGGGCAGATATCTTCAGATTATGGGTTGCCAGTGTGGATTATCAAGCAGATGTTAGACTTTCTGATAGTTTGATTAAACAAGTGTCAGAGTCTTATCGTAAAATAAGAAACACAATTAAGTTTTTACTTGGTAATATTTTTGATTATAATGATAAGACAGATAAGGTTGCTTTTGAGAAGTTAGGAAAAATCGATAAATATGTATTGCTTAAAAATAACGAGTTAATTAAAGAAGTATTACAGGCATATGATGAGTTTGAGTTTGATGTCGTCTATCGTAAAATTACTAATTTTGTCACATTTATTTCCTCTTTCTATTTAGATTTTGCCAAAGATGTATTGTATATTGAAAAAGCAGACTCTCTTAATCGAAGAAGTATTCAAACAGTGATATATAAAATATTAGATAGTTTACTAAAATTACTATCACCAATTTTACCGCATACAACTAGCGAAGCTTACAATTATATGCCTAACAAAGAGGCTAAAGATATCTATCTTTTAGATATGCCAGAAGTTGAAGATTTAGATAATTCAGTTGAAGATGGATTTGATGAATTTATGGATTTAAGAGAAGATGTTCTAAAAGCTTTAGAAAATGCTCGTAATGAAAAGATTATTGGAAAGAGTTTAAATGCTAAAGTAATTCTTTATCCAAAACCAAGAATTGAAAATCTATTAGAAAAATTAGACCTAAATCTTGCACAAGTCTTTATTGTTTCTGAACTTGAGATTAGTAAAGAAGGTTTCGGAGCATATAAGGGTCAAGATGTTACAATTGATGTTGTTAAAGCAGAAGGACATACTTGTGAACGTTGTTGGCAAGTGGTCAAAGAAGTAAACGAAGATGGTATTTGTGAACGTTGTGAAAATGTGATTATATAGTTTAGAATAAGCCGAACTTATCGGCTTATTCTCAACCTTAGCCTTTAATTGACAGGTCATAAATATTAGAGTATAATTAACATATAATAATTTGGAGGTAAATAATGGAAATAAATAAGTTAATTGATCATACTTATCTAAAAGCTTTTGGAACAAAAGTTGAAATAGATAAATTATTAGATGAAGCATTAGAATATAATTTTAAGAGTGTTTGTGTTAATCCAACACATGTGAAATATTGTCATGACAGATTAGAAAAATCTGAGGTTTTAGTATGTACAGTTATCGGGTTCCCTTTAGGAGCAAATACAGTTGAGACAAAAGTGTTTGAAACTTTGAATGCAGTTTCAAATGGCGCTGATGAGATTGATATGGTTATCAATATTGGCAAACTAAAAGAGAAGAGTTATGACTATATCGAATCAGAAATTAACCAAGTATGTAAAGCAGCTCAAGATAAATTAGTTAAAGTAATTGTTGAGATTTGTTACTTAAGCGATGAAGAGATTAAAAAAGTGAGTGAAATTGTTGGAAAAACAAAAGCACAATTCATTAAGACATCAACTGGTTTTGGTACTTCAGGAGCAACTAAGGAAGCAGTTAAGATTATGAAAGACAATGTTGCTGGCAAAGAAGTAAAAGCAGCTGGTGGCGTGAGAACAAAAGAAGATTTAGCAGCTATGGTAGAAGCAGGAGCAACAAGAATCGGGACTTCTAATGGGGTTAGTTTATTGAAAAATGAAGAGGGTAAAGACTACTAATGAATAAATTACAAACAGAGATATTTACTTTGACGAAGAAGTTGGTTAGTTCCTTTAATTTCGTAAGAGTATTCATCTATTCTTTTGTTTCAATTGCAGCTGTAATCTTGGTCTTAGTTATTGTTGGCATACCTTTAGATATTTATAATATTAGTTTTATTGTCGTTTTGTCTTTAATCTATAGTTTTGTTAGAGATTATACAATTGCTAGATATTCGATAAAACAAATGGATAAGTATTATGAATATCTTATTAAAAAACAAGATAAAGTTAGCATTTATATGCCAATTCTTGAGAAGAATTATCAAGGTTATTTTGTTAAAAAAGCTGCACTATATTTTAAAGATGATGAGTTATATCTTGAAGCTTTTAAACAAAGAAGATCAAAAAAAGATAGTCCTGATAGTATAACTGTGAAATATGGTAAAGAGTTTTCTATTACTATGAATCAAGTCGATAAAGGAAATCAGGTGGTTATTTTCCATGGATTTTTAATGGATACAGACTATAGTTTTTCTATTGTTAATATTCCTGAAGTTATTACACAAATAAATAAAAGAGTTAAAGGAGAATAAATATGTCAACACCACATATCGAAGCGAATAAGTTTGAAGTAGCTAAAGTTATGTTAATGCCTGGTGACCCTTTAAGAGCAAAATACATAGCTGATACATTTTTAGAAAATGTATCTAGATTTAATACAGTAAGAAATATGTTTGGCTATACTGGATATTATAAAGGAAGAAAAATATCAGTCATGGGTTCTGGGATGGGAATGCCTTCAATTGGTATCTATGCCTATGAATTATTTAAGTTTTTTGACGTTGAAACAATAATTAGAATAGGTTCTTGTGGAGCATATACTAAAGATCTAGATTTATATGATACAATTTTAGTTGAATCAGCATACTCTGAATCAAGTTTTGCAAGAGTCCAAAATCATTGTGAAAGTTCAACTCTTAAATCATCAGAAGAAGTCAACAATTTGCTTGAGAAACATGCAAAGAACTTAAATATTAAAGTTGTAAAAGGGAAAATCCATTCTAGTGATGTTTTTTACCGAGAATTTCCAGAAGAAGTTCTTGAGTTAGCAAAACAAGAAAATCTCTTAGGAGTAGAAATGGAGTCATTTGCTTTGTTTCATATTGCAAATGTTCTGAACAAAAAAGCTTCATGCTTGTTGACTGTTTCCGATTCGTTGGTTACTCACGAAGCTACAACTCCAGAAGAAAGACAAACAGCCTTTACAAATATGATGAAGATTGCATTAGAAATGGCAGAATAAAAAGGTTTGAAAAAACCTTTTTTTTGAGGTGAAAGATGAAAATTATCAAAAGAGATATTGGCACATTACCATTATATTATCTACCAAATAAGAAATTTAAGACGATTGATATTGCCTTTGTTTTTACCAATGAATATGTTGACCAAGAGCTTAATGAAAGACAGTTGTTAACGGAAGTCTTACTAGATACAACTCAAAAGTATAATAATTCAGAAAAGATGAGTTTAGTTAGTGATAACCTTTTTGGTTTAGATAAGGTTTGTAATTTTCATGTTAGTGGTGAAGTAGCTATCACAACTTTTTTGGTTAGAGTAGTCAATGATAAATATCTTGATGGTGATCATATTTTAGAGAAAGCTTTAGATTTGTTAATGGAAATCATCTATAATCCTAAGCTATATAAAGGGTTAATTCCTTTAGTGACTGTCAAAGATCAATTAGAACAAGTCGAGCAGATGTTAATGAGTATTAAGCAAAATAAGAATGCTTATGCTTATTATCAGTTTATGTATGAGTATACCAAGAAAGACCAAGAAAAAGTCGGGATATTTCCTAATTTGCAATATCTTGATAAGATTTCTCAAACAAGTTTAACCTCAGTTTACCAAAAAATGATTCATGAAGATAGCCTACAAATCTTTATCGCTGGGGACTTTAATCATCAAGAAATGGATGAATTAATTAAGCGAAAGACCATAAGGATTAAACATCAAGAACCAAAAAGTTTGAATTTCCATCCAAAATACCATAAAGTACATAAAGTGAATAATGTGGTTGAGAAGAATTCATCAGGACAGACAAGAATCTTTATTGGCTATTACTTACCTTTTTTATTGAATAAGAAAAATGCTAATATTATGAATATCTTTGATGAATTATTTGGAGGATATGAAAAATCAAAATTATTTGCGACAATAAGAGAAAAATTAAACTTATCTTACTATGTTTATTCTCGCTATAACGAGGACAATAATCTCTTTTTTGTAGGATTAGAGACCAGTAAGGAAAACTATAGTTCCGCTATTGATGCTGTAAGTAATCAGTTGGAACTTTGCGTTAAAGGTGAAATTGATGATGAGTTGTTTGAACAAGCAAAGCAAAATCTTATTAAGCGACTTGAAGCGAAAATGGATACTCAAATAGCAATGTTATTACATAATGTAATCAATTATTTAAAATATAAAACATATTTCGATTTAACAAGTCAAATCGAACAGATAAAGGCAATTACCAAAGCAGATGTCATTAATCTTGTAAAAAAGATTGAATTAGATACTGTCTATATCTACACTAATGGTGATGAGTAATGGAAAAACGATATATTTTTGATGACGAAATGATAATAAAAGAAGTTCTTCCGAACGGTTTAACAGTATATTTTCACCCAAAACCAAAATTTATCCAGACTTTTGCATCATTACAAGTTGATTTTGGGGGTAGAGATTTTTCATATTATATCAATGATGATATTCAGGATTTACCTCAAGGCACAGCTCATTTTCTAGAGCATATGCTGTTTGAAAATAACGGCAATAATCTAAGTGATATCTTTATTAGAAATAACGCAGATATCAATGCCTTTACTTCAAGACGAGTTACATCATATTATTTTTCCTGCCAAGATAATTTTCCGATGTTATTAAGTAGTTTGTTAAATAATTTTTGTGACTATAACTTCAGTGAAGAGTCCATTAATAAAGAAAGAAAAATAATTGCTCAAGAATTAGCAATGAATGATGACTCATTAGCAATAAAAGCCTATAAATCATTATTAAAAATGATGTATAAAGATCCAGCTGTCTTTGAAGACATTGGTGGTTCGCAAACATCAATTAAGAAGATTAATAAAGAAGTTTTAACAAAAGCTGTAAAACATTTTTATCATCCCAATAATATGACTTTAGTAATTACCGGAAATTTTGATGTTGAAGAAGTTCTTTCTATGTTAAAAAAGCACCCTTTTATGAATAATGACTGGCCAGAGTATCAGACAATTACAAGGAAAATCAATTATGCTAGTAGTAAGAAACATCTATTAGTAAAAAAGGATAAAACAATCGATGCAAACACCATTGAAATTGGTGTTAAGATACCGCATGATCTATTAAATGACAAGGAACTTGACCATGTTTTATTTGCTAGTCCATTTATGGGAATGTTATTTGGTCCATCTTCTAAGTTTTATCAGATTTTAAAGAAAAAGAACTTAAATAACTTTACTTTTTCACCTAGTCCAGTTATTGAAGATGATTATGGTTTCTTCAATATCTCAATTGAAACAAAGAAACCAAAACAGTTTGTGAAAACGATATATGAGTTGCTAGATTCAGTAAAAGATCATCAAATAGATGATAAAATCTTCCAAGCTTATAAACGGTCTGAAATCGGACGATTCATTAAGATATTTGATGATGTTAAATATTCACACAGTTTAGTAAAAAAACTATTGATTAATAAAGTGGATATTTACAATTTTATTGAAAAATCTAAGCAGATTACCTTAGATGATTTGTCCAAATATCAAAAAATATTTACGAAAGAAAACATTTTTTTAGTAGAGTATTTAAAGTAAATAATTACATTCTATTTTCGACATGATATAATAAGATATGGTGGTTAAGATGAAAATTAAAAGTGTTAAGTTTGTAATTTCAGCTGTAACAAAGGAGAATTATCCTAAAGATAACCTCCAGCAAGTGGTTTTCTCAGGAAGATCTAATGTCGGTAAATCTTCTTTTATAAATTCTTTGTTAAATAATAAGAATGTCGCAAGAGTAAGTCAAACACCAGGCAAGACGCGTTTATTGAATTTTTTCTTAATCAATGAAGATTTCTATTTTGTCGATATCCCTGGTTATGGATACGCTAACGTCAGCAAAACACAGATTGAACAATTTGCGATAATGATTGAAGAATACTTACAGAATCCTGCTATTTCATTAGCAGTTCTTTTACTCGATATCAGAAGAATTCCGAATCAAGATGACTTGTTAATGTATCATTATTTTAAAGCGATGAATATCAACACTTTGATTGTTTTAACAAAATCAGATAAGTTGTCGAATAACCAAAAATATTCACAGGTTAAGAAAATTAAAAATCAGCTTAATTTAGCTGTTAGTGATCAAATACTTACTTATTCCATAAAAACCAAAGAACATCATGATGAGGTATGGAGTGAGTTAGAAAAGGCAGTGATGAGTAAAGATGAAGAGTAAATTTTATGATGATATTGCAAGAAACTATGATTCTTTAGTAGATGATGATTGTCAAAATAATCATTTTCCCTATGCGGAACATGAAACCTTGCATCAGATTATTGCTGAATATATCAGTGATAATGAGGAAAAAGAGAAGTTAAAGATTCTTGATTTAGGGATTGGAACTGGTTCTTTATATGAAAAAATCATACCAGAAAGAATGGAACTAACTGGTATTGATAATTGCGAAGATATGTTAGAAATTGCCAGGTTAAGATTAGCTGACGCTAATCTTATTAATCATGATCTAGTAAAAGGACTACCAGAAGAAATTAGTTCGGAATATTATGATTATATAGTAATCACTTATACTTTTATGCATTTTAGTATGGATTATGTCATCCAAATGATTAATCTTTTAAAAGATAAACTTGCACCTTTCGGGCGAATCTTTATAGGGGATATAATCTTTCTAGATGCAGTCAAGAAACTGAAATATACCAATCGCTATAAGGAGAATGTTATTTCTGGTATTAATTATCATCTCTATGAACCAATCGCTAAAAAGGTTGATGATAGCCTAAGTATGAGTTTTATGGAAATAAATGAGTATACCGGTTTAATCATTGCTGAAAAATTATATGAAAGTTCTTTACATTATGAAGAAACTTTGGTAAAATACAAGACAAATACAGTGAAGTGGAAGAGTAGTCACCCTCAGAAAAAGAGCGAGTAAACGGTTGGTGGAAGTTTACTTCTGATGTGATGAAGGTAGCCATGGAGTAGATTAGATGAACGAATAGTAGTTTAATCCGCTAGATAGACTAGCGTTATCAAGTCAAACGAGTGTCAGAATATAATTCTGAAACGAAGGTGGTACCACGGTTGTTTAATCGTCCTTTTTTGAGGACGATTTTTCTTTTTTAGGGGGTGATAGTGTGGAAGCTAATTATGTGAAAAGAATCCGCGAGCTTGTGAAAGATGAATACCTAATACTTAATGCTACTGCAGTTGTCATTGTCGACGAAGAGAATAAAGTATTATTACAGAAACGTTCGGATAATGGTTTATGGGGCTTACCTGGTGGCTTATTGGAAATTGATGAGTTTATCAGTGATGGCGCAATTAGAGAAGTTAAAGAAGAAACCAATCTTGATATTGAAATAGTTCGATTCATTGGTGTTTTTCAAAATCCATTTATGAGATGGTTTGAAAAAGATATTGCTAAAGTCTATAGCTATGGTTTTGTTGGTAAGATTATTGATGGATTTCAAAGGGTGAATGATTTAGAATCAGTTGAGTTTGGTTATTTTGCTTTTACTGATCTACCAATTATTCATTCCATCGATAATCTCCAGATTATTGATGCATATTATAATGATAAAATGAACTTAGTTGAAGGAGAAAGATATAATGGATAAATTATATAACCCTACCCAGGTTGAAACGGGTAAGTATGAATTTTGGCTAGAAAACAAAATGTTTTCTAGTGGCGATAGGACAAAGAAACCTTTTACCATCGTGATTCCACCACCAAATGTAACAGGTAAATTGCATTTGGGTCATACTTGGGATAATACATTACAAGATATGATTATTAGAAGGAAAAGAATGCAAGGCTATGATGCTTTGTATTTACCAGGAATGGATCATGCTGGAATTGCAACTCAAGCAAAAGTCGATGCCTCTTTAAGAGCCAAAGGGATAAATCGTTATGCTTTAGGTAGAGAAGAGTATTTAAAGATTGCTTGGAGTTGGAAGGAAGAGTATGCTGGTTTTATTAGAGAACAATGGAAGATAATGGGTCTTTCACTGGATTATGATAAGGAACGATTTACTCTTGATGACGGTTTATCAAAAGCCGTTAACAAGGTTTTTATCGATCTATTTCATAAAGGCTATATCTACCGTGGTGAACGAATCATTAATTGGGATGTTGAAGCGAAAACAGCTCTTTCTAACATTGAAATTGAACATATTGAAACGAATGGGGCTTTGTATTACATAACCTATCCTTTTGTTGATAAAGCAGGTGGTGTTACGGTTGCGACTACTAGACCTGAAACGATGTTTGGGGATACAGCAATAATGGTTCACCCTGATGACGAAAGGTTTATGGATCTTCAAGGTTGTTTTGTCTATATTCCAACAACCAAAACAAAGATCAAAATTATCACTGATAAATTCGTTGATAAAGACTTCGGTACAGGAATTGTGAAAGTAACACCAGCTCATGATCCAAATGATTTCCAGGTAGGTAAGCGTCATAATTTAGAAATGCCTCTTTGTATGAATGAAGATGGTACAATGAATCATTTAGCTTATGAATATGAAGGAATGAATCGTTTTGATTGCCGCAAGAAAGTAGTCGAAGATTTAAAATCTTTAGGCTTATTAGTTAAGATTGAACCAATAAAACATAGTGTTGGACATAGTGAAAGAACTAATGTTATTGTAGAACCACGGCTTTCGAAACAGTGGTTTGTTCGAATGGATTTATTAGCTAAGAATGCTTTAGAACAATCAAGTGTTGATTTTGTTCCAGAACGATTTGCGAAAATCTTTAAGAACTGGATGGAAGGCATTGAGGATTGGTGTATCTCAAGACAATTGTGGTGGGGACACCGTATTCCAGTTTGGTATTTAGGAGAAGAAATATACTGTGGTGAAACTGCTCCTGTTGGAGATGATTGGGTCCAAGACGAAGATGTTTTAGATACATGGTTTTCTTCGGCTTTATGGCCATTCTCTACTTTAGGTTGGCCTGAAAATACTCAAGATTTTCAAAGATACTACCCGAATGATGTAATGGTTACTGGGTATGATATTATCTTTTTTTGGGTTGCGAGAATGATTTTCCAAGCCTTAGAGTTTACTGGAAAATCACCTTTTAAAGATTGTTTAATTCATGGCTTAATTAGAGATGCAGAAGGCAAGAAAATGTCTAAGTCTCTAGGTAATGGAGTTGATCCTATAGATGTTGTTAAACAGTATGGGGCAGATTCTTTACGATATTTTATTACTACAAACTCTAGTCCAGGTCAAGATTTAAGGTATGAGGAAGAAAAGGTTGTTTCAAGTTGGAACTTCATAAACAAACTTTGGAATATTAGTCGATATGTCATTATGAATACAGAAGGTCTTATTGGAAGTGAACTTAAGATTGATAGGGAAAAATTGACATTTATCGATAAGTGGATTCTCTCAAAATTAAATAAGATGATCAATCAAGTCGATTACTTCTTTGATAATTATGAGTTTGGTGAAGCAGCGAAACTAATCTATAATTTTACATGGCATGATTTTGCATCTTGGTATATCGAAATGGCAAAATTGTCGGATACGCTTAACACTAAATCGGTTTTGGTTTATGTTCTAACTAATATCATTAAATTATTACATCCTTTTATGCCTTTTGTAACGGAAGAAATTTTTCAGAAGCTGGGATATGATGAAGTTTCCATAATGATTAGTTCTTGGCCAAAAGACAACGGGATGATTTTTGAAGAGGTTTTGGAAAGAAACTGGTTCTTTGAACTGATTAAAGAGATTAGAACGATTAGAAATGATTATCAAGTTCCATGGTCAAAACCGATAGATTTATACCTACAAACTAAAGAAGAAAATGGATTATTTCTTGAAGAAAACAATCAATACATTAAGAAGTTTTTAAACCCAAATGAATTGATTATATCTGAAAAAATTGAGAAAAGTGACAACTCAGTATCGATTATTTTAGCAGAAATTCAAGTTTTTATTCCATTAGGATCGCTAGTCAATATTCAAGAAGAAATTGAAAAACTCAATGGTAAATTAACAAGTTTAGCTAGTGAGATTAAAAGATGTGAAAAAATGTTAGCAAACGAGAACTTTCTACGTAAAGCTCCTAAGGAAAAGATTGAGGAAGAACAAAATAAGTTAAGTAAATATATGGAAAACTATAAAGAGGTTGAAAATCGAATTATGGAGCTAAAAGATTAAAATGTTTAAAACATTAATTGAAGCCCAAGACTGGATAGAAAATATCAAAAGATTTGGTTCGAAACTAGATTTAACCAGAATGGAAAAAGCTATTGAATACTTAGGTCATCCAGAAAAAGAATTTAAATCAATTCACGTAGGTGGTACGAATGGTAAAGGTTCTACTTCAACGTACTTAAAAAGCATTTTGAGTCAGGCCGGTTATAAAGTTG
>NPIE01013615.1_pt3 | contig 12493 bp, 11 predicted proteins | sample 8637661 | NCBI WGS metagenome assembly NPIE01 (sample SAMN07420842, study PRJNA396082) | bioreactor metagenome | isolation source: sample BA12 brine-fed electro-methanogenic bioreactor BA | place: Japan: Kochi | collected 2016-12-09 | reverse complement strand
CAGGGTGGAGGTGGTGAACGGCGGCGCGGGTGATTTTTTGGCCGGCTTTTTCTCCACGGCCGAAACCCTGAAATCAGCTCCGCTGCATTCCTGCAGGAACGTCATTGCTTCTTCCTTGGTTTTGAAGCGTTTGGGCAGTTCGGCGCTCACCAGTACTTTGGGGTCTTTCCCTTCCTGGAAGAACTTGGCCGTAACCCGGTAGGAAGAGGTGCTTTCAAAAGCTTTGATCTCTTCTTCCCGTTCCACGATGAGCCTTACGGCCACCGATTGCACCCTTCCGGCCGAGAGGGCGGGCTTCACTTTTTTCCAGAGCAGGGGCGAAAGTTCGTATCCCACCAGGCGGTCGAGCACGCGGCGGGCCGTCTGGGCATCCACCAGGTTGCGGTCGATCAGCCGGGGCGATTTGATGGCTTCGGTAATGGCGTTCTTGGTGATCTCGTGGAACACGATGCGATGCACGCTATCAACATCCAGCTCCAGGGCATTCACCAGGTGCCACGAAATGGCCTCCCCCTCGCGGTCCTCATCAGTCGCGAGCCAGATGGTCTCCGCCTCCTTAGCCAGTTTCTTCAGCTCCGTTACAATCTTTTTCTTGTCGGGCGACACCTTGTACTGCGGCGTAAAGCCGTTTTCAATATCCACGCCGATATCGCTTTCCGACAGATCCATTACATGTCCGAAACTTGATTTTACCAGATAGTCCTTGCCCAAAAAGCGTTCAATGGTGCGCGCCTTTGCGGGGGACTCTACGATTACTAGATTCTTTGTTGCCATACTTATTAATACCCAAATTCTGAAAATGTACCCAAAAAAATCGGGACAAATGTAATACAATTAAAATGGAAGGGGCAAAGGCTCAACAAAAAATAGGGCCGATTGTTTAATCTAAGGCATTGAAAATATGTTAATTTTGCAGGCTTTAATGCGGGGTCTAAACATTTGATAAATAAGACTTCCGATACAAAAAAGGAACAGATATTGAAAGAGCTTAAGAAGGTATATATCGAAACATACGGCTGCCAGATGAATTTTTCCGACAGCGAGATCGTGGCTTCGCTCATGCAGGATGAAGGTTATGAAGTATGCGATGAAAGCAGCGAGGCTGATATTGTTTTTCTCAATACCTGCTCCATTCGCGACCATGCCGAGCAGCGGGTGCGCAAGCGCTTGCGGGAGCTCAGGTCGGTCAAAAAGAAAAATCCCTTTGTAAAGATCGGTGTGCTGGGCTGCATGGCGGAGCGCCTGAAGCAGCAACTGCTCGAAGAGGAAGAGGCCGTGGATATGATCGTGGGCCCGGATGCCTACCGCGACCAGCCGGCCCTGCTCGAACAGGCCGGTGCGGGGGAAAAGGCCGTGAACGTGATCCTGAGCACCAAAGAAACCTATGCCGACATTGCCCCCCTGCGCCTCGACAAGAACGGGGTAACGGCCTTTATCTCCATCATGCGCGGATGCGAGAATTTCTGCTCCTATTGCGTGGTTCCCTTTACCCGCGGGAAAGAACGCAGCCGCGACCCGCAGACCATCGTGAACGAAGCCCGCGAATTGTTTGCAAAAGGCTACCGCGAAGTGACCCTGCTGGGACAGAATGTGAATTCTTATTCGGGGGAGGAAGATAGCAGGGAAGTGCCCTTTTTTGAACTTCTCGGCCGCGTGGCGGATGTCGATCCACGACTCCGGGTGCGCTTTGCCACCTCTCATCCCAAGGATATCTCCGACGAGTTGCTGCAAACCATCGGCAACACAAAGAATATCTGCAATGCCATCCACCTTCCGGTGCAGTCGGGCAGCAACCATATGCTGAAACGCATGAACCGCAAATACACCCGCGAGTGGTACCTTGGCCGCATTGCCGCGATGCGGAAATACATTCCGGATTGCGCCGTTTCTACCGATATCATTGCCGGCTTTTGCGGCGAAACCGGAGAAGACCACCAGGATACCCTTTCCATCATGAAAGAGGTGGGCTATGATTATGCTTTCATGTTCAAGTATTCGGAACGCCCGGGCACCATTGCCATGAAAAAGTATGAAGATGATGTTCCGGAGGAGTTAAAATCAGCGCGGCTGAAAGAGATCATCGAGCTGCAGCAGGAGCTTTCGCACCGCAGCAACAAATCCGATATCGGCAAAAGCTTCGAGGTGCTGGTAGAAGGCCCCTCCCGCAAATCCGATAAGGAGCTTATGGGCCGCAACAGCCAGAACAAGGTGGTTGTTTTTCCGAAGGAAAACTATGCAAAAGGCGATTACGTGCAGGTCAGGATCACGGACTGCACCCCCGCAACCCTGATCGGGAAAGCCGTTTGAGACGAAAGGACGAAAAGACGGAAAGACGGGAAGATGGGATGAGGAGTTTTCAGCTAAAAAACAACATCTCCCCTGAATAGACAAAATTATTACACCATTGTGAGCTTCTCAAGACCTACTTGGTAGAAGGGATACAAATGATTACAAATTATTAGAAAACAACTACAAAGATTCAAAAATGGTAGTCTAGAATATTTGAGAGCAGTTCTCATCTATCAGATTCTAAAGTAAGATCATTAAGGAATGTTGTTTTATTGCTTATATTTTTAGTAAAACGTGAGTTTATCAGGCAATTCAGCTTACTTTTTACCAAAACTAATTTTATCAATTACTTCACCGTTGTTTATTAATACAGCATGATATATACCAGGCTTCAACAATGAACAATCAACCGATTTCTTATTAGAAACAATTATTTCAGTTTGCTTTAAATTCCCCATCGAATCAAATACTCGAATTCTCGCATTTTGAATTCTCTCTAAATTTACTTGAATATATGGATGTTGAGTTAACCCATTCAATACTTTTAGATGATTACCAGGCTCAAGTACAATTGAATTACGATTAAATGCAGTTTTATTTCCTACGGAGTCAATATTAGGATCAACATTTGTACAAACCGGGAGTGTTGCTATATTAGAGTCCAATTCAATTGATGCTGTATCATAAGTCCAATTACCGTATGTTCTATTGGGATTGTAATGGATCGTTGTTTTATTTGTTGTGCTGGTTCCTCTGAAATGAGCATCCATAATAATAATTGGAGGTTGTAAGGTCAATGTTATTCCTCCACCTAAGATATATTCTGATGTACATGAAGAATTTGTTGTACAATTTACCGGTACCGGATAGTCCCTGTCATATTCAAATTCAAAATCATCAATAGTATCCCAATATTCCTTGGAATAATCGCCATGTAAAACTTCATGGTCCTTGTCTGGGTATTTGCCATGAAGAGTTAGAAATTTATAATAACATGGAAATGTTAAATCGCAGTAAATATACACTTTCGAGGGATTATAGATTTTTTTTCTGAAGGATTTATTATTTTCAGGTTAAACGATTCGTTAATATAATATTTATGATTAATTGTATCATCTAGTATAAGACCACTTGAATTATAGCCAGCATAGTGTTGTGCCAAATGGTTTAATAATGGAGCATTAAGCAACATATATGAAGGCGGGTGAACATGTTCTGATTCATAAGTAGCAGAAAAACCCGGTATTGGATGAATTGACCTAAATACATAGGGAGTTATAGAGTTGGAATTGTAATATATAGGATATAACGAACATTTGTCATAATATGGAAACACCTCTTCTGGGGGAAAATAATTAACTGAACCTGTAGAGTAAGATAACCCACTGTTATACCAATAACTGTTAGATGTGATCGGTGAGTCAGGAGGTTGTCTATTATAAATATAAAAATCAAAATTGGGAAATGATGGTCTAAAGGAAACATCATATGCCATTGCATTAAGTGTTGGTTCTTCTTTTGATGTTTTATCGAATGGATACCCCCTCATCATGCCTCGCGTATTGTCATATATCCATGAAATAGAGTCAATAACAGGAAATTCTGTTGTATTTCCGCAATGAAAATACAAAGTGTGTTTTAATACCGTATGTGGGAGGAGACATTGCTGATCATATCCATATGTAAGACCATTTCCAGGTGAATAAACTTGTGAAATGAGCCCATAATCACCAGCACATTCATAATTTGGAAGTTCATCACATGTATTATAGTTATCAAGTTTTAGAAATATATTAAACCCTCCATATTCCCAGCCTAAGCCGTGATAATCAACCTCTAAGGGTTGGTTTTCTACTTCAATATACGTTAACAGATAACCATCTGTTACCAATTTTGTGCTTAGGTGTCTATCTGAAAAGTCGCTGCTATAATTATTTCCACTAGGATCAAAGTCATCTGGAATAAACGGGAATGAAACAACCTCAATGCTAAAGCTAACCGCCGCTGATTCAAAAATATTGCCTAAACTCGGATTAGCAGTCCAATAATTTTGATCTAGAAATATTTGATATTCACCATTCCAATTTTGTATTTGATCAATTGGCCAGAAGTTTGTCGCTGGTTGAATATGATTTTGGTATGCATCTTCAATATTTTGAGAAAAGCTGACATAACTAATTGTTATGATAACGAATAGGATAGTCAATTTTTCCATAAATATCAAGGTTGATATTAATTATTAATAATAAGCTTTTTTATTTTGATATCGCTATTGGATGAAATTGAAATAAAATATACTCCGGCTGAAACATTAAGATTGTTCAGTCTGATATTATAACTTCCTTTTTGAAAGACATCATTTTGCAGCGAGCTAATAAACTTACCTTCACTTGATAATAGGATAATATTAACCCTACATGTTTCCTTTATGTTGAATTTAATGGTGACGTGATCCTTACATGGATTGGGAAAGATAATAATATTGTCTGATTGATTTATGGCAGGATTTTTAGATATGCTGACCCCTCCTCCATTTGAAGTATTTAATATTGTAGATAAATCTCCACAAGTCCATCCATAATTATCATCAATGAAATGTATTCCAAGAAGGTCTGTTGAGCAGGTAGTAGGACTTGGAATCCACGTATTACCCCCATCTTCGGTATTTAATAATAGGCCGTAGTTGCAACATGCCCATCCCTTACTTTCTGTGATAAAACATAAATCGTTGATTGAATAATTAGTACCACTTTCCAGAATTTCCCAACTATCTCCGCCATCGTTTGTTTTTAGAATTGTTCCTGAGGTCCCAGCTACCCAGCCAGTTAATATGTCATCGAAATACAAGTCTAAGAAATTAATGTCAAGATTTTGATATTTTACTTCCCAGGTCTGTCCTCCATTTTCTGTTTTTAAGATTAATCCTTTAGATCCAATAACCCAACCAGTTAAATCATTAATGAAATAAACCTTTTGAAATACAGCATTATACTGTAATTTGATTAGTTCCTCCCAATCACTGCCTCCATTTTCAGTTTTAAAAACATATCCATTAAAGTCTAATACCCATCCTGTGGTATTGTTAATAAATGTGATAGAAGAAAAAGAATAGTCCTCAGGACCAGACTGATCTACCCAGGATATTCCCCCATCATACGTATGAAACACAGACCCTTCTCGCCCTGCAATCCATCCATTATCGCTATCAATAAATGTAATATCAATTAGTTCATTAGGGGTAAGACTATCATATAGTATCCATTCTAAACCGCCGTTATAAGTACTAAAGATGGTTCCGTTTTCTCCAATTGACCAGCCCTCACTTATTGTCACAAATTCTATGTCATTTAATTGACTTATAATTCCATCTGTATTACAAAACCAAGAATTCCCGCCTGAATTAGTCGAACAAATTACTCCACTACCACCAACACAATAGCCAGTAAGCGAATTAATAAACTGCACACTGTTTAATGAAATATTAGACCCACTTTCTTGGAAAATCCAATTGATTCCACCATCTGTTGTTGATAGAACAATCCCATCCTGTCCGACAACCCATCCATTGCTTTCATCTACAAAATGAACACTATTTAAATCTAATGTTGTATTACTAATCTGTTGATCCCAAGAGACTCCTCCATCTATTGTTTTAAGAACCACACCAGAGTTACCAGCAGCATAGCCAATATCATAATTAATAAAACAAATAGAATTTAATCGTTCATTAATTCCACTTTCTTGAGTAAGCCAATTAGAGCCACCATCATTCGTTGATACAATTCTACCATAATCACCACATGCCCACCCGTTATTATAATCTATAAATGAGACATCATGTAATATGTTTGATGCAGAACTATACTGAACAATCCAAACATCTCCCCCATTATTGGTATGAACAATCTTTGCACCTACTGCCCAGCCCTTATCAGTATTTAAAAATTGAATACTGAATAAAGGTAGGACCGTATTACTATTTTGCTCTACCCACGAATTACCCCCGTCGAAAGTAGCTAAGATAATCCCGCTTCCTTTAAATGGGGAATACCCTACAACCCATCCATTAAGCTGGTCTAAAAAGTTAATGTTATAAAATTCATAATTTGTGTTAATGTATTGAAAATCCCATGTCTCCCCACCATTTGAGGTTTTTAAAATTGATCCATTATTCCCAACGATCCAACCAGTGTTCCCATCTATAAATGTAACTCCCATTAGATTTTCATTTGTAGGTGTTGGATGCTGCCAATTCCATTGACCAAAAAGGTTTATGCACAACCCCATAAATAAACAGAAAGCTATTGTTTTGATATTTACTCTTTCGAAATTTATACTGCTTATCATCTTAAAGAAATTAATTTGTTATAGAAAGTGGGGGTTATTCCTAAACTGTTTGACTTCTAACAAATTCGGACACTTTTTAGTTAAATGCTAAAGTGTACTTTTCTCTTTATCAAATATACATCATTTAGATTCAAATTCCAATTATATCGCTTTTGCCTTTTGCTTAAAATAGTTCTTCCTTCTAAGTTCGATCGTCCTTTTTTTCGCCCCCTGCCGATGTGCGTCTCCGACACCCGGTCCCGATACCGTTTTACAGAATCGTGGATCCACGAAAAACAATGAAATAGAAGATTTCTGGTTTCTCGGGATTTCCGGAACCATTCCGAATTATCTATAAACGATGAATTAAACTCCAAAAATTTTCAAAATTCAGAATAAAAGCATACTTTTGCACTCCGTTTTCGAAAAGCGGAATGTAAATTTTTCAATTAATTAATTAACAGAAACATGAACCAGTACGAAACCGTTTTCATTATGACTCCCGTTTTGTCTGAAGATCAGATGAAGGAAGCGGTTGATAAATATCGGAAACATCTCAAGTCGATCAAGGCTGAGATCGTGTTCGATGAGAGCTGGGGTTTGAGGAAACTCGCTTATCCCATCCAGAAAAAATCAACCGGGTTCTATCATCTCTTCGAATACAAAATGGATGGAAAAGAACTTGCCGATTTTGAATTGATGTACAAAAGGGATGAGCGTATTCTCCGTTTCCTCACCGTGAAACTCGATAAGCACGCCATTGCCTACAACGAAAAGAAAAGGAAAAAGGCCGCCGAAGCAAAAACTGCTGAAGAATCAGAGGCCTGATGAGTGTTAACCGTTAAATTTTAGACCAATGGCACAAAGCAATAGCGATATCAAGTATCTGACGCCGATAGCCGTCGATACGAAAAAGAAAAAGTATTGCCGCTTTAAAAAAAGCGGTATCAAATACATCGATTACAAGGATGCCGACTTCCTTATGAAATTTGTTAATGAACAAGGCAAGATCCTCCCCCGAAGGATCACCGGTACTTCAACCAAGTACCAGAAGAAAGTGGCCCAGGCCGTGAAACGCGCCCGCCACCTCGCCCTCATGCCTTACGTTGCTGACCTGTTAAAATAAGGAGGAAGTACAATGGAAATCATTCTTAAACAAGATATCCCCAACCTGGGGTACAAGAACGACCTGATCACCGTGAAAGACGGTTATGCCAGGAATTACCTCATTCCGCAAGGGATGGCCATCAAGGCAACAGAAACCGCCAAAAAGGTGCTGGCCGAAGACAAACGGCAGAAAGCCCACAAAGAAGAAAAGATCCTCAAGGAAGCTGAAGAACTGTGCAAAGCACTCGAAGCCATCAAGGTGAAGATCGCTGCCAAAGCCGGTACTTCCGGAAAGATCTTTGGCTCGGTGAACGACATTCAGATCGCCAACGCCATCAAGGATCAGCACAGCTTCGAAATCGACCGCAAAAACATCAAGTTCGATGGCGAATCCATCAAGGAACTGGGCGAATACACCGCGAAGATCCAGCTTCATAAAGAAGTGGTAGCCGAAGTAAAATTCGAAGTTTTCGGAGAAGAATAGCAAAACGCTTTAAAGCATATTCAAAAGTCATGATGATCTTTTCGTCATGGCTTTTTTTTATGCCTGCGCAAAGGTGATAAAGAAGTTGGCGAGGAAATTCCACAACGTAACCACGCAAATGGCAAAGAACTTGGCCACGTAGAAATTGATCTTGAAGTATTTCAGGATCAACCATATCACCAGATTATTGATCCCCAAACCAATAATGGAAATGATCAGGAAAGATGAATATTCGGTGATGATCTCAGGGTTATCGCTCTCGAAGGTCCAGATGCGGTTGAGCACATAATTGGAGGTGGCCGCCAGGGTAAAACCGATGGAATTGGAGATGTACTTCTGTACCTTGAAGATCTCCTTGAAAATGTAGGTAAAGAAATAATCGACAAAGAGGCCCGAAAATCCGACCGCAGCGAATTTCAGGAATTTCAGGATAAAGGAACTTGTCAGGAAATCGAACATCTTCGTTTAATTCAGGCGCAAAGATAGGGAATTGCTCCCAGTATGAAACGCAAATGTTTGCCGTGGAGTGTACATTCAATGCTATAACTGCACCAGCAACACCAGCTTTTCGCCTTCGCGCATTACATCCACGGTAATGATCTCACCGGCTTCCAGCTTTTTCAGGCGGGCCATGTAGTCGTAAATGTTCGTCACTTCCATCCCGTCCAGGGCGATGATCACATCTCCTTTCAGCATGCCGGCTTTTTCGGCAGGGCCACCGCTTCTAACGCCGCCAACGCCCAGTCCGTTATTGTCGCTGCTGGTAAAGTCGGGAACAATGCCCAGGGTTACCTTAAAGCGGTNNCCCTGTCGGGAACTTTTTCGGCTTCCGGCTTCCTGGAAGGCCAACGCTTCATCGCGGGCATCTACCGCTGCAATCAGCTCGTACGAGAAATCGGAAACTTCTTTCTGCCCCGCAAAATCAATAAATTCGATATCATCCTTAGGGGTGTGATAATCCTGGTGCGCACCCGTTGAAATAAAGAACACCGGGATATTCTCCCCGTAAAAAGCGGCATGGTCCGACGGGCCAAATCCCTCCCTGGAATAGGAAGCGCTCAGTTCCGATCCCTCCAGCATCCTGTTCAGGATCTCCTCCGTTTGTGTTGAAGTCCCGGTTCCGCCGATGGCGATGGATTTATCTTCTTTCAGCCGCCCGATCATGTCAAAGTTAAACATGGCCACCACCTTATCGAGGTCGATCAGGGGGTTATTCACGAAATAGTTCGACCCGATCAGGCCCATCTCCTCTGCCCCAAAAGCGACCACCACCAGGCTTCTCCGGTTTTCCTTGTTCATGGAAAGCTTTTCGGCGATCTCGATGATCCCGGCTACCCCGGAGGCATTGTCGTCGGCACCGTTGTGCACGGCGATCACATCCGGTTCCCTCGATCCCGAGCCGGTACCACCCATGCCCAGGTGGTCGTAGTGCGCACCGATCACGATGATCTCATCCCTGAGTTCCGGATCCGTACCTTCGACCATGCCGACCACGTTCATGGTCTTCACTTTCTGATGCACCACATCCGAGCGGCCATTGAGCAGTACGTCGCATTCAAAGGAAGCGGGCGCCATCGCAGCGGTGATCTTCTCTTCCAGTTCGCCCACTGCAGTGCCCAGCATTTTATCCACAAAGCTGCGTTTGGCATCAAACACCGGGATGCCAGCATCGGCGGTGGTCTTATCGTAGAACATCCGCATCAGCATATCATCCTTATCGAAGGAAGGGCCGGATACAAAGATCACTCCTCCTGCGCCTTTATCTTTGGCCACGATCACTTTTTCGCGCAAACCCGCATCGGCTGCAAAAGGGCTGTCGGCTTCTTCATCGCCGGGTTCCCCGCGCAGGATCACCACCCATTTGTCGTTCACATCCACCCCGGCATAATCGTTCCACTCCAGGCTGTCGGTTTTAATGTCAAAACCATAGCCGGCAAACACGACCGGAGCGAACAGGATGGTATTTTTGGAAAAGGAAAGAGGCGTAAAATCCTCGTTCAGCGTCGCTGAAACATCACCGGCATCCAGCATATTGTTTTCGCCGGCTTCGGCGCTTACCACGACCTCAAAGTACTGGAAACCATTCTCGGCCAGGCGCTTGATCCCGGCTTTATCGTATTCCCCGGCAATGTACTCGGCCGACAGGCGGTCGCCTTCCGTTCCGGGATATCGCCCCTGAAGGTCATCCGAAGCAAGGTAGGAAACATGCTGTTCCAGTTCTTCCGGAAGGATATCCGGGTTTTCCTGGGCCAGGAGGGAGAAAGAAAAGAAAAACAGTATCGAAAACAGGGAGATGCGCTTGAATATTTTCATAATCCGGATAAATAAAAAATGAATAAAGGCCACGGGGGCCGATGAAGGAACAAAATTACACATAATCGGCAAATCTTTTACCGCTGAGCTTCTCGCTGAGCTCCCAAAGGTTTCGCCGGATCGCCGGGTCAAAGGCCAGCGGACTGGGATCGCTGGCTTTGCTGTTGATGAAATAATTGCCTGAGACATCAGATAGGCTTTCATCAATGGCCAGGAAAACCGAAGTCTTGCAGCCCTCCTCCACCGAACTTCCGCTAATTCCGAAGCCCTCGTGAAGAAGTTTGGTCGTGATCACACCGGGGTGCAGGCTGTTGCTGGTTACCGTGGTATCCTTAAGCCGTTCTGCCAGTTCAATTGAAAACAGAATATTGGCCATTTTCGAAAGAGAGTAGGCACTGTAGTCGATATAGGAATTGATCTCTGAAAGATCGTCGAAGGGAATCTTCGGACTGTTGGAATGGGCAATGGAACTGACTGTTACCACACGTCCCTGTTTCGATTGAAGCATCAGGGGCAATAACTGTACCGTCAGGGAAAAATGGGCCAGGTGGTTCACCCCGAAGGTCGTTTCCACTTCATCTTTTGTAAAGGTCTGTCCGCGTTTAAACACCCCGGCATTGTTGATCAGCACATCAAGGCTGTCATATTTTTCCTTCAGCCTGGCTGCAAGTTTGTTCACCTGGGCGAGAGAAGCCAGGTCCGCGTTCTCATAAGTGATTTTCCGGTTGCCGCTTTGCTCAATGATCTCTTCGATGCTTTCCCGTCCCCTTGCCGTATTTCTGCCGTGAAGGATCACCTCTGCGCCCGTTTTAGCCAGTTCCAGGGCCGTCTGTTTACCGATGCCATCCGTGGCTCCGGTAATGAATACTCGTTTAGCTTTCATTCAAGGTGTTTAATACCAATAAACAACCTGACAAATACGAATGTTCACCCTAAAACACCCTTGCTCAATCCTTATTTCATACCAATTTGGGAAGGCTTTTCCATGATTGGGAAAGATACCGAAGGAGTTGATTTTAATAACGTACTGATAATAGGAAGATTAAGTTTTTGGCACCCTTTTTGAGTATAGTAAACTGCCTTATAAAGATTTGGTTTTGTTTATTTTGAGAGGAGCTGTCGTGACCAGACAGCTCTTTTCATTTTTACCCAATTCCGAATGCAGCATATCCGGATATCGGACATAAAAATTCCGGCAACCTCAACCCGGCTACCGGAATTTATAAATTTCAAAGTCACATTACTCAGTACTCAATACTCAGTACTCAATACTNNTGATAATCATCCCATTCTTACCGAACAATCAACTTCTCAGTGGCGATCTTGCCATCAGCCTGAACGCTGCAGATGTAGGTTCCTGCAGGCAGGTCGCTCACTTCAATGCCGATATTGACGCTACCGGCAGCCATGTTCGTACGTTTGATCTCTTTCACCAGTTGCCCGGCAATACTGCTCACATTCACAATCACGTCGGAAGTGTTTTCCAGCTCTATCTTCAGCAGGGCGCGATCAGTGGCAGGGTTCGGATTCAGCTGTATGCTGAGCTCTTCGGGCATCAGTATCTCGTTGGTCCCGACCGAAACATCGTAACGTCCGTAGAGGATCCTGTTCTGCTGATAAGCATGATCGTCGGACCAGGCCAGGCCCGGGGTGATATCCACATTAAAGATATAATGCATCACACCATTCGAAACATCCCCGATCATGGGGTAGTAGCACTCATCAAAAATGTGCACGATATCGGAGGTGAGGTCGGTAAAATCTCCCCAGATCCCATTCGACTGCCCGCGGTACCAGATGTGCTTGTAATTGTACACATCCACTATATAGGTTTCCGTTGTTGAGGCATAGATCACATGGGCATTGCCGTATTCATCAATAGCAATGCTCGGCAGTGTTGAGGGCCCGTGTTGCTGATAGTACATGATCTCATCATTGAGAATGATCTCTCCGTCGCCGTCCACATCCTGCATC
>NPIE01006946.1_pt1 | contig 12503 bp, 9 predicted proteins | sample 8637661 | NCBI WGS metagenome assembly NPIE01 (sample SAMN07420842, study PRJNA396082) | bioreactor metagenome | isolation source: sample BA12 brine-fed electro-methanogenic bioreactor BA | place: Japan: Kochi | collected 2016-12-09 | reverse complement strand
TTGGTGTCCTGGTACTCGTCGACCATCAGGTAGCGGAAGCGCTCCTGGTATTTCTGCAGCACCTCGGGGTATTCTCGGAACAGGCGCACGGTCAGCATGATGATGTCGTCGAAGTCCACCGCGTTGAAGGCCTTGAGGGCCTTCTGATACTTGGGGTAGACCTCGGCGGCGAGATATTCGTAGTCGTCGTGGTATTTCACCGCGAAGGATTCCGGGGGGACCAGGCGGTTCTTGGCGTCGGAGATCAGCCACAGGATGCGGTCGGGGTCGAACTTTTTGCCGTCGATGTCGAGCCCCTGCATGAGGTCCTTGATCAGCCGGACCTGGTCCGAGGTGGCGTAAATGGAGAAGTTCTTCTTGTAGCCGAGCCTTTCGATATCCTCCTTGAGGATGCGCACGCACAGCGAATGGAAGGTGGCGATGACCATCCCGCGAACCCGTTTCTTGCCCACCAGCTCTTCGACCCGCTCCTTCATCTCGCGGGCCGCCTTGTTGGTGAAGGTGACCGCCAGCAGCTGGCCGGGGTCGACCCCCCGTTGCTGAATCAGGTAGGCGATACGGTAGGTGATCACCCGGGTCTTGCCCGAGCCGGCGCCGGCCAGCAGCAGCAGGGGGCCTTCGGTGTGGCGAACCGCGGCAAGCTGTTCCTGGTTCAGGGTGGAAAGGTCCATGGAGCCTCAAAGTCAAACAGCCGACCGCTGGCGCGTCCCGGCTGTAGGGAAGGGTTCGAAAACGACCTGCCTAAACTACCACAGGTGGCCTGCGGCGAACAAGCCCGGCCGCGGGGCGGCGAAGTCGGATTCGTCGACAGGCCTGATCGGCCGGCCCGCCTCCTCCGCAGTTCATTAAATTAAATCTGGAGTTATTAAAGCCTTTTTGTTAAAATTTCGCGAAAGCGGTTGCGAATACCCCGGGAAAAAACAGCGATCCCGGCACCACCGGAAACGGCGGCAAAAGGGCCCGGAAAAGCTCTCCGCCGCCAGGATTCTGCGAGGGGCATGAAAAAGCTAAAAACCTTTCATTTTTCGGAAGGACCGCAGGCCGGAATGCTGAAGAGCCTCCTGGAAGAGAGGGGCGTTCGGTGCTTCATCAAAAATGAGCGCCTGTTTACCGCCATCGGCGAAATCCCCTTCACCGAATGCTTTCCGGAACTCTGGCTCCTGAACGACGACGATCTGTCCCTGGCCCGGCAAACCCTGGAAGATTGGCAGCAGCAGGATTCGGCTGACCTGGCGGCCTGGACCTGCCCCCGGTGCGCGGAGCTGGTCGACGGAAATCTGGGGGAATGTTGGAATTGCGGAACCCCGCACGCCGCCGACCATTGACAAGCGAGCCGCCGCCTGCCGGGAGAAACGGGACATCCGCCAGACCGATTTGTCCTGTTGATTTTTTAATGCCGATTGGGTATCTTACGCGCCATGTTCAGAATCATGGTACTTCTTATCGGCCTGGCCTGGGCCTCTTTGCTGCTGGTTTCCTGGGGCGGAACCGCCCAGTTCCAGTCCACGGTAAAATCCGTCAACCTGGAGCGAGGCCGCTACTGAAACCCACGCTCTGGCCTGGCGCCGTTGCCACCGGCCCGACCCGCTTTTCAGCCAGCCCCCAGCACCGCCGATCCCTGCCGGGCTCCCCGGCGCTCCAGCTCGTCATCGATGGCATTGAGCACCTCCCACTTGTTCAGCGACCACAACGGCGCCAGCAGCATCTGCCGCGGTCCGTCCCCGGTCAACCGCTGGATCAGGGTCCGCGGATGCAGATGTTCGATGAAATCGGCGGCCAGGGCCACGTAGTCGGCCTGCTCGAGAATCGGAATCCGCCCTTGCTCGTACATATCCCCCAGGGGGGTTCCGCGCAGCACATGGAGCAGGTGGATCTTGATGCCATCGACCCTGAGACGGGCCATTTCGGCGGCCGTTTCCAGCATCTGCTCCCGGCTCTCCCCGGGCAGCCCCAGAATGACGTGAACACAGACTCGCAGCCCCCGCTCCCGGGCCCCCCGGAAGGCCTCCAGAAAGGCGGCGTAGTCATGGCCGCGGCGCAGAAAATCGAGGGTGGTATCGTGAATGCTCTGCAGCCCCAGCTCGAGCCAGAAATAGGTGCGGCGGTGATATTCGGCGAGCAGGTCGAGCACCGGCGCGGGCAGGCAGTCGGGGCGGGTGCCGACGGCGATCCCGACCACCCCTTCGACACGCAGCGCCTCGTCGTACAGGGCGCGCAGCCGCTCGGGGGGCCCATTGGTATTGGAAAAGGGTTGAAAATAGGCCATAAAGTGCCTGGCCTTGTACTTGCGGGCCATCACCTCCTTGCCCTTCTCGATCTGCTCGGCCACCGGGAACCCCCGGTCGATGCCCACCGCTCCCGAACCGTCGGGGTCGCAGAACAGGCAACCGGGCTGCTCGCGGGTGCCGCCCCGGTTGGGACAGGAGAAGCCGGCGTCCACGGATATCTTGTGAACCCGCCCGCCGAAGCGCTTTTTGAGATGGGTGGAAAAGACGTTGTAGCGTTTTTCGTTCATGGCGCGATGATGCCACCCGACGGCGCCAAGGGCAAGCGGAAAGCAGGCCGCTCGGAGAGCCGGCGAAATCCTAAGTTTCTGCTAAAGAAACTGCCCGCGGCGGCCGTTTCCCCGGGCCCGAAGACGTTGCAATACCGCCCGGGATTGATATACTTGCCCTCAATTCCTCGGGAAAAAACCGCTTTCGGCTGACCCGCCATTTTTATACGGATGTATTGCGTGAAACCTCGCTGCTGCTGGCACAAAGAGCAAATCGCTTCCGAGGATTGCCCCTACCTGCAGGACCAGGATCGGGCCCTGCTGCTCAACCGCAAAAACCGGTTCATGCAGCGCTGCCTCGAGTGCCCCCTGTTTCTGGAGGACCTGCGGGAGATGAACGGAGAGCTGGATGGCCTGGCCGGGCTCTTCCCCTATGCCATCGAGGAGCTGCTGGCTCTCAAGGCCCAGGTCAAGACCCTCAGCAGCCTCCACGAGTCGCGCAGCCGGGAGATCAAATTCCTACACGAAGTCAGTCTGGTCCTGCAGACCTCGGTCGACATGGACGAGGTCATCGCCATGGCCCTGACGGCGGTCACCGCCGGCAAGGGATTCGGGCTGAACCGGGCGATCCTGCTGTTGGTCGACAAGGAACGGCAGAAGCTCAAGGGATACTTCGGCGTCGGCCCCCGCTATCGGGAGGACGCCGGGCCGATCTGGCGGGAGATCGAGGAGCGCAACTACACGCTGCGCGAGCAGGCGCGGCATTTTTTCGAGGAAAAGATGACCGCCGAACGGGAGCGGTTTCGCGATCTGCTGGAACTCCTTTCGGTGCCGCTGAGCAACGGCGACCATCTGTTCGTGCAGACCTTGAACGAACAGGTTTCCCGGCATGTCATCGATCTTTTCCGCGAGCCCGGGGTGGACCGGGCCCAGGCCGAAGCCCTCGGCGCAACGGAGATGATCCTGGTGCCGCTGATCAGCAACAAACGGCGGATCGGCCTGCTGCTGGCCGACAACATCATCAACGGCCGCCCGATCGATCCCGAGGACCTGCAAAGCCTGGAAACCTTCGCCCTGCCGGTGTCCTTCGCCATCGAACGGGCCTCGCTGTACGAACGGCTGCAGGAAGAACTGGTCAAGCTGACCGAAGCCAACCGCCGCCTGAAAGAACAGCAGGAGCAGATCGTGCGGATGGAAAAGATGGCGCTGGTCGGCAAGATCACCTCCAACATCGCCCACTCCATCCGCAACCCGTTGACGATCATCGGCGGCTTCGCCCGCAGCCTGATCAAGAGCACGCCCGAGCAGGACAGCAAACGTCAGTACATCGAATCGATTGCCCGCGAAACCCGGCGGCTCGAAGATGTACTGCAGGAGGTGCTGGCCTACTCGGAATCACTGCATCCCACACTCGACCTATGGGACGTCAACCAGCTCATCACCGGAATCTGCGCCGGGATGCAGGACGATCTGAAGGCCGCCCGCACCGATTGCCGGCTTCAGCTGGCGCCTTCGCTTCCGCAGCTGCGGATCGACTACAAGCAGATGACCCACTGCCTGCGCAGCATCATCAACAACGCCATGGAAGCCATGCCGGAGGGCGGCACTATCGGCATCGGCACCTCGCACAGCGACGACGAACTGCACATTGTCATTCAGGACAACGGTCCGGGCATGGGCGCCGAGACCATCCGCTCCGTGACCGAACCGTTTTTCTCGACCAAGGACAAGGGCAGCGGCTTGGGGCTTTCGCTTTGCGCCCGCATTCTCGAGGGACACGGCGCCCGGCTCGACATCGACAGTCGCCTGGGAGCCGGCACAACCTTCACGATTCGCCTTCCGCTTGCGGCCCAGGCGCCGTCCACGAATCAGAATTGAACCAATCGACCCCAGCTTAAAGACCCCCGCCCCCCCTGGCTAGGGGCAGTGGCGGGGCACGGCTACTCAATCAGGGAGGATTATCCATGGCTCGACTTTTGGTGGTTGACGACGAGAGAGACATTCGCCATCTTTACGCGGCGGAACTGGAGGACGAGGGCTATCAGGTGGACACGGCCGGTACCGGCAGGGACGCCGCCGAGATGCTGGAGCGCCAGAAATACGATCTGATTGTTCTGGACATCCAGATGCAGGGGGAGAGCGGACTGCATATCCTGCAGAAGATCGTCAAAAAGAAAGCCGACCTGCCGGTCATCCTCTGCACCGCCTTCAGCTGCTACAAAGAGGACTTTTCGTCCTGGCTGGCCGATGCCTACGTGGTCAAGAGTTCGGATCTCACCGAACTCAAGCAGGAAATCAAGCGCCTGCTGGAAAAAAAGGGCAAAGAGTAACCGGGAGAGTTTCCTCGCGGAATAAAACCCTAACAATTCTCGACTAAGTTTCTGTTGTTTATTTTTCCTTATCTTTGCCAAGGAGATTCTCCATGAAAGCAGTCCTCATGGCGGGGGGCTTCGGAACCCGCATCCATCCGTTGACCATCAACCTGCCCAAGCCGATGATCCCCCTGATCAACCGGCCGATCATGCTTCACATCACCGAACTGCTTAAAAAGCACGGCATCGACGAGTTGATCCTGCTCCTTTACCACCAGCCCGAGGTCATCAAGAACTTTTTCGGCGACGGCAGCGAGTTCGGCGTACGCATCACCTACGTCACGCCCCTGGAGGACTTCGGCACCGCCGGGGCGGTCAAGGCCGCGGCCAAGTATCTCGACGAGCGGTTCATGATCATCAGCGGCGACCTGCTCACCGATTTCGATCTTTCCAAGGTCATCCAGTTTCACGAATATAACCAGGCCAAAGCCACCATCACCCTGACCTCGGTCACCGACCCCCTCCAGTTCGGCGTGGTCATCACCGACAAGGAGGGACGGATCACCAAGTTTCTCGAAAAGCCGGGCTGGGGCGAGGTGTTTTCCGACACCATCAACACCGGGATCTACATCCTGGAGCCCGAGGTTCTCGACCTGATCCCCGAGGGAGAGAACCGCGACTGGTCCAAAGATATCTTCCCGACCATGCTCGAAGAGAAGATGGCCCTGTTCGGCTGCACCCTCGAGGGTTTCTGGGCCGACATCGGCAACACCGATGCATATCTCGAGGCCTCTCACGATATCACCCGGAAAAAGGTCCAGGTCAACATCAGCGAGCGCCCGATCAAAGAAGACCGGCCCGACATCCGGCTCGGCGAGGAAACCCTGGTTGCCACCGGCGACCTTTCCCTTCTCGAGGGGATGGTGGTGCTTGGCGACAACACCCAGGTGCTGGGCAGGGCCAAGCTGAAAAACTGCGTGATCGGCCGCAACTGCGTCATTGAGGACGGTTGCGAACTGGAGGACGCCATCCTCTGGGACAACGTCTACGTCCGCAAGGGGTGCCGCATCAAGGGAGCGGTCCTGTGCCACAAGGTGCGGGTCGGCCAGGGGGTGGTGATCGAGGAAGCGGCGGTCATCGCCGACGAAACCACCATCGGCGATGAGGCCTACCTCAAAAAGGACGTCAAGGTCTGGCCGCGCAAGGTCATCGAGGGGGGCGCCATCGTCACCACCAACCTGATCTGGGGCGAGAAGTGGCGCAAGAGCCTGTTCGAGGGTTCCCAGGTCCACGGCCTGACCAATGTCGAGCTGACCCCCGAATTTTCGGCCAAGCTCGGAGCCGCCTACGGCTCGACCCTGCCCAAGGACTCCTTCATCCTGGCCGGCCGCGATGCGATCCGCTCATCGCGGATGCTCAAGCGCTCCTTCGTCGGCGGCCTGCTTTCCACCGGTGTCAACGTCCGCGACATCAAGATGATTTCCCTGCCCGTGCTGCGCTATAAACTGGCCACCTTCGGCGAAGTCGGCGGCATCCATTTCCGCCAGTCCCCCGAAGATCCGGCGGCCACCGAAATCATCTTCTTCGACGCCGACGGAACCGAAATCTCCTCGTCGACCGCCAAGGGGATCGAGCGGGTTTTCTTCAAGGAAAATTTCCGCCGGATTCATTACTCGGAGCCAGGCGGGATCTCCGAGCTGCCCCGGATCTATGACTACTATCGCGAGGGCTTTCTGCGGGCGTTGGACGGCGACGCCCTGCGCAAGGCGGCGCCCAAGGTGGTCATCGACCTCAACCACTCCCCGGCCGGGGATCTGCTCCCGGCGCTGCTCAACGAACTGGGCTGCGAGGTGGTCGAGCTCAACTCCCATGTCTTCGAAAGCCGCAGCGGTATCACCCCCGAGCAGATTAAAAAATCGATGGAGCAGCTCTCGCGGATCGTCGTGACCCTGGGGGCCAACCTGGGGGTCTGGCTCGGTTCGTCGGGCGAACGGCTGAGCCTGATCGACGAAACCGGCGACATCCTCTCCGACACCGAGGCGCTGGCCGTTCTGACCTCGCTGGTCTGCCAGGCCGAGAAAAAGGGGAGTCTGGTGATGCCGGTCCCCGCCCCCCACACGGTGGACAAACTGGCCGCCGAATCGGGTCTGACGGTCAAACGGACCAAGTCCGACGGCCGCTACCTGGTGGAAGCCGCCAAGGAACGCCACGTTCAACTGGCCGCATCGATGGATGGACGATTCGCGTTTCCCGCCTTCCAGGCCAACTTCGACGCCCTGTTTGCGGTCGGCAAAGTCCTCGAGCTGCTCACCCGCACCGGCCAGACCCTGGGCGGAATCCGCCGCAGCATTCCCAAGCGGGCCTACCGCCATGTCCAGCTTCCCTGCTCCTGGGAGCTCAAGGGCGGGATCATGCGCAAGATGAGTGAGGACTCGGTGGACCTGGAGGCCTCCTTCATCGACGGCGTCAAGGTGCAGATGGGGGACGACTGGGTCCTGATGCTCCCCGACCAGCACCGCCCCCTCGCCCATATCGTGGCCGAGGCCGTCGAAGCCAAGCGGGCCGACGAACTTCTGGAAACCTACCGCCGCAAGGTCGAAGGCTGGAAAAAGGAATTGCTCAAGGCAAATTGAAGGGACCGGGAGCGAGGGCGGGGACGAGGAAACATTCCTCACTCCCCGTTCTTCGCCCCTGCATTCGAAGGTTACCGATGAAACCACTTAAGGTCGCCATTTTATGGCACATGCACCAGCCCGACTACCGCGATCCGGTATCGGACCAGACCCTTCTGCCCTGGACCTACCTCCACGCCGTCAAAGACTACGCCGAAATGCTGAAAACGGCCGAGGAGGCTGAAGGGGCGCGGATGACCTTCAACCTGGTGCCGACCATGCTCGAACAGATCGAGCGTTATGCCCGGGGCGAGGCCCGCGACATCTGGATGGAGGCGGCGGCCAAGAATCCCGCCGGGATGAACGAGGAAGAACGCCGGTTCCTGCTCACCCAGTTCTTCTCCATCCATTCCGAGCGACACATCCTGCCCTACCCCAGGTTTCGCGAACTGGCCCGGCGCCGCGGTTCGGGGACCAAAGTCGCCGTGGCCAATTTTTCCGACCAAGACCTTCGCGACCTGCAGGTCTGGTTTCTGCTGGCCTGGACCGGCCACCACCTGCGCCGGGAATCGGACCATATCGGGTATCTGCTGGAGAAGGGCGAAAAGTTCACCGAACCGGACAAGGCGCAGCTGATCGCCCTGTACGATGGCGTGGTGGCGGGGCTCATCGATCGTTACCGAGAACTGGAAGAGGCCGGAATCATCGAGATCTCGGTGACTCCCTACGCCCACCCGATTCTCCCCCTGCTCTGCGGCACCGACACCGCCGCCCAGGCCACCGCCGGCATCCAGCTGCCGGCAACCTCCTTTCACCACCCCGGCGATGCCCGCCTGCAGATCCGCCTCGGCCTCGACTTCGTGGCTGAGCGGCTCGGCGAAAAGCCACGCGGGATGTGGCCTTCCGAAGGTGCTGTCAGCGAGCAGGCGCTGCGGATCATGGGCGAGGAGGGGGCGCTCTGGGCCGCGTCCGACGAGGGGATTCTCGGCAAAAGCCTCCCCGGCGGCCTGCAGGAACGGCAGCGACTGTACCAGCCCTATGCCTTCGACGGACTGCCGCTGGTGTTTCGCGACCGCGACCTCTCCGACCGCATCGGCTTCGTCTACGCCCACTGGGAGCCCCAGCGGGCCGCCGCCGACCTGCTCGGGCAACTACGGCGGATTGCCGCGACCTCACCGGGGGGAGTGGTCCCCCTGATCCTCGATGGCGAAAACTGCTGGGAACGCTACCAGGACAACGGCCATCCCTTCCTGATCGCCCTCTACCGGGGCCTGATCGCCGACCCGGCCCTGGAAATGGTGACCGTCTCCGAAGCCGTCGAAGCCATGGAACCCACCGAACTTCAGCGGATTTCCCCCGGTTCGTGGATCAATTCGGACTTTACCATCTGGATCGGCCATCCCGAGGAAAACACCGCCTGGGAGTGGCTCGAACGAGCCCGCCGCGACACCTTGGGCAAAGGCAGCCTGCCGGAGGTCGTGGAGCGTAACGGCGGCGCGGTTCCCGAAACCGTGATGCATCTGCTGCGCGCCGAGGGGAGCGACTGGTTCTGGTGGTTCGGCGACGATCACGTCACCGCCCAGGCGGATATTTTCGACCGCCTGTTCCGCCGCCACCTCGAGGCTCTTTACCGGGAAGCGGGACTACCGGTCCCGCAGCACCTCCACCAGCCGATCAAACCGCCCCTCAAGCCGGGGGTGGTGCACGAGCCCACGGCCCTGTTCACCCCGAGCATCGATGGCCGGGTGACCGATTACTTCGAGTGGCTGGCGGCCGGCTCGGCCGATCTTTCCGCCGGAGGGGCCATGCACGCCTCGCACAGTGAATTCGAGGTGCTGCACTACGGCTACGACGAGCAGTTCTTCTACCTGCGGCTTGACCCGCAGGAGGATCTCAGCAGCCTGCTCGGCCCGCATGGCATTCTTGAAGCGCGCATCGTTACCGCCGAAACCTGGCTGGCCCGACTCGACCCGGCAGCGGACGCCCTCACCCTGTTCCGGGAGAAGACCCGGCAGGTGGCGGCCAAGGGAGAGGCCGCCTGCCACCAGATCGTGGAGATGGCCGTTCCCCTGGCCCCCCTGGGGCTTGAACCGGGCGCTACCCTGAACCTTTCCTTCCATCTGATCAGCGACGGCAGCGAATCGGCCCGCTGGCCCGCCGAGGCCCCGCTGCAACTGGCTTACCGGGGCGCCGAACTGGCCGCTGATGAGTGGTATGTTTAAGAAAGGATCGAGAATCGAGGCAAGCCGCGCGGGGGTCGATAAAGGGCCTTTGCTTGATTTCTTCCCGCTCCCCGTTCCTCGATGCCGATATTTGAAAGGAATTACTCTGTGTCCGAACTGCGCTGGGATCCCCTGAAAATGACCTGGGTCATCGTTGCCACCAACCGGGGGCGACGACCCCGCGATTTCATCCTCGAGCGGCAAAAGATCTCCATGTCGGCCTGCCCTTTCTGCTACGGCCGCGAGGATAAGACCACCCACGAGGTGTTCGCCATCCGCCCCGACGGCAGCCGCCCGGACACGCCGGGCTGGCGGGTCCGGGTCATCCCCAACAAATACCCGGTCATGCGCATCGAGGGGGACCTGGACAAACGGGGCCAGGGACTCTACGACACCATCAACGGTATCGGCGCCCATGAGGTGATCGTCGAGAACCCCGACCACGAGCGGAACCTGGCCGATCTGAGCCCTCTGGAGATCGCCGACGTGCTCAAGGCCTATCGGGCCCGGCTGCTCGACCTGCGCCGGGACGGCCGGTTCCGCTACATCCTGATCTTCAAGAACCATGGCGTCGAGGCCGGCGCGACCATCCCCCACAGCCATTCCCAGCTCATCGCGGTGCCGGTTACCCCGCCGGTGGTGTCGACCAAACTCTCGGTCTGCCGGGATTACTACGAGCGCAAGGAGCGCTGCCTGATCTGCGATCTTCTCCAACAGGAAATCGCCGATGGCCGGGGGGTGGTACGGGACGACGGCGAATTCGTGGTGTTCGCTCCCTTCGCCTCCTGCCAGCCCTTCGAGCTGCGCATCGCGCCGCGTCGTCACAGTCACGACTTCGCCCAGCTCGGCGACCCCGAGCTGTTCCAACTGGCGGAAACCCTCAAGGACACCCTGCTGCGCCTGCGCACGGCGTTGCGGGATCCGCCGTTCAACTTCGTGCTGCACAACGCCCCCCCCATGCATCTGCGCCTGGGCAAACCGGGCTACTGGAGCTCGCTGCCCTACGATTACCACTGGCACATCGAGCTGGTGCCCCGGCTGACCAAGATCGCCGGTTTCGAGTGGGGGACCGGCTTTTTCATGAACCCGACGCCGCCCGAGGATGCGGCGCGCTTTCTGCGGGATGCCGATCTCACCTCGGACCTCTGAAGCGGCCCCGCACATACTATCTATGACCACTGAACGCAAAGACCGTCGCGACTATTTTCCCCTGGCCCTGCAGATTTCAGCCCGGGCCCGGGAGCAATTCGAACTGCCGCTGGAGCTGCTGCGCGAGCCCCCCCCCTCGTTGCTGCGTCCCATGCAGCAGCTGGCCCGGGATCTCACCCGCAAAACTCCCGAGCGTCCGGTCAGCGCCGCCCAGCTCAACCTGCTGGCCCTGCTGAACCGGATTTTCCGCACCGTCGCCGGCAGATTCCTGGAGGCCCACCGCTGCATCGCCGACGCCGACGGCCTGCGCATCGACGGGGAGCCCGTGCAACTGCCCGGCCTGCCGCCGGTCCTGAACGCTTTCGTGGACCACTACCCGCCGGCGGAAATCCTGCACGGGGCGCCCGCGGAGCGTTTTTTCCGGGGCGAGCACGGGCCGGCCAACCGCCGGGATACCCTGATCGAGCTGTTCATCCTCGCCACCCAGATGAGCAATCCCGCCGCAGCCAACTACAACCGGCTGTTCGACGACCGGGAACTGCGCCAGAGCGTACCGTACCGCGAGACGCTGGCGGAACTCGACCGCAGGCTGCAGAAAGTACCGGTCCCCGGCCTGCTCGGCCGTTCGCTGCTGGCGCTGCTGCGGGTGCCCATCGAGGCCTCCCCCGATTCGCTGGCCGGCCAGGTGGCGGCCATCCGCGAACAGTGGCGCGACCTGCTGCCCGCGGATCTGCTGCAGAGCCTGCTGGTCGCCCTTGACGTGGTGGCCGAGGAAGAGACCATGCGCGGCTTCGGGCCGGGGCCCGCGATGATTCCGGAGTTCCGGGCCGACTTTCATTTCGACGAGCCCGAGGCCTTTTCCCCCGACACCGACTGGATGCCGAAAGTCGTCCTGATCGCCAAATCGGTCTACGTCTGGCTCGACCAGCTGTCGAAAAAATACGGCCGCCACCTCACCCGCCTCGATCAGATTCCGACCGAGGAGCTCGACCGGCTGGCCCGCTGGGGCTTCACCTCGTTGTGGCTGATCGGCCTCTGGGAGCGCTCCCGGTCCTCGCAGAAGATCAAGCAGATCATGGGCAACCCCGAGGCGGTCTCCTCGGCCTACTCCCTGTACGATTACACCGTGGCCGACGACCTCGGCGGCGACGAGGCCCTGGCGACCCTGGAAGCGCGCTGCCTGGAACGGGGCATCCGGCTGGCCAGCGACGTGGTTCCCAACCATACGGGACTTTTCTCCCACTGGACCCTGGAGCACCCCGACTGGTACATCCAGGTCGATCAGCCCCCCTACATCGGCTACCGCTACAGCGGCCCCGACCTCTCCTTCGACAGCCGCATCAGCCTCTACATCGAGGACGGCTACTGGGACCATTCGGACGCCGCGGTGGTCTTCAAGCACGTCGACAACCGCACCGGCCGGGTGCGCTTCATCTACCACGGCAACGACGGCACNNGGAACGATACCGCCCAGCTCAACTACCTGCTCCCCGAGGTGCGCGAGGCGATGATCCAGACCATCGTCCGGGTCGCCCGCCGGTTTCGGGTGATCCGCTTCGACGCCGCCATGACCCTGGCCAAGAAGCACTTCCAGCGCCTCTGGTTCCCCCAGCCCGGCGGCGGCGCCGGGGTCCCCTCGCGGGCCGAGCACTGGATGGACCGCGAGGCGTTCGAACGGGTCTTCCCGGTGGAATTCTGGCGGGAGGTGGTCGAC
>NPIE01002625.1_pt1 | contig 12504 bp, 10 predicted proteins | sample 8637661 | NCBI WGS metagenome assembly NPIE01 (sample SAMN07420842, study PRJNA396082) | bioreactor metagenome | isolation source: sample BA12 brine-fed electro-methanogenic bioreactor BA | place: Japan: Kochi | collected 2016-12-09 | reverse complement strand
CGGCCTCGAGCCGCGCCTGCTCAAGGGCGTGGAGGCCATGGGCTACACAGAGCCCACACCCATCCAGGCGGACGCCATCCCGCACATCCTTGCGGGCACCGATGTCGTCGGGTGCGCCCAGACGGGCACCGGCAAGACCGCCGCGTTCCTGCTCCCCATGCTCCAGCGCATCCCCACACGCGAGGGCCTCAAGGCGCTCGTTGTCACGCCGACGCGCGAGCTCGCGCTGCAGATCGGCGAGGTGGCGCGCGACGCCGCGCGCTTCACCGGTCACCGCACGGCCGTCATCCACGGCGGCGTCGGCTACGAGCCGCAGATCGACAAGCTACGCCGTGGTTTCGAGGTCGTCGTGGCGACACCCGGTCGCCTGCTCGACATCCACGAGCGCGGCGAGATCGACCTCTCCGGCATCGAGGTGCTCGTGCTTGACGAGGCCGACCGCATGCTGGACATGGGCTTCTGGCCCGATGTTCGGCGGATCATCCGCTTGCTGCCCGAGCGCCGGCAGAACCTGCTGTTCTCGGCCACGCTGTCGAGCGGCGTGCTGCGCGTCGTACAGTCGACGCTGCACGAGCCGGTGCGCGTCGAGACGGCACCGGCGACGACGCCGGTGGACCGCATCCGCCAGGTCGTTTACCCGGTGGGAAGCCAGCAGAAGAGCCAGTTGCTCGCGAGCCTGCTCGCCGAGGTGACCGAGGACGGTCGCGTGCTCGTCTTCACCCGCACCAAGCACCGCGCCGATCGCGTGCAGCGCGTGCTGCAACGCAGCGGCGTCTCGTGCGCGGCCATCCACGGCGACCGCACGCAGGCGCAGCGCCAGCGCGCGCTCGACGGCTTCAAGGACGGCCAGCACCGCGTGCTCGTGGCGACCGACGTGGTCGCCCGCGGCATCGACGTCGACGACATCACGCACGTCGTGAACTACGACCTTCCTAACACCCCCGAGGACTACGTGCACCGGATCGGCCGTACGGCGCGCGCCGGAGCCACCGGACACGCCATCTCGTTCCTTGCGCCCGAGGAGCTCACGACGCTGCGCGATATCGAGGTCGCGCTCGGTGAAGTGCTCGCCTGCGAGGATCTCGAGGGGTTCGACTACGGCGATCGCATCGTGCCCGAGGCGGACCGCCCCGCGACACGGGCGACCCGTACGGTGTACTCCAGCGGCATCCAGCGTCGCGGCCGGAACCGGCGCATCACCCGACGGTAAGCGCACCTTGGGCTGCGGGACAGTCCGCGATACAATGTGCGGTGACATCGCGTCGCGTCGTCGGCGCCGTCGCGTCGCCCGCTGCCGGGCGGCAGCGGGCGTCGCTTGTCGGGAGGCTTGCAATGGCGTTTCGGACGACTGGCACGGCTGCCCGGAGCGAGAGCGGGGAGAGCGATTCGGGTGCCATGCGCCAGGTCGGCGCAGTGGTGCTCGTGCTTCTGCTGCTGCTCCTGCTCGTCATCTGGCTGTGGAGCCAGTTCACGACCGTGCCGGACATCGTCGGCCTGACCGAGACCGATGCCGAGGTCGCGCTCGTCTCGGCCGACCTCGAGCTCGGCGATATCACGACGCGCACCGCTGACGCCGCTGCCGGCGAGATCGTGGAGCAGATGCCCTCGCCCGGGTCGCGCGTCTTCAAGGGCTCGGAGATCGACGTGTTCGTCTCGGCGGAGAGCATGGCCGGCGAGCCCGACGAGGGTCCTTCCGCCGAGAAGCCCGAAGGCGGCATCGATTTCCCGAGCGGCGAAGAGGGCACAGACGACCGCTTCACGATCGTTGCGGGATCGCTGAGCTCCGGCCCGACCGGTCCGCTCGTGCCCGACGTGCAGGCGCTCACGCTCGCCGATGCGCGGTCCGCGCTCCGTGCGGCGGGCTACGGCGTTTCGGTGAAGTACGGGCCCAGCACCACCGGTCCGGGGACCGGCCGTGTGTTCTATCAGAACCCCGCGCCCAATGATGTGGCTTCGCGTGGTTCGACGGTCGTGATCTGGATCGCCACGGGCGCGCCCACCGAGGGTTTTCCGTATCCTGAGCCCGACTGATCTCCCTGGTCATGGGCGCGCCGCGCAAGATGGCTCGTGCGCTCTTCACGCTGCTGAACGCCTGCATCGTCGCGCTCTCCCTGCCCGCGGCCGCCGATGCCGCCGTGCCCGTCACGCGCATCGCCGGTTCGGACCGCTATGCGACCGCAGTAGCCGTCTCCCGCACCGCGTTCCCCACGGGCGCCGACGCCGTCGTCATCGCAACGGGTCGCCAGTGGGCCGACGCCCTCGGGGGCTCAGGGCTTGCCGGGGCGGTCTCCGCCCCGGTGCTCCTGACCGAGCCCGACCGTCTCCCGGCGTCGGTGCGTGCCGAGATCGGGCGTCTGGCTCCCGCCCGCGCGTACGTGCTGGGCGGGGCGAGCGCCATCACGCCGGCGGTCCTCGAGCAGGTCCGCTCGGCGATGCCCCCCGGGGCCACGATCGTGCGGCTTGCGGGCGCTGACCGCTACCTCACCGCGATCCGCGTGGCCGCAGAGAGTTGCGCCCGCGCCGGTGCGTCCGACGGCACCGCCTTCGTCGCGACGGGCCGGGACTTCGCCGACGCCCTCTCCGTCGCTCCGGTGGCGTTCGCGCTCGAGCGCCCCGTCTACCTCATCGAGGACGGTCCCCGCTCCGAGACCGTCATCGCTGCGATGCGGGCAGCGGGCGTGACCGATGCCGTGGTGCTGGGAGGGACTGCCGCGGTCCCTGCGGGCGTCGAGCGCTCGCTCGCGGCCGCACTCGGCGGATCCGGACACGTCACGCGGCTCGCTGGGAGGGACCGGCATGCGACGGCGATCCTTGTCGGAGCGTACGCGGTCGAGACGGCCGGCTTCTCCTGGTCCGCGCCGGGCCTGGCCGCGAGCACGGCGTTCGCCGACGGCATCACGGGCGGTTCGCTCCTCGGCACGCGCCGTGCCCCGTTGCTGCTCACGCCGGCCGACGGCGTCCCCGACGTGGTCGTCGGCGCCCTGTATGCGCGGCGCGACAGTGTTGACGGGTACACCGTCGTCGGTGGCGCAGCCACGGTGCCGCGCCACATCGCCACCGAGGCGCAGCAGGCGCTCGTCGCGCCGTTCTTCTCGGCGGCGAACGCCATGACGCAGGTGTGCGCGATCGCTGGCTTCGGCGCGCGTGGTGCGGGGAGCGTCGCCGAGCGCCGCGCCTTCGACCACATCTCCGCGCAGCTTCGCTCGTGGGGCTATACGGTGACGATGACCGAGGTGGACGTCCCGGACGGTCTGACGTCGCACAACGTGATCGCCGAGAAGACCGGCTCCTCCGCCGACGTGGTGCTCATCGGTGCGCACGTGGACAGCAAGCCGCCCTCGCCCGGCGCCAACGACAACGCCTCGGGCTGCGCGGTCGCGCTCGAGCTCGCGCGCGTGCTCGCCGAGGCGCCCGTGACGCCCACGGTGCGTTTCGTCTTCTTCGGTGCCGAGGAGATCTCCGGCGACACGCCGGACGACCATCACTTCGGCTCGCGGCAGTACGTGGCCTCGCTCGGCACCGTTGAGCGATCCCGCATTCACGCTATGGTCTCGGTCGACATGGTCGGCTACGGCCCGGACTTCCACGTGCGCAGCCTCGGGACCGGTCCGTGGTCGTGCGTGACGTCCCTGCAGGCATGGGGCGCGTACACCGCCCACCGGCCGTCGTACCTCAAAGACCTCGGCCGGTACGGCTGGAGCGATCACGAGGCGTTCGAGCGCGCGGGCATCCCCGCGACGTGGATCCAGTGGCGCGACGACCCGGTCTACCACACGGCCGCCGACGTGGCGTCACACGTGCAGTCTTCACGTGTCCGTGTCACGGGCCGGCTGCTGCGCGGTTGGATCCTTGCCCTCGATCAAGCGGATCTCGACGCGATGCGATGACACGGGCGGTCCGAGTGCCGCGCGTGTAGGATGGGAGTGGTCGGCTGTTCAAAGGAGGTCGTGGAATCGTGGGCGAGGAAGGCCAGGTCACGGCGCGCATGTTCGGCGCGCTCTACACGTATCGCAAGGAACAGGGTCTTCCGCCGATCCAGACGGTGGCGGTCCCCGCCGAGGGGATCACCGGCGCAGGGCTGGCCGAGACGATCGGCCTCCCGCCCGATCTCATCGAGGGCGTCTTCATCAACCGCGTCGTCTGCGGGCTCGACGAGCTCATCCGCCCGGGCGATCGCGTGGCGTTCGTGCCGTACGGCACGCCGGGTCCCCATCGGTACTACCTCGGCCTGTACGACGCCGGCAAGCACGGGCACGACGGGTGAGCTCCGCGCGGCGCACGACTGATCGAAGGGTGATGTGATGGGCGAGCTGCGCTTGGCGGCGCCGTGCGCATCGGGCCTGGAGGCGCTGCTGGCCGAGGAGATCGCGGCGTTGGGCGCAGAGGACGTGCGCGAGACACGGAGCGCGGTGACGTTCTCGGCCGAACTTCCGACCGCCTACCGCATCTGCCTGTGGTCGCGCACCGCGAGCCGGGTGCTGCTCGAGCTGGCGGAGTTCGCGTGCACGGACGCCGACGAGCTGTACGCGGGCGTTGCGGCGGTGCCGTGGGAGGAGCACGTCGACCCCGACGGGACCATCGCCGTGAACGCCGTCGGGACCACGGAGCGGCTCGCTAACACGCAGTTCATCGCGCGCCGGGTCAAAGACGCGGTCGTCGACCGGCTGCGCGAGCGCACCGGTCGTCGCCCCTCCGTCGACCTCGATCGCCCCGACGTGCGCCTCAACCTTCGTCTGCGCCGGGGCCGGGCGACGCTCGCCCTCGACCTCGCCGGCGAGCCGCTGCACCGGCGTGGCTACCGCGCTGCGGGGGAGCAGGGTGCCGCGCCCCTCAAGGAGACGCTCGCTGCGGCGTTGCTGCTACGTGCGGGCTGGCCGGATGTCGCCGCGCGCGGTGGCGCGCTCCTCGACCCCTTCTGCGGGAGCGGGACGCTGCTCATCGAGGCCGCGCTCATGGCGTCTGATCGGGCGCCCGGCCTGCTGCGCGACCACTGGGGCTTCACGGGCTGGCTCGGACACGACGCTGCGGCATGGGAAAGCCTGCTCGCCGAGGCGGACGATCGTGCCGAGACGGGCGGGGCAGCCTTGCCCGTCATCGCGGGCTCCGACCACGACCCGGCCGCCGTCGAGCTCGCCCTCGCGTGCGTCAAGCGGGCCGGCCTCGGCGGCGTCGTCGAGGTGTCGGTGCGCGCGATCGAGGAGTTCGGACCGCCGGCCGGCGCCGACCCCGGCCTCATCGTGACCAACCCGCCACATGGCGTCCGGCTCGGAGAAGCGTCGCGTCTTGAGGCGCTCTACGGGATGCTCGGCGAGCGCCTCGCCACCCAGTTCGATGGCTGGGAAGCGGCGGTGTTCGTGACCGAGGCGCGTCTCGCCCGCGCGGTCGGACTCCGATCGCACAAACGCTACGCGCTCGCCAGCGGGGCGCTCAAGGCGTACCTCTACCTCTTCCGGCTCGACAGCGAGAACCGGTATCAGCCCGACGCCGGCGCTCGCGCGCCGCACGCTCCTGACGTCGAGCCGGCCGTGCGGGAGGATGCCGGGCCGCCGGCGCCCGGGAGCGGTGAGCGCTCTCCCGGCGGCGCGATGTTCGCGAACCGGCTGCGAAAGCGCTACCGCCATCTTGGCAAATGGGCCCGGCGGGAGGGGGTGTCGTGCTACCGCGTGTACGACGCGGACCTGCCCGAGTACAACGTGGCGGTCGATCTCTACGAGGGGGCCGGGCCTGACGAAGGGCGACGGTTCGCGCACGTCCAGGAGTATGCGCCGCCCGCCTCCGTCGATGCCGACCGGGCCGCCAAGCGGCTCGCCGAGGCGCTCGACGTCACCGCCGACGTCCTCGGCGTCGCCCCCGGTGATGTGGTGCTCAAGGTCCGTCGTCGACAGCGCGGCGCCGAGCAGTACGTGCGTCAGGACGAGCGTGGGGAGTTCATCCAGGTGGCCGAGGGAGGACTGCGCTTCCTCGTCAACCTGCGCGACTACCTGGACACAGGGCTCTTCCTCGATCACCGGCCTGTCCGAGCGCTGCTGCGAGACCGCGCGGCCGGCACGCGCTTCTGCAACCTGTTCGCCTACACCGGGACGGCAAGCGTCTACGCGGCTGCCGGCGGCGCCGCTACCACGACGACGGTGGACCTCTCGGCCACGTACATCGACTGGGCCGAGCGCAACCTCACGCTCAACGGCTTCGCACGCGGGCGAGCGCACCGGCTCGTGCGAGCGGACGTGCTCGCCTGGGTGGCCGAGGAGAGCGAGCGGGTCGCGCGGGGCGCGGCGGACGCGTACGATCTCGTCTTCTGCGACCCGCCGTCGTTTTCCAACAGCAAGCGCATGGATACTGCGTTCGACGTCCAGCGCGACCACGCTGCGCTGTTGACCGCGGCAGCCGGGCTGCTCGCCCCTGGCGGGCTGATCGTCTTCTCGACCAATCGTCGCGGTTTCGTGCTCGATCGCGAGGCCTTGCCGGGCCTTCATGCCGAGGACGTGACCGCTGCCACGATACCGCCGGACTTCGAGCGGAACCCGCAGGTGCACGTGTGCTTCCTCGTGCGGTCTGTGGGACAGGACGGCCTTCAGGCCTGACCTCGCGCGGTGCACCTCGCCTCTAGCCAATGCCGTGAGATTCGCTTATTGTGTTGCGGGGCCGGAATGCACGGCCTTAGGATTCGCGGCGCGACACCCTCGGGTCTTCAGAGCACCGAGACGATGGTGCGTGCGAGGATTGTCGAGCCGCTTTGTTTTGCCCCAAGGGGCGAGAGGATGGATTTGCATGACGAAGGGTACTGTGAAGTGGTTCAACCCGGACAAGGGCTACGGCTTTATCGCGCGTGAGGACGGCGACGACGTCTTCGTCCACTTCAGCGCGATCCAGGGTGAGGGCTTCAAGACGCTTGACGAGGGTCAGGCCGTCGAGTTCGAGATCACCACGGGCAACAACGGCAAGCTCCAGGCGAGCAACGTCCACAAGCTCTAGGTGCCGCCCGGAGGCCTTGTCCTCCATACAGCGCACAGGCGACCCCGGCCGGAAACGGCCGGGGTCGCTGGCGTTCAGGGCTGCGCGCTCGACCCGCGTCGGCCGGAAGACGTGTCGCTGGGCGAGGCGATCGAGCGCTTGCGCTCGAGGTTGCTCTGGCGCCTGAAGTTGAGCGCCTCCACCGCCAGCGAGAACAGGATCGCCGCGTAGACGTACCCGCGCTCGATGTGCTCGCCGAATCCCTCGGCGAACAGCATCACGCCGATGAGGACGAGGAACGACAGCGCGAGGATCTTCAAGCTGGGGTGCTCGTGGATGAACTTCCCGAGCGCGTTCGCGTACAGCATCATCACGCCGATGGCCACGGCCATGGCGATGACGATGAGCAGCGTCTCCTTGGTGAGGCCGACGGCCGTGAGCACCGAGTCGAAGGCGAAGATGACGTCGATCACGGCGATCTCGGCGATGGCCGCCGCCATCGTGGCCCGCGCCTCGGTGCCGTGGGTGTCCTCGCGAAGCTCCACCGTGTGGAAGATCTCTCGAGTCGCCTTGTAGAGCAGGAAGAGGCCGCCGCCGATGACGATGAGGTCGGCGATGCTGAAGTCGTGACCCAGCGCGGTGAAGATTGGCTTCTGCGCGGCGAGCAGCCATGCGACGCCGAGGACGAGCAGAACACGGCCGATGAACGCCACGCCGAGGCCGAGCCGTTGCGCCAGGGGGCGCTTCTCGGCGGGGAGGCCCTCCGTGACGATCGCGATGAACACGACGTTGTCCACGCCCAGCACCACCTCGAGGATGATGAGCGTCAGCAACGCTACCAGGTTCGTGGGGTCGGAGAGGACTTCAAGCATCGTCGGGCGCTCCTTATCGGGGTCTTCGCATCAGACATCGTAGCAGTCTGGCGAAGGCCCCGACAGGCTCCTATCCTCCGCGGCGGGCGTTCGCCGCGGTGGCCTCGCGCATGTACTGCGCGAGGCCCGTTCGGATCTTCTCGTAGGTCGCGGCGAACCGGGGATCGGCGACGTACATCGTGCCGAGCTCGGCGTGCATCTGACGCGAGCAGGGGTAGAACCACCGGTCGATGAGCAGGCGCGCCTCATCGACGGCGTCCATGACGCGCGTGTCGTCGGCGGGGACGCCCTCGTCCATGAGCGCGGCGATGCGCAGGGTGGTCGCCTCGGACTCCTCCTTGAAGCGCTGCCAGTCCTCCTTGGTGTACCGCGCCGCCCGGCGCGCCGACTCCCGGTACGCATCGGTATCGCCCCAGCGCTCTTGAACCTCCGCCTCGTGCTCGGTCGGGTCGAAGTCACCGAACACCTCGAACATCTCTTCCGTGCCCATGCGCGTCCCTTCGTCCATCGCCGCGATCGTCCGATCCAGCGTCCGTACCATCGCGGAGAGGCGCGCGGCCTTCTCGGCGAGCATCTCGCGCTGCACGACCAGCGTCTCGCGCCGGTCTGACGCGGGGTCGTCGATCATGCGCGCGATCGACTCGAGCGGGAACCCGAGCTCCCGGAAGAACAGGATCTCCTGGAGCCGCTCCAGATCGGCGTCGCTGTACTGGCGGTAGCCCGCGTCGCTGCGTGACGAGGGCTCGAGCAGGCCGATCGCGTCGTAGTGGTGCAGCGTTCTCACGCTCACCCGCGCCAGCCTGGCGACTTCGCTTACGGTGTAGGCCATCGTGTCCACTTCCGGGGACGTACACTAGACCCTAACGTTACGTGAGGGTCAAGCATCAGTCACCCGTGACTTCCGCGCCATGGCGAGGGGCGGTAGTATGGGCGGGTCCGCCACCGTCCGGAGCGCCGATGATCACAGCCCTGCTGGCCACCGCAACGTCGTTCCTCTTCGGTTGCTCGGACTTCCTCGGCGGCATCGCCAGCCGACGCGACGAGGCGGTCCGCGTGACCGCCGCCGCGCACGTGCTCGGCGTTGTGGCGTTCGGCGCGCTTGTCTGGATCGTCCCTGCCGAGAAGGTCACCTCGTCCGACCTGCTCTTCGGTGCTCTCGCCGGGCTCGGCGCGGCGATCGGCGTCGGCTCGCTGTACACGGCGCTGGCGCGTGGCCGTATGAGCATCGTGGCGCCGGTGACCGCGGCGCTGTCCGGCTCGCTGCCGGCCATCTATGACCTCGTGCGCGGCTCGGAGGTCGGTCCCTTCTCGGCGGTCGCGCTCGTGCTCGCCATCGCGGCCGTCATCGTCGTCAGCGCCAACTCGCACGCTGACGAGCGCGCGGCGATGCCTGTCTCGGCGGTGGCGTTCGCGGTGATGGCCGGCGTCGGCTTCGCCGGCAGCTTCCTGTCGCTGTCGTTCACCGCGGCCGAGAGCGCGCTCTGGCCGCTGCTCGTCTCGCGGGTGGTCTCCGCGACGGCGATGATCGCGATCGTCGTGCTCACGGGTCTCGGCCCGCGGATGGAGCCGACGGCGGTGCGCCCGACGCTCGGCGCGGGGATGCTCGAGGTCGCCGCTAACGTGACGATGATCAACGCGATCCGGATCGGACCGCTCGCGATCGCCTCCGTCCTCGGCTCGCTCTATCCGGTCGTGGTCGTCGTGCTCGCGCGCGCCCTGCTCGGCGAGCGGCTCACCGGCCTGCAGAAGGCGGCCGTCGTGGTGGCGCTCGCGGCCGTGCTGCTTGCGGCGATGCCGGCGCCCTAGGCCTCCTCGCCCGCGGGCAGGAAGGGTTCGAGCTGTTCGGCCGCGATGTCCTTCAGCACCTTCGCCCGGGCGAACGGGTCGGGGCCCTCCAGCTCGGCGGCGATGAGCTCCCCGGCAGCACCTCCGTCGGGGTGATGGTACCCGAGCGTGGACGCGGTATACGCACGAGCGCGGCGGCGCGCGTACGTTCGGGTATGCTGTGAGGGTAGGTTACGTGCCCTGAAGGCGGTGACGATGAACCGGATCGTCCGTGCGTTCACACAAGCCGAGACACGACCTCGCGCTATCGTCTGGACCGGTGTCGCGCTCGTCATCGCGATCGGCGGATTCGCCGTCTCACAGCTCGTGACGTCGCAGAACTGGTTCTGCAACGATGTCTGCCACGTGGTCCACCTCGACAACGAGCGGGCGTGGCGTGAGGGCTCGCACAACGACATCACCTGCATGTCGTGCCACTATCCGGTCAACTGGAATCCCGTCTCGTTCACGCTCGACCGCGTGGACAAACTGCTCGACATCTTCCCTACGATCGCGAAGTCGTTCCACATGCCGGTGAACGAGTACTCGCACGTCGCGCTCACGACCCCCACCGAGCAGTGCACCCAGTGCCACGCGCTCGACACGCGCGTGGTGACGCCGAGCCCGGGGATCGTCATCAACCACGCCGTGCACGAGAACGCCGGCATCCCGTGCGCCGTCTGCCACAACCGGGTCGCGCACCCGGAGAACTTCGATCTGCAACTGCCCGGCAACGAGAAGAAGGCGGACTTCATGACGATGACCGCCTGCTACCGGTGCCACACGCTCGAAGAGACCTCGCCGAGCGGCTTCCGTGCCACGGGCGAATGCTCGGCCTGTCACACCCCGGAGCTCGATCTCATGCCGATGTCGCACGACGTCGCGGGCTGGTTCACCGAGCGCGGTGACTCGCGCGGGCATGCCGAGGCCGCGCTTGCCGAGGCCGAGCGCGTGCAGGCCGCCGAGAAGGACTGGGAGGAGTTCTCGCCCGAGTTCTACGGCAAGGAGCCGCGCTTCTTCGCCCGGCTGGCCGGCGTGGAGCACGAGCTCACGGTCGACGTGCCGCCTCCCGGGACCATCAACGAGTGCTTCACGTGCCACGCGCGGCAGTACTGCACCGACTGCCACGGCGTGGAGGTGCCGCACCCCGAAGGCTTCGTCGGTGAGCACGGCACTCGCTTCACGCCTTCGGAAGACGCCGTGAACTGCGCGATCTGTCACAACCCGACGGGTGACGCCGCGGACGATCCGTACACGTGCACGCTGTGCCACCACCCGCAGTGGCAGCGCGACGCAGGCAGCTGGCTGGGGACGCACCGCTACGTGGTGCGCGCCACCGGCGGCGGCGAGTGCTTCGACTGCCACGAGCAGTCGCAGTGCGCTGCGTGCCACACGTCGGACGACCCGGCGTCGTTCGAGCTGTACTGAGCGCGGCAGCCGTGACCCGCGCGAGCGCAATCGTCTGCGGCGGCTCCAATGTCGACGTCTTCGGATTCAGTCGCGACCAGGTGCGCATGGCCGACTCGAACCCGGGGGACGTCCGCACCGGCTACGGCGGCGTGGGGCGCAACATCGCCGAGAACCTCGCGCGCCTCGGCGTCGCGGTCTCGCTTGTGACGGCGGTCGGGGACGACGGTGACGGCCGGGCGCTCCTTCGCGCCTGCGAGCGCGCCGGCATCGACACCTCATTGGCGGTGACCGCCGAGGACGTGCCGACGTCCCGCTACCTCGCGATCCTCGATGAGCGCCATGACCTCGTCGTGGCCGTGAACGACATGCGCGCCACCGAGGCGTTGACCCCGGACGCCCTCGCCGGGGCGTTGGACCGGCTCGCCGCGACCGACGTGGTCGTGCTCGATACCAATCTGCCCGAGCCTGCGCTTGTCGCCATCGCCCGGCGGGCGGGAGATGCGCCGCTCGTGCTCGACACGGTGTCCACGCCCAAAGCTGTCCGAGCGCGCGGGATCCTCGCCGCGCTGCACACGCTCAAGACCAATCGCGCCGAAGCGACAGCGCTGCTCGGCGCCGACGCGGACCTGGAGCCCGCGGCCCTCGTCGACGCGCTGCTCGAGCACGGCGTGCGCCGCGTGGTCGTGACCCTCGGCGCCGAGGGAGCGCTGGCAGGGGAGGGCGCCGAGCGGGTCGCGCTTCCGGCGCCGAGAGTGACCGTCGGCAACGCGACCGGCGCGGGCGACGCGTACACCGCCGGGCTGGCGCACGCGGCGCTCGACGGCGCGCCGCTGCGCGGTGCGCTCGGCTTCGCCACGGCGCTCGCGAGCTTCGCGATCGAGAGCACGTCAGCCGTCGATCCATCCGTCACGCTCGAGCGCGTGCTGTCCCGTATGGAGGTCGCCACGTGAAGAACGAACATCTCGCCATCTCGCCCGAGGTCGCCGAGGCGCTGGACGCCGGAGCGCCAGTGGTCGCGCTCGAGTCGACGATCATCGCCCACGGCTTCGGGTACCCTGCGAACCGCGAGTGCGCGCTTCGAAGCGAGGAGATCGCGCGCGAGGCCGACGCTGTGCCGGCCACCATCGCCGTCCTCGACGGCAAGCTCACGGTGGGTCTCTCGGCCGAGGAGATCGAGTACCTGGCCACCAACCCTGATGTCCCCAAGGCGAGCCGGCGCGACATCCCGGTGCTCGTCGCTCGCGGCGGCGACGGCGCGACGACCGTCTCGGCCACCATGCTCATCGCGGCGCTGGCGGGGATCCGCGTCTTCGCCACCGGCGGCATCGGCGGCGTGCATCGCGGGGCGTCGGAGACGTTCGACATCTCGGCGGACCTCCAGGAACTTGCGCGCACCGACGTGCTCGTCGTCAGCGCGGGCGCGAAGTCCGTCCTCGACCTCGGCCTC
>NPIE01003287.1_pt1 | contig 12517 bp, 8 predicted proteins | sample 8637661 | NCBI WGS metagenome assembly NPIE01 (sample SAMN07420842, study PRJNA396082) | bioreactor metagenome | isolation source: sample BA12 brine-fed electro-methanogenic bioreactor BA | place: Japan: Kochi | collected 2016-12-09 | reverse complement strand
CGACTTCGCCTTCGCTCGCTACGGCGCCCGGCGCGCCGCCATGGTCGCCAACCAGATCGGCTTCAAGGGCCGCTCGGCCCTGCGCGAGGTGGCCAAGGTCTACGGCATGCCCGAGGGGGAGATCAAGCTGATGACCGAGCGTATCTCCAGCTACTGGAAGGCCGAGCAGAGCGCTCGGGCGATGGAGGCGCATCCCCTGTTCGCGGGCGAATCCCTGAGTGGCGACTGGCGGCAGATTCTCACCCTCGCCCGCTGCCTATCGGGCCACCTGCGTCACCTCTCCCTGCACTGCGGCGGGCTGGTGGTGGTCCCCGACGAAATCCGCCGGTACGTGCCGGTGGAGGTGGCCGCAAAGGGGCTGCCGGTCATCCAGTGGGAGAAGGAGCAGGCCGAGGCCGCCGGACTGGTCAAAATCGACATTCTCGGCAACCGCTCCCTGGCGGTGATCCGCGACGCCCTGGCGGCCATCGAAGCCCATACCGGACGCCGCATCGACTACGCCGCCTGGGATCCCCTCGCCGACGAGGCGACCCTCCAGCTGCTGCGCTCCGGCCGCACCATGGGCTGTTTCTACATCGAATCCCCGGCCACCCGCCAGCTTCTCCAAAAGATGTGGGGCGATCCGCCCGATCCGCGCACCCTGTCCTGCGACGTGTTCGAACACCTGGTGATGGCCTCCTCGATCATCCGGCCGGCCGCCAACGCGTTTATCCGCGAGTTCGTCGCCCGCATGCGCGGAAAGCCATGGGAGCCACTCCATCCGCGACTTGGCGAAGTGCTCGAGGAGACCTACGGCATCGCCGTCTACCAGGAGCAGATCACCCAGATGGCCATGGCCCTGGCGGACTTCTCCGCCTTCGAGGGAGATCAGCTGCGCAAGATCATCAGCAAGAAGCACAAGGAGAAGAAGCTGGCCGACTACCGGCAGATGTTTCTGGCGGGAGGGAAAGCCAAGGGGATTCCGGAGGAGACCCTGTCAGAAGTCTGGGCCCAAATCCTTTCCTTCGCCGGCTACTCCTTCTGCAAACCCCATTCGGCCTCCTACGCCTTGGTGAGCTGCAAGTCGGCATGGCTCAAGGCCAGCTATCCGGCCGAGTTCATGGCGGCGGTCATCTCGAATCAGGGGGGTTATTATTCCCCCTTTGCCTATGTCTCGGAGGCCAGGCGCATGGGCCTGAAGGTGCTGCCACCCGACATCAACGAAAGCGACTATCCCTACACGGGGAAGGATCGCTCGGTTCGTGTCGGACTGATGCAGGTTCAGGGGCTCGGCCACAAGGCGGTCGAGGCGCTGCTTCGAGCAAGGAGAGAAGGGGGCACCTTCGGCAATTTCCGGGATTTTCTTCATCGGGTGTCGATTGATCCTGCGGACGCGACGGTTCTCGTCAAGGCGGGGTGCTTCGACGCGCTGGAGGGGAAGGAAAGACGCCCGGGCCTGCTATGGGAACTTCTGGCCTTCAGGAACAGGTTCGACCGGCGCGGCAGCGGGCTGCTGTTCGAGGGAGGGGATGCCCCCACGCCCTCACCGCCGGCCTACGACGACAAGACCGTGCTGCGCCAGGAGATGGAAACTCTCGGGATGCTCCTCTCCTGCCATCCCCTGCTGCTGCACCGCAGAGAGATCGCCCGGATCAACCCGGTCCAGGCGAACCAGATGAACTGCTGGGTTGGTCGCTACGTGACGATGATAGGCTGGTGGGTCACCGGAAAGACAGTGCAGGACAAGGACGGCCGGCCGATGGAGTTCGTCTCCTTCGAGGACACGACAGCCATCTTCGATGTGACCTTCTTCCCGAAAGCCTACCAGCGGTTCTGTCAGAAACTCACCCGCCACAGGCCTTATCTCCTCAAGGGCAAGGTGGAGGAAGAATTCGGCGTTGCGACCTTGAACGTCGAATGGACCGGGTTTTTGGGAGAATGAAACTCCCGAGAAGGTTCCCCACCTGACCTCTCTGGCGTTCTCAAAATTAACAAAGAGACTAATTTTTGACTTGCATAGATTAATATTTTTGTTAATACTTGGCTTGTTGGTATTAACAAAGGAATTAATTTATGAAGCCGAATCGTAAGCGTCTGATGCTTGAACAGCTCGATGCGACCTTTGATCGCCTCTCCTGTCTTCGCACCGTTCAAAGGCCGGCCAAGGGCTGGTTGCGTGCGGTTAGGGAGGCGCTGGGAATGTCGGGTAAGCAGTTCGCCAGGCGCCTGGGTGTTTCCCCTCCACGGATCACGACTCTGGAAAAGGAAGAGCTGACCGGATCGGTGACCATCAAGACCATGCGGCAGGCCGCAGAGGCGCTGGATTGTGTTTTCGTGTACGCCCTCGTGCCTCGGACATCCTTGTCGGAGATCGTCAGAGAGCGGGCGGAAGCGACTGCAAAAAAACGTCTGGAGCATATCTCGCACTCGATGCTTCTGGAGGACCAGCAGCTCTCCCAAAGCGAGCAGCAGAAGGCCCTTCGCGCTGAAACGGAAGAGCTGATCAGGACCATGCCGAAGGAACTGTGGGACGAGTCCGATGAACTTTGAATATCCGGAGGGGGCCACGCCCCTTGACCCCGATGAGGCGGAAGGTCTGCTACTTCCCCATATCACCAACCGGAGCGAACTGGACCGGTGGGAGCAGGACAATATTGCCGAGGCCGAGGCCTGGGCGTTTCGGCGCAAACAGAAGGATTTGCTCTGTGAAGAATTTGCTCGGCGCCTGCACAGGAAAATGTATGGAAACGTTTGGCGCTGGGCAGGGGATTTTCGCAGGACCGGCAAGAATATCGGCGTGGAATGTTGGTCTATCGGCCCGGAGCTAAGGAATCTACTGGCCGATGTGGCGACCTGGATAGAATTCGGCAGCTATCCTCCGGATGAGATAGCCGCGCGCTTCCATCATCGCCTGGTCTCGATCCACCTCTTCCCGAACGGGAACGGTCGGCATGCACGGCTCATGACCGATCTGCTTTTCGTCCAGGTCCTTGGCCGGCCCCGTTTTACATGGGGCAGGGAGAACCTGGTGAGGGCGGGGGACTGCCGGCAACGCTATATCGGGGCGCTGCGGGCTGCGGATCGTCACGACTATGCACCCTTGCTGGGGTTCGTTCGCTCCTGAGGGTTGGCTGGCCCTTCCAAGCGGGGATTTGATTTGAACGAAAAGCTCCACAGCGCAGAAAACCAGGTCGAGCGTCTCGCGGGTTCCGTCGAGCGGGTCACCTTCCACAGCGAGGAGTCCGGCTTCTGTGTCCTGCGGGTGAAGGTTCGCGGGCAACGTGACTTGGTGACCGTTGTTGGTTCGGCCGCATCCGTCTCTCCGGGGGAGTATGTCGAGTGTCTCGGCTCCTGGCACAACGACCGGACCCACGGCCTCCAGTTCAAGGCCAGGCAGCTTCAGGTGGTTCCTCCCAGTACCCGCGAGGGAATCGAAAAATACCTGGGCTCAGGCATGGTCAAGGGGATCGGTCCGCATTTCGCCAAGGTCCTGGTCAAGGCGTTCGGTGAAGACGTTTTCAACGTCATCGAGAATGAACCGGAGAAACTGACTACCCTTCCCGGGATCGGTCCGAAGCGAATGGAGAGGGTGACCAGCGCCTGGGCGGAGCAGAAGGTCATCCGGGAAATCATGGTCTTTCTCCAGTCGCACGGGCTCGGCACCGCCCGTGCGGTGCGGATATTCAAGACATATGGGGACGAGGCGATCATCAAGGTGACGGAGAACCCCTACCGCCTGGCCCTGGACATTCACGGCATCGGCTTCAAGACTGCCGACACTTTGGCCCAGAAGCTCGGCATTGCCCCGGATTCCCTAATCCGCGCACAGGCCGGTGTCCGCCACGTCCTTCAGGAGCTGTCCGGAGACGGGCATTGCGCCTGCCAGCGGGGACGCCTGATCGACCTGGCTTCCCAGCTTCTGGAGATTCCCGCCGATGTGATCGAGGAGGGTGTCGCCCGGGAGCTTGAGGAAGAGCGGTTGGTGGCCGAGGAAATCGAGGGTCAACCCTGCCTCTATCTGACCCCTCTCTATCGCGCCGAAGTCGGGGTTGCCGAAAACCTGCGGCGATTGCAGGAGGGGGCGCCATCCTGGGGAAAAATTGATGCCGACAAGGCGATCCCCTGGGTGGAGGAGAAGACCAAACTGTCCTTGTCGGACTCCCAAAAGCAGGCCGTCCGACTCGCCTTGGCCAGCAAGGTGGTCATCATCACCGGCGGACCCGGGGTCGGAAAGACGACGCTGGTCAACAGCCTGTTGCGGATCATCCGGGCAAAAGGGACCGATGTGCTGCTCTGCGCTCCGACCGGCCGGGCGGCAAAGCGCCTGTCAGAGTCCACCGGCTTGGAGGCGAAGACCATCCATCGGACCCTCGAATTCGATCCTGCGTCCTTCGGCTTCAAGCGGAGCCGGGAAAATCCCCTCGACGCAGACTTGGTGGTGGTTGACGAGGCGTCCATGGTGGATGTGGTGCTCATGAACCGACTTCTGGCGGCCATCCCGGACCGGGCGGCGCTGATGATCGTCGGGGATGTGGACCAGCTCCCTTCCGTCGGCGCCGGCGCGGTTCTGGCCGACCTCATTGGCTCGGAGGCAATTCCCCCCGTGCGCCTGACGGAGATTTTCCGCCAGGCGGCCACCTCGAAAATAATCGTCAATGCCCACCGGATTAACAAGGGCGAGATGCCGCTCAAGAACGAGCCTGGCGAGCAGTCGGATTTCTACTTCATCCCTGCCCAGACCCCGGAGGAGATCCATGAGAAGCTTCTACAGGTAGTCACCGAGCGAATACCCCGGCGGTTCGGCCTGCATCCTATCCGGGACATTCAGGTTCTGACACCAATGAACCGTGGTGGGCTGGGGGCGAGGTCGCTCAATATGGAGCTGCAGCAGAAGCTGAACGGGGCTGCCGAGCCGAAAATCACCATGTTCGGAACGACCTTCTCACCCGGCGACAAGGTGATACAGACCGTGAACAATTACGACAAGGAGGTGTTCAACGGAGACATCGGAACCATTGTCGGGATCGACTCGGAAGAAGGGTTGCTCACCGTTGATTTTGACGGCCGCGAGGTAGGTTACGAATTCGGGGAGTTGGACGAGGTCTCTTTGGCCTTTGCGACTTCAATCCACAAAAGCCAGGGATCGGAATATCCAGCGGTGGTCATCCCCCTGGCGATGCAGCACTACACCTTGCTTCAGAGGAACCTGGTCTACACAGCAGTTACGAGGGGCAAGGGTTTGGTCATCGTTATTGGCCAACCGAAGGCGCTGGGGATGGCGGTGAAAAACAAAATGGCCGGGAGGCGAGTGTCCGGTTTGGAAGGTCGAATGAGAATGAGGCACGAAAGGGCGATTTGATGGAGGAACGCCGACCTGCCGACATCAGGCAGCTTTCATCGGGTGAAATGAATCATTCGTCATCCTTGCTGTTCCAATAAGCTCTAAACAGATCCGGATTTTTATTGAGCAGTCTTTCGATATAGAGACTGTCCCAAGACTCGATTTCCACGTTGCGATTTGATTTTATTTTTTCATACTTGTCGTATGTACCCGCATCTATAACCATGCTTGTCGCAATTATGACTCCGGCAGGCGCATATTCATCAATAAGATCTGCCAGTCTTACATCATCTCTTCCAAGTGATTTACGAGATTTTGAGAATTTACATTGAACGATCCACAAATTATTAATTGAGCTTTGACCTGATCGCGACGCAGCTTTAGTAACAATATCTCTGCCTCCATCACGGGACCTTGATGTCCCCATTTTTTTTGTGCAATCGGCTAGAAATCTTCCATCCCTTAAAACAAGGTCATAACAGAGTTTTTCGAATATTTCATCATCAATAAGGGACCAGTCGCTTTTCCTTATAATGCTGGTGCTGCCTTTTTCTAACAGATCGGTCGATAGCCCCTGAACGTTGGATGCAATAAGGTCAATTTCCTTCGTATTTAGAACTCGAAAAGAGTCTCGGAACATAACATAGTGGAAAGTTCTTCCATGAAAAGTCACGTAAGCCAAATCGCTGGCGACCGCAAAACACGACGAGATCCCCCAGTTGAATTGGGTGTTCTCGAATCTATTTTCATCGTATGGGAAAACAATTTCAGCACAACGTGCTGCAAGAAAATGTTTGCTTAGAGAAAGTGAGACTACATCATTCTTAGTAAACAAGAAAAGGCAACTCATGTCGGTTAAAACGCGAACAGGATTGATGAGTCGAACTTCCTTGATTTGCACATAATCTGATGCGCATTGTAGCGCGCGTAATAAATTAGCATCTGTGCCTAGAAGCCAATAGTCTGGGGAGACGTAAAGATCAAAGCCAAGCTTTTTGCTCCATGAAGATTTCCAAGTATGGAATGCCCATTCAGGTCTCGCGGACAATACTTGATCAATGTCGTCTTGCGACCAGTCGTAATTCGAGGCGATCAGATTGGCAAAATACTTGTCGCAATACTCCGGGAGTATAGGTTCAATGTTAGAGTCTGTCACAGCTTCTTCGAACGCATAAAAGGCATCCATTACATTCGAGAAATCGTTATGAGTGTCTTCTTGGTCAGAGAACAGGCCTTGAAGCCAAGACACCTTATTTTTCAATAGTTCTTGATCCGGACAATCAACCAAGAGAGCAACTGTTGGATAGGGTGATGGATCCACTTTGGAACGTTTTTCTACTCTGATGATCTTCCCGATTTTGTTGATCTCTTGAGCGATAAACGCAACTTCAAGATATTCCCATGCCACATCGATATGGTTCATGAGGAAAATATCAATTGCTATCTCGACCTCGAAATTAGGTACTCCTTTGTTAGGGGGTTCAATAGACGAGTCGTCAGTCATGGTGAATTCTGAAAACGTTAACTTATTCTGCATTGCCAGAATTCCTTTGAATGCTCAGCCCACCGAAAGAACGTTTTGAGAAACCGAAACCAACCAAGCGCGGATTTCATCAGCGATTTTGTCCGTGACAGATCCCTCGCCTTTGAGCGCGCACTCCCAGACCACGGCCACCCTCCACCCTGCATTCTGAAGAGCCTCGGAGTGCCGTTGGTCTCTGGCGATGTTTTCATCGAACTTCTTGCGCCAGAAATCCACATTGGTTGCAGGCGTCGTGGTCGCCTTGCAGCCGTGTCTGTGCCAGAAACAGCCATGTACGAACAAAACCGCCCTGAACCGAGGGAAAACGATGTCTGGAGATCCCGGCAAACTCTTGTCGTGAAGCCGATATCGAAGCCCAATTTTGTGCAGCGACCTTCGAAGCTTCATCTCCGGGCCGGTATTCTTTTGACCGACCCTGGACATGATTCTAGAACGTGTCATTTTGTCCACGGTATCCACTGCCGCTCATCCTCGGTCAACGCCGCTCATATCCTGTCGACGATTCCTTCCAGCTTGTCGAGCTGCTTGCTCTTTTTCAGAAATTCGGAATACGCCTCCTGGGCTCCTCTGATGAGGGAGTCGTAGTGAACTATTCTGCTTCCAGGAGAAATTGCCGCCATAGATGATTTCAGGCGCTCTGGATTGTTTCCCTCCTCATCGATGGGTTCTCCGAGAACGAAAACCACTTCGATGTTCGGAGTCGCATCACCTTGGGCGAGCAGAATTTTCTTGAGCTTGTCCACGTAGGTTTGCCCTTGCTCCTGCAAATCAAGCAACTTCATCTTCCGTTTGACTCGCTTCAGTTCGACGATGATGTGTTTACCGGCCGTCGTCCGATAGGCGATGTCGACCCGTCCGAGCTTTTCCTTTTCGGTCATGTCCTGCGTGAGCACGCCATCGGTAGTAAGTCGCGTTTCCATCACCTCGCTGGCGGTCGCTCTTTCCCATGCCGGATCAAGAAGCCATAGATGGTCGAACAGATACTTTTGTAGAACGCTTTCTTTGGCGTTGTCGTCCGCAATCCCCTGAAAATCCTTGATGGCATCGAGACGGGACTTCACGATGTCCCTGTAGAGTGAAGCTTCGAGTGAGTCCCTGTCAGCGAGAATGGCCAGGAGCTTGTCGATGTCATGGACATGCGCAGCCAATTCTTCGGCCGATCCGCGAAGTTTCATGCGCTCGAAAGCCAGAATGCCATGTCGGTACATCAGCTTCCGATCCTCCTCCTGGTCCACGGGCAATGCACTGAGTTTGGCTATCAACGTTTCGGCGCTTTTCCGAAAACCCTCCGGCAGTGAATCCAGCCATTCTGCAAGGGCGGGAGAAGTCTCCTTTGCCTTCTCGACTTCGTGAAGTCGCCGCCATTCCGTCCAGCGCTTCTCAACCTGGGTGAGTTGCTTTCTGAGGAAAGCGATCAATTGAACATATCGTGGATCGTCTTCCTGAACACGCTGCCTGTCACTCGTTGCGATATCGGGTGCGTCATCCGCATCGAGGAAGTCGGCTTCGATTTGCCCGGTGAGATATTTCGTGTAGAGGCGGCCGTCGTTCAACTTGTCGAGGATGTTCTCGTGAAAGAGACGTCCTCTCGCGAATACCACTATGCTGTTCAGGTTCCCGGCATCGTCGCTGTCGAGTTGTTTCGGCAAACGAGCGGTACCGATCCATCCCGTGACCGACCAGTCCCCATCCCAAGCATCGAGCCGATCCGAAAGGGCCTCTCGCTCCAACAATTGTCCGGCAGACGAGAGATCGGGTTCCTCGTCTCCGAAACTCCACAGGAACTGAACCATGGGCAAGTCCCCACGGTCTGCGGTACTGAGCGGGTATCCGTCGATCAATATCTTGAATCCGTGCGCTTCTCCGATGACGGAAAAACGGCGAGCGAGCCGTTTTCTCAAAGCTGTGGCCCCGCGCCCGAGACGCTGGCGCTTGATATCCTTCAACAGAATCGCTGTCCCGTTGGTGACTTGAATTTCCTCCCGAGGTAGCGGTTCCGGGCTGTAAAAAGGCTCCTTGTCCTGGACCGACTTGTGAATCCCGTCAATTGTCATTCTCAATCCATGGACTTCACCGTTTCTCGCCGAGTGAACTTCTATCGTATTGGCAATGGAGAAAAGCGACAGCTTTCCGAGGCCTTTCCTGCCCATCACCGGACGACCTTTCGCCGTAGTGCGCCCGGTGTCTTGATCTTCTTCGCGCCGCCGATACCCCACCCGGAGATACTTGTTGTTCATGTCCTCGATGGACATTCCGATGCCGTCGTCTTTGATTTCGATAAACTTGCCGTCGGAGTCAATGCCAATGTCCACGTTCTCGGCATCCGCATCCCATGCGTTGGCGACCGCCTCTGTCAATACGGCGGCGATATTGCTGTAGAGATTGATCCCGAGATGATCCAGGACGTTCAGATCCACAGTCATCTTATACTGGTCGTTGCCCGCCATGCCGTCCACACCGATTTCCTCGTTCATTGATCGTTATCCTCGTCTACCTTTTCGATGACTTTCGTGGAAATCAGCGCTTCCAGATGCCGATGGAGTTCAAAGGGCAGATCACCGCCCTTTACGAGAACGCCGAGCTCCATGTTGCGCTCCATCGCGGCGGAGGTCAGATTCGCACTGGTGATAAAAGCCAGTTCGCCGTCGGCGACAGCACATTTGGCGTGAACGGCTCCAGACAATTGTCCGGGCATCGGCTTCTTGTCCGACGACCAGATGTAAACGTCAATCGAAGGAAGAATACTTTTCATGGCTTTGACGGAATCGTATGTCACTCGCCCGCCATGCTTGTCAGACGACTCCAGCAACACATCAATCTGTACCTGACGTCCTATCGCCCTACGGAGCGCCCGAATTATGGAGTCGACTTCGTAGGCGACGAAGCTGACGAGAAAGAGGCGCCTTTTTGCGGAATCGATAACTTCACAGAGCACCTGCTCAGTATGCCTGACCGGAACCTGTCCTGTCGACGGGCCGGTCCACACCAGATCCACGGCTCCACGGTTCTCTCGCAACACGGCCGCCGCTGACGCGCCCCGGAGAGCCGACGCCACATCTCGTGGAGAGGTGTCCTTGCTGTTTCGCCAAGCCCGGTCCAAACGTCCTACTAATTCCCTGTCCGCATTGGGTCCGAAACTCGAACGGGTCAAGGCGAATTGTTCGACGGACCCGAGCGTCTCGATTTTCGTCGCGACCGTGGAGATCCGGTCTGGATGCAACTCCAGGCCGAGCTCAGCGATCACTGCCAGAAGGTCATCCATTCGAGCCTCCGTTTCCTGCGAAGAAAGCGGTGTCGGTGGCCTCGATGGTTTTAACGAGCAGCCCTCTATCGAGATAACGATTCCCACGTTCACAGGACGTTTCGGCGACGAAGGTACAGGCATGACAGGCGGCGGAATGCAAAGAACGGTCGACACCGGGATTGTGTTCGGAGCAGAGGGGATCAGAAGAGCAGACGGTGGCGCGATCCAGAGCCTGCTTGATCAAGCGGCCGAGATTCTCAGGTTTTCCGAGTTCCACGAGTCCCCCGAGGGTTCCATCGGAATCTGCGGCCGCCGTGTAGAGCAACACCCCCGCCATGGGTGATTCACTGGCACTCTTCGCGTAGATGCGCTCCCGGATGCTCGCAGCGTTGTAACCACATTCGAGGGCCAACTCTCGGATGAGAAGATGGGCGAACGAGTGCAGCATGGCGTATCTGATGCCCGGATATCCCTCGTCGGGGTCAAGCCCACGGGCATTCCGCCAACCCCGATGACCCGCTTCCAGCTTTCGGCTTCTGGCTTGAACGGTTTCCCTGCGTTCCCATTCGGCTACGGATATCTCGTCGAACCTGATGAATATCCCTTCGCCATGCACCTCGCTGGCGGGTACCCAATCGGGCTTGTTCCGGCTGAGATCGGCCATCGGCGGTCGCTCATCCGGATCAGTCGATTCTTCGGGAGCCTCTACCCGGGTGTAGCCGATCAGGGCGTTCACTTCGCGGAGCCGTTCTAGAAGAAGCACGCTGGCCAGGCGGTCTCGATAACCCTCAGGTGTTTCGGTCTTGCTGCTCAGGAAATGCGGCCAGTCCGTCGGAGGATCGTTCGAGGTAAGGATGTCCCACTCGGGATCCTTGATGTCGCCTTCGGAAATGACTGTTGTGCTCGACCGGCCTTCCTTTCGGTCTTCGACGGCCTTCCAGATGTCCCTATGATCCCATTTGTCGATTCCCGGAAGGCTGCCGCTCTTGACTAGGGTCTTCACGATCACCTTGATCTCATCGGCCGATTCCGCATCAGAAAAATATTCCCATCCATCCAAGACCAATTGCCCGAGCTGGTCTCGTTCGAGAGGAATCGCGAGAACGGACAGCGTGATCGGGAACCATCCGTTGGTCGCACCCAAAAGAATGGTTCTGGGGTCCTCGGTGCACTCCTCGTACTGGTTGAGGTGGGGATGCCGACCTCGACAAGCTGGAAGGTTTTCCTGCGCCTCCCGGCCAAAGGCATGCACCAGCGAGCGTGCCGCGTCGCAGGTATCGCATTTGACCCAGAGATTTTCGGTCTGCAGGGACGCGCCTCGCTCGAAGAAACGTAGCGTCCCCTTGCACACGGAGGGGCCGCCATGCACAAACCAATGCCACGGAAAATCGTCGAGGTGACCGTTTCTGCACGCTAGCAGAAAACGGGCGGGCACCGCGTCGGCATTCTTTCCTTTCTCGCAGTTGGAATGCACGAAATGAGTCTGCTCGGGTCGGTACGGGTTGGCTTTGATGTCGAACAGGCCCGAATCGTATTCGGCCAGCAAACCACATTTGACGCATCTCAACCAGCGCGGAAAGGGTCGAACCGGTACGCCGATCTTGCCTTCGGCGGACATGGGATCGACACTGTCCTCCCTCAGAAAAGGGGGCATCCTTAGCCGTTCCACTTGGGGGCCGAGCACCCGGCGAACGGCGGCGAGAAGGCGTGCCTCCTCGATCGGTGGGCATCGGTCCGGATTCCAGCGATCCAACCCCATGGTCAACACCGAAAGATTCGGCAGGTCGATCAGGGCTCCGGGCCCGTAGGTCCAGAGCAATTGACTGGGACGAACTTGTCCGACGAGATAGGAACTCATGCGTCACCTCCGTTCGCTTTCTTGATCTTCGGTTTCCAGGACGGAGGTTCGGTAGAGTGCTTCGAGGCATCCATGATCAGTTGAACTCCGGGTTCCACTTCGCGCATCGACATGGGGACCGTGAATTCGTCCCAGGCAAGCGCTCCGGGCTTTTTCAGGAGGGCGGCGAGGTCTCCTTGCCCACGCGCCGTTTCGTAACCCAGCCTGCGCCCGGCCTTCACGGATTCCTTCACCCACCGGTCGATCCGATCGGCGGTCATGTTGTCGGCGGTCGTCCTCGCCGCCTTGTCCTTCACCTTCCAGGCACGCTCGGACAGCACTTTTCGCGTTCTCAGGGCTTCCGCTTTACCGGAACTGTCGAGGGATTGTGCTCCCGGATTCGGGTTCATGGAATCGTTTTCGAGCCGGAGGAGACTCACCATCGCACCGGTCAGGCCACGATCGAGCGCTCTCGCCGCGAACGGCGTGACGGACTGGGCCTCGACATGCTTGTAGAACGTCGCGTGATAGTGCTCGAACGTTTCGTAATGGGACAGATCGCGAGGCCGCGAC
>NPIE01049919.1_pt1 | contig 12518 bp, 11 predicted proteins | sample 8637661 | NCBI WGS metagenome assembly NPIE01 (sample SAMN07420842, study PRJNA396082) | bioreactor metagenome | isolation source: sample BA12 brine-fed electro-methanogenic bioreactor BA | place: Japan: Kochi | collected 2016-12-09 | reverse complement strand
CCACCACCTTTTATTCGATCAAGATGCCTGCGTAGCGTGTTGATTTCATCAATCCTGGCACCACAAGCCAACAATTGCCGGGTTAGTTCGCGCATATCCTGTAGGCTAATGCCCTCGTAAGGAGCTGTTACCAAAGCGGACCCTCCGCCAGAGATAAGGCAGAAAACCAGATCCTTTTCGGTGAATTTTTTAGCTTCAGCAAGCAATATTTCACCTGCTTTTAGGCTTTTTTCATCCGGCAAAGGGTGACTGCCAGGTTGGATGATGAGTCTTGAATCCTGTTCACTGGAAGCATGTTTTGGCACCACCCAGCCTTGCGCTAAATCATCGTCCAAAATCTTTACCAATGCAGCGCTCATCGGAATGGCTGCCTTGCCAAAGGCTAACAGATATACATGCTCAAATTGATCGAGGTTGTATGAAGCTCCATTGCAATTTAACCGCCTGCCATCCCGTTTCACAAAACGATTGACAGCCTCACCAGGCTCAACCGCAATGATTGCTGAAGCTAAAATTGATGAGATTTGTGATCCATATGGATGATTTGCTAAAGTCATTGAGCGGAATTTATCTATATTAATCATGAAAGCATGATATCAAAATTTTTTATTTTGTGAAAGACTTTCTTAATCTTTAAAGATTCCATGAATATAAAGTTTTCAGGAGAAAATTACCTTACCCATACTTAAGCCAAATTAATTCATAATTAGACAATTCAATTGACAATGTATCAACAATTTCATATTTTTTTCCTGAAAGCACGTCTACCAATTCATTTTTTAACGTATCACTGAAAATTTTCGAGTCAATCATAATGGATTGTTTTTCATTCGAGAGATTATGAATTGCTAAAATCTTTTGTTCTTCATCCAAGGAGGTCCGTAAAACTGAGAAAACAGCAGGTGACAAACAAACTATTTCCTGTTTTGCATTCGGGTGAAAAGACTTTTCCGTAGAGCGGGACAATAATAATTTTTTATACAAATTAAAAATTTTTGTACGGTTGCTTTGCGAATCACTTAATTCACTTTGCACCTCATTTGCATCGAGTTTTTGGCGATTTATAGACCTTGCCATTCCAGTCTCTTCAACCCCCTTATAGAAATTTCGAGTTCCTAATAAATTGTGAATGTAGATACCTGGTATGCCTTCAAGGACTAATGGGATCGCTTGTGAAATGATGAATCGATTGTTCTTTACCTCTTCAGGCTCAATCTCATTCGAGTTATTTAAGAGATCATAATATGTAATATTCAATTCATAAGGGCTGGATGAACCATCTGAATTGGTTTTTGATGAAATTTTTCCCCCATGCTTAATTGTTGTGTCATAAAGCAAATTGATTTCCTCATCCGGCAGTATACCTTTCAATGGCATCACACCTATTCCATCGTGAGAAGCAGTGAAATTAAAAAAGGTGGTTTTATTCGAAGTAAGATGTAAAGTTTCTGCCCACTTACAAAGATACTCTGCTGTCCCGGCTAAGATTGCATGGGCTACCAACGGGGGTAAAGAAAATTGATACACCATGTGGGCTTCGTTTTCTCCATTACCGAAATAGGATATGTTGTCTTGATGTGGTACATTTGTTTCTGTAATTATAAGAATTGAAGGATCAACTTCTTCGATAATTGCTCGGATCAATTGAATAACTTTATGCGTTTGTGGTAAATGGATACAACTTGTTCCCGGTTCTTTCCAAAGATAGGCAATTGCATCCAAACGAATTAAATTAGCTCCATTTCGAATATATTCCAGAAGAATATGGATCATATCGATTAATAAATCAGGATTTTTATAATTCAAATCTATTTGATCTGCACTGAAAGTAGTCCATACCCACTTTTTTCCACTCCTGGTTTCAAATGGGGTAATTAACGGTAAGGTTCTTGGTCGAACTACTTGTGAAACATCAATATTCGGTTCCACACAAATAAAATAATCTTTGTATTTTGGATCATCCAGTAAAAATTGTTGAAACCAATAACTTTTAGCCGAAATGTGATTAATTACAGCATCGAACATTAGTCGCACATTTATTGATTTAAATCGTAAAACATCATCCCAGTCACCTAATTCTGGATTAACTGTTAAATAATCTATCACTGAAAAGCCATCATCTGAAGAATATGGAAAAAATGGCAGAATATGAATAATGTTTATAAATTCACTTATATTTTCATTGAAAAAATCAAATAAGGTCTTTAGCGGATTTTCATCTTTTTTCAATAAAGAATTCCCATAGGTTATCATGATCACATCTTTGTGAGAAAACAATTGACCGAATTCAGAATTCTTTTCATCATTTACTGCTTTATATTCCGAGATTAGTGTTTTAAGTTTATCAAACACAATCTTTGCTTGATCATCGTCATATAAAGAAATTAATTTTTCAAAAATATTACTATTTCTATTTTCCATACAATAATCACCCTAAGTAGAAAGATTTATAAGTTTTTTTTCCAACGTCTCCTGTGCTGTTTGAAATGAATAATATTTCTTTCCAATTTTTGTATTGGCATCCACATAATCGGCAATTTTTTGTGGATTCCGAATCAGTTTTCTGACCTCGTCAGCAACTTGGTCATTGACCTTACCATCAAATTTTACCGCTTTTATCCCCTTTGGCTCGATATCGTCTTTGAAAACTTGATATCGGTTTATTAAGAATGGTTTCTTGAAGTACATCATTTCCAATAATGCATTGCCAAAACCTTCATAAAGGCTGGGATAGGTTATGAAATCTGAATGGATATATGCATCCCAAAGACTATAAATTTTTGAATTGTCTGAAAGCATCCTTCGCGTTGGCTCAAAAATATCTGGTTTGTAAATCAAATCCACCTTTTTTTCTTTCGCCAAGTTTTGAATTTGATTAAGATAATCTTGCGTATCGTGTTCAGCTTTATGAGTAATTACTAGTTTAATTGGCAAGTCCGACAACCTGCTAACCAACTCAATCGACAACTCTATTCCTTTGCGCGGGACTACCCTGGTTGGCTGTAGGAAAAATAATTCACTCGCTCTGATTCCCAGATTATCCCGTAAATCTGAATTAAATTCATCAATTCCAGGAGGATCGTTCTCAAAATCAAATATATTTGGCAAGATAGTGCTTTCAATACCTTTTTCCAATAAAGTTCTTTGTGATTGGGAATTGATAACAACTTGTTGTATGTTTTCCAAGTTAGGAGGAAAAATTTCTTCCAATAGATCGTTAACACAATTTTTTAAATATTTATTTCGTTCCCAATAAAAATCATGATTATGGTTTATAACAGGGATGTTTGTTTTTTTAATAAATCTATATGTTGCCAAAGCAAGGGCTAAATTCATTGGAATAGAAAATACATTTTGTACTGTGATTAAGTCAATTTTGAAGATCTGAATGAAGTTAGTTAATTCATCCTCTAATTGCCTTGCAATCCTGTTAATTTTCTTGTGGAGTTTTGGACAAGGTTGATCATTCGCAAATGCTTGATTGGTGATATCTAAAATTTTTGGATGTGAAAAATGTGCTAAAGGCACATAATAAGTTCCATCGACTTGAGTATTTTTTGCTTCGGAAGCATCGAGTTCTCCAGCAAAATAAAAGTTGGTATGCCCCATTTTTCTCAAAACTTTCACTAGCTTGGCTGTCTCGAGTGATACTCCATCTGTTCCGGCCAAGCGAAATGAAATATGACCAATTTTCATTTTACCCTTTTACACTTCCTGAAGTTAATCCTTGAGCAAGATATTTTTCAAATGCTAAGAATAATACAATGATAGGAAGCGTCATGATAGTCGATGCTGCCATGACAACATGTGGCCTTGGGCTTGGATCATTGAATATCGTATTAATCTTGATTGGAATGGTAAAAGTAGAGCGATCATTTAAAAAGATGAAGGCATATAGAAACTCATTCCACGCAATCATAAATGTATAAATTCCAATCGTGACTAATGCCGGAATAGCCAGAGGTATTGTCACTCGCCAAATAACCTCAAATCGTGTACATCCATCGATTAATGCTGCTTGTTCAATTTCATCAGGTATTGTTCTAAAATAATTTGTTAACATATACAAAGCAACCGGCAATGTTTGAGCAAGATACGTCAACACCAAAATCACCAAATTATCCTGAACATTAAAGCCCAATTTTTGACTGATTTGTGAAAGCATAGCAAATAATGGGATCATTAATAAAACAGAAGGAAAGAGATAAACAATCAACACGCCATTAAGAACCCATTCTCTCCCCTTAAACTTCAATCTGGCAGATGCATAAGCGCCCATAATTGAGAGTATGACTGCGATAAGAGCTGTAGGAATTGCTACCAATAAACTATTAATGATGTTAACCCCAAAATTCTGAAATGATCTCCAGGCGGGATCAAATAATTCTCGATAGGCATCCAATCTAAGTTCTGAGGGAATATACACCGGAGCTCTTCCAGCAATCTCAGCACCAGTTTTAAATGATGAACTTACCATCCAATAAAACGGAAACAAGATCATAGAAAGGAAGAAAAACAAGCCAACAGCAAAAAGAAATTTTTCCCAATTTAATGTTTGAGCTAAGTGTTCAATGAAATTGGATTTTTTAAATTTTTCAGGATTGATAATTGTGCTCATGATTTTTTCCCTATTAACTTTCTTCTGAGTTCCGCATGATTATGAGGATATAACCAATGATAAATATAACAAGAGCAGCCATCATAACCATGGCAGAGGCAGCACCCTTACCAAAATCGTACATATTAAAGCTATACTGATAGGTAAGAACAGGTAAGACATTGGTACCATAACCACCCCCTGTTAGTAACCAAATATCATCAAATTTATTGAATGTCCACAATAACCGCAATAGGAAGATCGCCCCTATTACATATCGAATTTGAGGGATCGTAATAGAGATAAATTTTTGCCAGCTATTTGCCCCATCAACTGCCGCTGCCTCGTAGAGAGTATCGTCAATGGCTTGCAAGCGAGCTAAAATCATCAACATTGCAAAAGGAAAATAACGCCAAGCCTGAAAGAAAATTACAAGCCAGATTGCTAATCCCCTTGTTGCAAGAAATGCCTGTTGTGTTTCGATTACTCCTAATCCGATCAAGATGTGATTAAGTACACCTGAAGGTCTTGGATCTAACAACCATCGCCAAACAAAAGCAACACTAATTACAGGTGCAACGTATGGGAATAGAAACACACTGCGTACTAATCCCCTTCCTTTAAATGGTTTATTTAATAAAATAGCAGCAATCAATCCACCAATTAAAGTAATAAATGTTGAAACAAAAGAATAGAAAATTGTGGTTACAAATGCACCCCATTGTTTCGGACCACCCCATTTGAATGCAAAGTCATTTAGTACAGATTTGTAATTTTCAAATCCCACAAATGGTGCATGAAAAACGTCATTTAAATTGTAAAGACCTATTTTGTGGAAGCTTATCCAAACGCTAAAGATCGCAGGAAATAAAACCAAACCAAAAACAATTATTGCAGTTGGTAAGATCAGCATCCAAGCTAATCGGATCTCTGATGCATGCATGGATTTGCTAAATAGCCAAAATCTCTTTCTAGTAGAAGGTATTTGAGCCATTGCTACTCCAATCTATAAGATTTTCTACAGGTATCAGCAATAAACTAATTACTGGTTAAAAGGATATTATAATCAGGGGAAACTGCTCACGAAAATCAATTTTTTTGGGTCCAACCGAAGGATTATGTGAGCAGTTCCCTTTTTATTAATTAAGCAACTTTATTCTCGCTCAGTTAATAAAATTTCAACCTGTTCTTGTAACCATTGAGCACCTGTTTCTGGTGTCATGGATCCTTCAATTGCGATATTACTTAAAACTTGCGGGATCAGTAAGCGACCTTCGATATCACCTACGACGGCGCGTTCAGCTGCATTATAATCCGGTCGGAATAACCAACGTTGCATAGAATCATAACCAGCTGCTACTGCTGCGAGAGTCTCAGCAGGATAATATTCAAAGTAATTGCTGCTAGTACTCCATTCATCGACTGCACTTTCCAATACTGGAACTTTACCCATTGGGGCTAAAGCAAGGATAGATTGATAATTTTCACCAGTCATGAAGAACTTTACCACATCAACCGCAACCGGATCAGCATCACGCATGATCCCAAGGGCAACCAGTTGGCCATACGTCGCTGCTCCATTTGGACCTTCCATAGAAGGAGCAAAACCTGTTCGAGCTGCTAAATCTTCATAAGCCAGTTCAACCATCGAGCCATCTTCTTTTCCAGAACCATCAACAAGATCATCCATGATGTATGTGGAGTAGAACATCATCCCGCTTTGACCATATTCATAAGCTTCTCGAGCACCTCTCCAGTATTGTGGGCCAGGGATAGCACATTCTTGCAAATTCGTATAGAATTCGAGGGCGGCCACCATTTCTGGTGTGTCCATGGTCACATTACCATTCTCGTCAAATGGCCAGGCATCATTCGAGATAGCTACTTGTTCAAAAATTTGATGTCCAAAATTTTGACCAGGATCTGTACCTAATCCAATGCCATATAACAAATCATCGTTTCCTGGAAGAGTCATACATGCATTTGTGATATCATCCCATTTTATTGGAGCTGGTAAACCAAGCGAATCGAACAAATCTTGACGATACCAAATTGCCTGAATCCAACCATCAAATGGAACCGCTGCATATTTACCAGTTTCAGCGTTGGTAACCATTTCTAATGGACCATTCCGGAAGTCATCAACACCAATTGCTTCAATTGCAGCAATATTTGCATCTTCATCTAAAAGACCATCTACAGCAAACGAAGCTACTCGTTCAATACCCAAACGGACAATATCCGGTAAACGATTTGCTGCCACCGCTGTAGAAATACGCTGTGACAATCCAGCTTCTTCAATCGGAACAATCCGGATATCTACTTCAGGGTGCAATTGCATATATTTTCCAGCAATTTCTTCATACAATTTCACACGATCTTCTTCATTATCAGTTGTCCAAAACTCAACAACCGTTCTATTTTGAACTGCGGACAATTGTTGTTGTAGTTCTTCCAACTGCTCTTGTAAAGCAGGATCGACTTCTGTCACTGTATCTGTCTCTGCTTCTTGAAGTTTTTCGTTTAATTCTGCAATTTGTGCTTCGAGTTCAGCAACCTTCTCTGCAGCAGCTGAATCTACAGGTGGTACTTCAACCTGGCCTCCGCAGGCAGAAAGCAAGACGGATGCGATTAAAACAACCATGGAAATAAAACGCCAATTCATCTTTTTCATCTTTTTACTCCTTTATTTATTTTTTTATAAATTGGTAAAAAATATTGTTTGCTTAGAATCTCCTTTCTCCACCACATCAAATAATTCTTTGAATTTTTCATATGCTATTCACATTTCTTCCTGTAGAATTTCTTTTGATGAGTTGCGGTTTAAGTAAAATCTGATTTTCCTCCAAAGGTTCATTACGAATAAGCTTATAAAGCATATTGGTAAGTAAACATCCAATGTGGTAAATTGGCTGCCGAAGTGTCGTGAGAGAAAAAATATCCGACGGAGTAATATCATCAAAACCTGCAATAGATATATCCTTACCGATTATTAACCCTAAATCTTGGGCGTATGTCATCGCACTAAGTGCCATCAAATCGTTTGAAGCAANNGTTGGTTTTTCTGAATATCTTAATAATTTTTGCGCACCTAATTCTCCGCCTTTTCGTGTTAGGTCACCTTCATATACATAATCAGCGGAAAAATCCAATCCATAATCCAATAAAGCTTTTCGATATCCCTCTAACCTGAAATTTGCGAACATCAAATGTAAAGGAGCAGAAATAAATCCTATTTTCTTGTGACCTAATTCAATCAAATATTGAGTCAACTCGTATACACCTGCTTCACCATCCTCATCGATATAATTAAATTCTTTGGCTACATTTGATCTACCAAAGGCAACAAATGGAAATGAGGTTGATAAGAGATATTGAATACGCTCATCTTCATTACGTGTACGTACCACAACCAATCCATCGACCCTTTTACCCTCTACCATGTGACGATATGCTGAAATCTCATTAGGGCCAGGTGCCTGGACTGACAATAATAAGTTCATTCCATAGGAAGATAATTGATTGCCAATACCTGCTATCAATTCGCTAAAATAAGGATCATTGAAGCGTGGGCCATGGGTCGGTAAAATCAACCCAATGGTGTCAGTCTGTTGTTTCTGTAATTGCCTAGCAGTTTGATTTGGGTAATATCCCAATTCTTTTGCCATGCTGATAATTTTTTCTTTGGTTTCCTTAGATACATCATCATACCCTGTCAAGGCTCTAGACACGGTCGTTACTGAGAACCCAGTATATTTTGAAATTGTTTTTAATGTAACTTGTCTGGACATAGCATATTTTGGTAAATACTTGAAAAGTTTAATGGAATGATGTATTCTAATAAGTATCCGAAACGTTTCGGATAAATTCATCATACAATAAATAAAATCCAAAGTCAATAGTTTTCCCAACCAATTTGTGATGAGAAAGGAATTCGTTTATGCCATCAAGGATTGTTATCAACCATCCCTTCGAAATTAGTTATCAGGAGTATGACCTGCCTACCCTCGCAGAAAATGAAGTACATATTCGCACACTGTTTTCTGGAATTAGTGCTGGAACTGAAATGTCTCAGTATCGGGGCACATCACCTTTTTTAAGTAAACAAANNAATCCGCTCAACCCAAACTATCTTACCCCATTGAGCATTTTGGATATGAAGAGGTTGGTGTTGTTGTTGCGTTAGGAAAAAAAGTGAACGGCATCCGTATTGGTCAATATATTTTCGGTCCATGGGGGCATAAAACTGATCACATCGCTGACGAAACTTATGCCAAAGACCATCTGATGCCAGAGGGTTTAGATCCTATTTGTGGTATTTTTTCACACATCGGTGCAGTAGCTCTAAATGGCATTCATGATGCTCATATTCGAATCGGTGAAACAGTTGTAGTTTTTGGGCTTGGGGTTTTAGGACAAATTGTGTGTCAGGCTGCTAAAGCATCAGGGGTAAATGTGATTGGGGTTGATTTAAATAGTTCCCGTTTAAATATGGCAAAAAAATATTCTGCGCATGAAACCATACTTGCAGGCGAGGGGGATACAGCACTTAAAATAAAATCTCTCACCAACGGAAGAGGTGCAGATGTAAGTATTGAAGTAAGTGGGTCAACTCAAGCGTTACAGGATGCAATTCGATCTGCTGCTTATTCTGCGCGGGTTGTTGCCATGGGATTTTTTCAAGGGGAAGCAAAAGGGTTATACCTGGGGGAAGAATTTCATCACAACCGTATAAATCTGGTTTGTTCGCAAATTTCAGGTACTGATCCAGAATTAAAGTATCGCTGGGATAAGTTGCGATTATGGCAAACAGCCATACAATTACAGGCAGATGGTTTACTAGATCTAAAGTCATTAATTACACATCGAGCCCCCTACCAAAATGCCGCCGATCTATTTGATCTGTTAAACAAAAACTCAGAAGGTGTGATGCAATCCGTAATCGAATTTTAATCTTCAAAATTAGGTGAAACAATGAATCTTCTAAATACTGCAATTTTAGGCTGTGGTCAATTCGCCCATCAACACGCAAAAATAATAAACTCTCTGAGTGAAGAATTACAATTAGTAGCATTTTGTGATCAAAATATTCAGAAGGCAAGTCAGTTTTCTTCCCTCTATACGAATAATCGCGCATCAGTTTATTCTGATCACACAACTCTTTTAAAGCAGGAAAAACTAGATCTTTTGATCATTTGTTTACCTCCCTTCGCACATTCGAATGAAGTAGAGATGGCAGCTGAAAGAGGAATTAACATCCTGATTGAAAAGCCAATATCACTTCGCTCAGATGATGCGTGGAAAATGGTGGAGGTTACAGAAAGAACTGGTATCAAAACCCAAGTTGGATATAAGTTCCGTTTTGGAGAAGCAGTGGAATACTTAAAGGATAAGGTTGAAGCAGGTTCCGCCGGTCCCCTAGCTTTAATCAGTGCTCGATATTTTTGTAATGCTTTACACGCCAACTGGTGGCGTGATAAAACAAAATCTGGTGGTCAATTGGTAGAACAGGTCATTCACATGTTTGATTTAGTACGTTATTTAGGTGGTGACCCGACCAATATTTTTAGTACCCAGCGCAATCTATTTCATAATGAAGTTGAAGGATACACGATCGAGGATGTGAGTGCAACTATCCTTTCATTCCCTAATGGAGGGATTGGTGTTATCTATGCTACAAATAATGCGATTCCTGGCAAGTGGATCAATGATTACCGGGTTGTTACAAAAAATATTACTGCCGAATACACGAATGCTAATAATGCAGAATTCTATTTTACGAATCAGGATCCACCTAGCTTAAGTTCAGTAAATTCGGAAAGAGATTTTACCAAACTACAAACCCTGGATTTGATTAATGCTATCCGTAATGATGGTGTCACAAGAACACCTATAATCGAAGGAGCGAAATCCTTAGATCTTGTATTGGCTGCGGTAACGTCTTCGCAAAAAAATCAACCGGTATCATTGATATGAGATTCGACCTTTCAACCTCATTTGATTTAATAATTGGAAAAATTGAACTTAATCAACTACAACCCTTAATCAATGGTGAGGTTTTGAAAAATTTCCAATTTGACGAAATTGGGTCAAACGCATCTAACAAAAAATCCTTCAAATTTTTTTCTTCAACAGAAAAAGTAAACTTGATGTTCTATTTGGATTTTTACAGTTCGGAAAAACCAAACCAATGTTATCTACAAATTCGATTAAGTGGCGTTCCTGAAAATTTCATCCTCAATTCCTTCGGAATAAAATTTGACTCCATTCATGGCGTCAACTCAATCTTGCGAAATGGTTATCATAGTTGGGACAGCTCAAGCTACATTCCAATTAAATTAGAAGAGATTTCTACCCCTAAATCGAAACTTCCTTTTACTGGATTTGCAATGACACAATTAATCTCCGAAAAAGGCGATAAAGTAGTAGTCACCGGATTTGAAAAACATGATCAATTTCAACACACATTCACCTTCACACAGAAAGGGCAAAATGTCAGCCTATCGATCCAGGAAATTTGGGACCAGGTACCGATAAAGGAAAACGAGACAATAACATCGGAAAAGCTTTGGATCCTTGAACATGATGAAGTTGAAAATGCTCTGCGCGAATGGGCGTTAATCGTTGCATCTTCATCACCAATACCTCCCAGACTCCCTGAAATCCCTATCACCGGTTGGTGTTCTTGGTACAATCTTTATTCGTCAATCGATCAAGAAAACATTTTAGATCATCTGAATAGCACTGCAAAGATTAGAGAAAAACATCACCTTAACCTTAATGTCTTTCAAATCGACGATGGATTTACACCGGAGATGGGAGATTGGTTGGAAGTTAAACCTCAATTTCCTCAAGGAATGAAATTTATATTGGACAAAATCAGAGCGGTTGGTTTCATCCCTGGCCTTTGGATAGCACCTTTTGTAGTTGGTAACAGAAGCAATCTTTTCCAGCAACATCCTGATTGGGTAATTAAGGATAAATCAACCGGAAAACCATTAATTCAAATGCAATTTTATGGAGAATTTCGTTGGCACAAACGCAGTGAGGAGTACTATATATTAGATTGTACTCACCCTGATGCCATTCAATATTTGAAAAATGTTTTCTCCATCTGGCACAACGATTGGGGATGTGATTATTTCAAAACAGACTTTATGTTCTTTGGTAGTGAATACGGACCGGATCGAGCTGTTTACCACACGCCTGGATTATCTAGAATACAAATATGGCGAAAAACAGCAGAAATCATACGGGAAGCAATTGGCGATTCAATCTGGGTAGGATGTGGTTGTCCGTTATGGGCATCGATAGGTCTGGTAGAAGCAGTGAGAATAGGGAGAGATATGGGGGTTTCATGGAGAGGAGAACGATCTGCAACTGACTTATTGCAGGATTTGGCAAATCGAAATTTTGGAAATCATATTTTATGGCAAACAGATCCTGATTGTGTTTTATTAAGAGAAAATTTCCACTATTTAAGCGATGTTGAAATCAGATCACTTGCTATTTATGCTGGTATGACCGGTGGAGTTATGATGACAAGTGACAAGCTTGATGAAATACCTTTGGAAAGAATCCGATTATTAAAACAATTTACACAAAAAGAAAAAATGATTTGCCATTTTCCGTTTTTAGGAAGGAAATCAACCAAGATTTCAACCGATTTTGATCCAATTATCATTCAAGTTCAACATCCTTTAAGTGATCCTGATAGAGGGATTGCTTTGTTTATTTACAATACGGGAGACAAATCTGAGAAAAGAATTATTAACTTTGAAAAATTCAATTTGCCCAATACCCTTAAATTGATAAATTGGATGGATAGTAATTCATATTCGGTTATTGCTAACGAGCTATCTGTCGAACTTGCACCTCATGACGGGATGCTTTATATCATGCAATAGTAAATTACAATTTA
>NPIE01002751.1_pt3 | contig 12522 bp, 14 predicted proteins | sample 8637661 | NCBI WGS metagenome assembly NPIE01 (sample SAMN07420842, study PRJNA396082) | bioreactor metagenome | isolation source: sample BA12 brine-fed electro-methanogenic bioreactor BA | place: Japan: Kochi | collected 2016-12-09 | reverse complement strand
GGTGCCCTACATGCTGGTGGTGGGTGACCGCGAGGCGGAGCAGAACGCCGTCGCCGTGCGCCTGCGCAGCGGGGAGAACCTCGGCGCGATGCCCGTGGCGGACTTCATCGCCAGGGCTCAGGCCGTGATCGAGGAACGGGCGGTGGAGTGAAGTGGTACTGCCTTCCGGGTTGCTCAGAACAGGCCCTCAAGCGAGGGCGCTTGCGCTCAGCAACCCGGAAGGGAGACGGCTCAGTCGGCACGTCCGCCGAGCGATCGCAGCAGCCCCAGCTGCCCGACATGGTAGGTCTCGTGCCACGCCAGCCGGCTGACATAGTCGTAGCGCGACTTGTCGCCCAGGTGTGTCGCGACGACCTCACTCAGCATCGTGGCGCTCGCCCCCAACAGCGCCTTCTCCAGCAGGCGCCCGGTCTCGTCCAGATCCGCCAGCAGGTCCGCGAGGGCACGCCCGTCGCCGGGCTCTGCGATGCCGGCGGGATCACGCCGGTACGCTGACCCCTCTCCCATCTCCCACGCGAAGGGCTCACCCATCACCTGCAGGGCCATAGCCCTGTACTGCACGATGTGGCCCAGCGTCCAGTTGAGGGAGATGGCCTCGAACTGCGGCTGAAGGTAGCTCTCCTCGTTGGAGAGACCCTCGACGTGGCGGTGGATCGACCGCTCGTTGTTGCGGTAGAGCTCCATAAAAAGCGCAACCCCTTCGCTCATCTGCTAGACCCTCCTGTTGAGTCGTGACGATGCATAGCCTATGCCCCGGACTCCTGCGCCGCCAGTTCCTGCTCCTGGCGCAGGCGCTCGAAGTGGGTGATGATGTTGCCGGCGAGCACCCTGGAGACGCCCTCCACCTCCATCAGCTGCTCCTGCGTCGCCTCTTGGATCTTGTGGAGCGAGCCGAAGTGCTTGAGTAACGCCCGGCGCTTGACAGGGCCGATCCCCGGGATCTCGTCGATCTGCGAGGCCAGGCCGACCTTGCGGCGCCGCTGGCGGTGGTACGTGATCGCAAAGCGGTGGGCCTCGTCGCGGATGCGGCGCAGCAGCAAGATCGCCGGCGCAGCGGGGTCGAAGCGCACCGGGATACGCTGCCCGGGCTGGAAGACCTCCTCGTGACGCTTCGCCAGGCCGATCACCGGCACCTGATCGGTGAGCTCGAAGGCCTCCAGGACCTCCATCGCCATGCCGAGCTGACCTTTGCCGCCATCGACGATGAGCAGGTCGGGCAACTTGGCCCAGGCCTGGCTGCCGCGGGTGCCGCGCAGCTCGCCCTCGCTGATGCGACGCCAGCGGTCGAAGCGGCGCATCAGCACCTCGCGCATGCTCGCGAAGTCGTCCTGGCCCACCACGGTGCGGATCTTGAAGCGACGGTAGTGGCTCTTCTTGGGCGTTCCATGCTCAAAGACCACCATACTGCCGACAACCTCAACGCCCTGGGTGGTGGAGATATCGTAGCACTCCATCCGGATCGGTGGGTGAGGAAGCGCCAACCGCTCCTGAAGCTCACCGAGGGCCGCCTCGCTGCGGTGCTGGTCCATATCCCATTGAGCTTTCAGCAGACGCAGCGTCTCTGCGGCATTGGTCGCGGCAAGATCGAGCAGTTCACGTCCCGGCCCATCCCGCGGCACCGTCAGGTAGACCACATCGCCGCGCTTGGTACGCAGCCACTGCTCCAGCACGGCGGCCTCGGCAATCTGAGCCGGCAGCAGGATCTCCGGCGGTACCGCCGCGGCCTCGGTGTAGAATTGCTCAAGGAACGCGGTGACGATCTCCTCATCATCGTCGTGCCCGCTCCCTTCCATCACGAAGTACTCGCGCCCCAGAAGCTTGCCGTTGCGGACGAAGAAGACCTCGACGCAGGCGTTGCCGTCATCGCGCGCCATCGCCACGACGTCCTGGTTGGTCGCCGCCGTCGTGACGATCCGCTGATGCTCCATCACCCGTTGCAGCGCCGTGTAGCGGTCGCGCAGCTGCGCAGCGCGCTCGAACTGCAGCCCCGTCGCCCCCGCGTCGATCTGGGCGCGCATGTCGTCCATCACGGCCTCCGTCTCGCCGCCCATGAACTGCACCAACTGCTCGATTACGCTGTTGTATTGGTCCTGGTCCACAGCGCCGATGCAGGGGGCGGTGCAGAGCTTGAGGTCATAGTAGAGGCAGGCACGCCGGTCGTGGCCCGTGATCTCACGGTCGCAGGTGCGGAAAGGGAAGAGGCGCCGAANNGAGGTGTAGGGGCCGAAGTAGCGCCCGCCATCGCGCTGCATTTGACGCGTGATCAGGACCTTGGGGAAGTCCTCGTGGGTCACCTTCAGGTAGGGGTAGCGCTTATCGTCCTTGAGCCGAACATTGAAACGCGGACGATATTTCTTGATGAGGTTGGCCTCAAGGATCAGGGCCTCAACCTCGGAATCGGTGAGGATCCACTCGAGGTCGTCGATCTCGCCCACGAGGCGCCGTGTCTTGGAGTCCTCCTGAGCTGAGGCGTGGAAATAGGAGCGGACGCGGTTGGCGAGGTCGATCGCCTTCCCCACATAGATCACCCGGCCCCGCACATTGTGCATCAGGTAGACGCCGGGCTTGTGCGGCAGTGCATCGAGCTTCTGTTGGATCTTCTCCTTCGGCGCGCTCACGGCCCCATTATACCGTAGCCAGGGCAACGTGGCGAAGGTCTAGCACGTCCCTCACGTGGTGGGCGAGATCCTATGACGACAGGGCGCACGTTCGAGTTCGAACGTGCGTCCTGTCGGAATGGGTTCGACAGCTACAACAGGCCCAAGGCCCCCTGCAGCAGCCACATATAGCGAACCTCGTCGACGATCGAATAGAGCACGCCACCGATGAGCACACAGCAGCAGCAGAGCAAGAGCAGCGCCGCCACGATCAGCACGATGATCAGCGTGGTGTTGTTCTTCTTGGGCGGCTTGGCCCCGGCGCCCGCCGGCGTCACGGGGGGCTGCTGCCCACCACCCGACGAGGGGGTCACCGGTGGCGGGGTCACGGGTGCCGGCGTCACAGATGACGCGGCAACCGGCTCGGCCTCCGAAACCGAGGCGATCTCGACCTCCTCAAAGGGACTGGGGATCTCCGGCTCATGTGCAACTTCGTCGGGCTCGGACATAACGATCTCCGGCTGATAAGTCGGTGTCACCTCCGTCGCCTCGACTGCCCCTTCGACAGGCGGCGTCATCACCATAAGCGTGTCGCCCTCAGGCAACGGCGGCGGAGCTTCGACCTCCGACGGCAGGGGAGGTGGCGAGACCGCCTCTGCCTCGGGCAGTGGCGGTGGAATCACGGGCGTCTCTTCTGAGGTCTGTTCCTCGTCAGCCGGCTCGGACTCGTCGGACTCCAGACGTCGTGTCGCATAGATCGATTCTTCGTCCATATGCCTTTCCTTCCTTCGTTCAATGCCTTCGTTATGATCACGTCACGGTGGCTGTGCGAGCAACGACGCCGACCCCTGCGGAGACCGCACGATCACCAAGCCACGCAACAAGTTGACCGGCTCACCCTATCTAGAGGAGTGCCAGGTAGAGGCCGAGATCGACGCCCATCTCCCTGAGCATGTCCAGTACCGGATCGCCCAGGAACCATCCGGCGACACCGATAGCACAACAACAGAGCAATAAGACCCCGAGGACAATGAGAATGATGACCCAAGGGCTCTTCTTCTTGGGTGCTGAGGACTCCGAGTAGGTCGCCGACTGTGAATCGTAGAATGGGTCTTGTGCCATAGTATCCCCCACTTCTCTGATGTCTGCTACAGATCAAGACGCCCGCGTCTTGCGCGCATCGATGCGCTTGCGGCGCTCACGCACGATCAAGACAATGGCCGCACCCAACAGAAGGAACCAGACCACGACCAGATAGGGAAAGGCGATGGCCACAAAGCTCGTGACCGCCGAGACGGCATCCTCCACGGTGCTGACCACAGGATTTGCGGTCCCCGCCGACATCGCCGTGACCACCGGGCGCGAGCCCGACTTAACCACGTGGACGGTCCCGGCGAGGATCACCCCACAGCCGAAGGCCAACGCCGGATGCATATTGATCGACGCCTGCGTTGTCGCCGCGAATAGGATGGCCCCTGCGGTCGGTCTGACCAGTGTCTGCAGCACATCGTTGACCGTGTCGATAGCGGGGATCTTGTCCGCAAGTTCCTCGACGGCAAGCAAGACGGCGAGCAGGGCGATGATCCACCAGCTCGTCAGCGCACTCCACGGCTCTCCCAACTCCACCAGGCCTGTGAACTTGGCCAGCACGGCCAGGGTCAGCATAGGAATATAAGCATTCAGCCCGGCGGATGTGGATAGCCCAAAGGCCGATGCGAGATCCAGCAGGCCCTCAATCATCTCAGATCCCCTTCCTTACCTCATTATACGAAAGACGCACTATTCCAGCAACCCGCACGATCCGGAGCTGCATCGTAGGCGACCCGGGGGCCAAACCACCCATCTGGGCACGAGCGAACAGCGACCCGCTCTATGCATGAAGTATACGCACAAAGCGCCACGAAGGTTGCGCCCCCTGTCCTTACCAGGCGATCGGTGTCTGACCGTAACGTGTCAGGTAAGCGTTGGCCTGGGAGAAGTGGCGACACCCGAGGAACCCGCGGTAGGCGGAGAGGGGGGAAGGGTGCGGCGCCTCCAAGATGAGATGGTTGCGCCCATCAACGAGCGAGCGCTTCGCTGCGGCGAAGCGACCCCAAAGCATAAAGACGAGATGCTCCCGCCCTACGCTGAGCTCGGCGATGATCGCATCGGTGAGCCGTTCCCAGCCCAGGTCGCGGTGGGACCCTGCCCTGCCTGCCGCCACCGTCAGGCTGGCGTTGAGCAACAGCACCCCTTGTGCGGCCCAGCGGGTCAGATCGGTCGAGGCGGAGGGCAACTTGCCGCCATAGACATCGTCGGCGACCTCACGGAGGATGTTACGCAAAGAGGGAGGCGAGGCGACCTCATCGGGCACGGAGAAGGCCAGCCCATCGGCCTGACCAGGACCATGGTAGGGGTCCTGTCCCACGATGACGACCCTGACCTCCTCAAAGGGCAGGAGACGCAAGGCACGAAGGACAGACCCGGGCGGAGGATAGATCGTCTGCCGGGCGCGGAGCGCGTCCACCCGCTGGAGCATCTCCCGATGGTAGCCGGCACGCATCATCGGCACCGCCGCCGTCCAGGAGGCAAGGGCATCGGTCGGCACGTTGAGGTCCATAGCCCCATCATAGCACGCCCCAGCCAACAATAAAGCCATCCCGACCTCCTCAGGAGCTGGGGCTCCCCCGATTGACGCGTATCTTGCGTGCTGTACAATCTGCGGAGGCGACGTCATGGCAAGCCGTGAGGGCGCCAAGACCTTACGTGACACAAGGAGAACCGTGTGATCAAGCTTGCAGACCGAGTCAACCGCATCTCGCCCTCTATGACCTTCGCCATCTCGAGCAAGGCCAAGGCGCTCAAAGCGCAGGGGATCGATATATGCGACTTCAGCGTCGGCGAACCCGATTTCATCACACCCAAACACATCCGCGAGGCCGCCAAGGCAGCGCTGGACGCCGGCAAGACCAAGTATACCCCCACCGCGGGCCTGCCCGAGCTGCGGGAGGGCATCGCCGACAAACTGCGGACCCAGAACGCTTTGCCCTATACCGCGGACCAGGTCCTCGTGACCGCCGGCGGCAAGCAAGCACTCTATAACACGCTGTCGGTGCTGCTCGATCCGGGCGATGAGGTGCTGATCCCCATACCCGCCTGGGTCACCTACCCCGAGATCGTGAAGGTCAACGGGGCCGAACCTATACCGCTGCAAACCGACGAGGGCACGGGGTTCAAGGTCACCGCCGCGCAGCTGGAGGCCGCCATAACGCCGAGGACGCGCGTATTGATGCTCAACAGCCCCTCCAATCCCACCGGCGCGGTCTACACCCGTGAGGAGATACGCGACCTCGCGGAGGTCGTGGTCGCCCACGGGATCGTCGTCGTCGCCGACGAGATCTATGAGAATCTCATCTACGGCGATGTAGAGCACGTCAGCATCGGGAGCTTGGGGGAGGAGATCTTCAACCTGACCGTGACGTGCAACGGGTTCAGCAAGGCCTACGCAGCGACAGGGTGGCGCTTGGGCTATGCCGCAGGGCCCCTATCCGTCATCAAGGCGGCAACCTCGCTCCAATCGCACACCACCTCCGGCGCGAACACCTTCGCACAGTATGGTGCGATTGCAGCACTTGCCGCATCCCAGGAGACTGTGGAGGCGATGCGCCGCACGTTTATGGCGCGGCGCGACCTGATCGTCACGGGCCTCCAGGCGATCCCCAACCTCACCTGTACCGTGCCGCAGGGGGCTTTCTATGCCTTCCCCAGCATCGCGCGCACAGGCCTCGACTCGATGACCTTTTGCCGGCGGCTCCTCGAGGAGGAAGCGGTCGCCGCCGTGCCGGGCATCGCCTTCGGCGCCGACACGCACATCCGAATCTCCTACGCCACCGATACGGAGACCCTGCGTGAGGGCCTCAGACGGCTGGAGCGCTTTGTCCGCGCGCTGTCAGAAGAGCCAGGACAGGAGTGAGAAGACGAGCTGCTGCACCAATCGCACCAGAAGGAAAGCGATCAAGGGCGAGAGGTCAAGGCCAAGCCCGAGGAGACTCGGTCCGATGGAGGCTAGGGCACGGCGAATTGGAGCCAGGAGCGGCTCAGTGATCGACCAGAGAAAGCGCATCACCTTGCTCGCGTAGGGCGCCGAAGCGCCGCCTACGCTCCGGATCCATGAGAAGAGCACACGCACGAAGAGCGCGATGATGTAGAGATCGAAAAGCAGTCCCAGGATGAACTGCAGGATCGCACCGACACTACCCAGGGGCTGAGCGATCCACAGCGGGATCAGCAGGATCAGACGCAGCAGCCACGAGATCAGACTGCGGACGACCCAGAGAGCGATCAGTGCAACCGCACAACTCATGATATCAGAGCGCGACGAGTGGTACGTTCGATAGGTCGAGCCATACGAGGGGATGCCGAGCGCCTTGTTGCTGAGATCGATCAGCGGGTCGGTCAGGGCCATGGTAATCCGCATCAGTGGATGCGTCGAGCGCATGCCGAAGGCGACGAAGAGCACCCTGAGCACCAACAGCACGCCTAACACCGCCACAAGCAGATTCAAAGCCTCGATCAGCCATCCGAATGCCACGTTGAATGTCATCTCCCCGTCTCCCCTCGACCTAGGCGCGTGTCCCGAAGATAGCCCGCCCAACCCTCACCAACGTCGCGCCTTCCTCGATAGCCACCTCGAAGTCGCCGCTCATACCCATCGACAGGTGGTGCCAATCGAGGGTAGGGAACTCATCTCGAAGCAGGTCACGCAGCCCACGCAGTGAGGCAAACACGGGCCGTACGGACTCAGCCGAGTCCAACAGAGGGCCGACTGTCATCAAGCCCTCGATCCGCAGTCCCGGCAGACCGGCGACCTCGGCGACCTCGGCGATCAGTGCGGCGCGCACATCGGCGTCGCGTTCCCAACCGGCAGCGGCGTAGCCGTACTTCGCGACCTCGCCGGAGACGTTGCACTCAAGCAGCACCGGGATCTCCCGCTGCAGCGCCGCCGCCCGCACACTCAGCCGACGCGCGATTTTGAGGCGGTCGATCGAATGGACCATGTCGAAATGTTCCGCGACCGGCTCGGCCTTACGGCTCTGCACGTGGCCGATCATGTGCCAGATAGGACGCATCTCGCCTGCCACGCGTGGCCCCTCTGCCAGCCGGCGACGGACCTCCAGGAGCTTCTCCGCCCCCTCCTCCGCTCGGTTTTCGCCGAAATGCCGTTGGCCGGCCTGCAGAGCTGCCAGCACGATCTCCACAGGGAAGGTCTTGGTCACGGCGACCAGCTGCACCTCCGCAGGATCGCGACGCGCCCGCAGCGCAGCTTCGGCGCAACGGCCCTCGACCTCTTCGAGGTTTCCGGCAATGTGCTCGGACGCCATGATCAGAAGCCCCTACCAGCGATTGCGGTCATAACCCGTCCCATAGCCGGGAGGTCGCGAGGGTGGTCGATAGTCGCGCCGGCGGAAGATCGGCATCAAGACCATGCCCGCGACGAAGCCTCCCACGTGGGCCCAGAAAGCGACGCCCCCCGTCTGCATCTGCACATCCAACATCGCCAATCCATTGAGGAGTTGAACCAGGAACCAGCCGCCCAGCACGACAACGGCGGGCAGCCACACGATGCGGATGAAGTAGAAGAAGGGGATCACCGTGCTGACGCGGGCGCGTGGATAGAGCAGCAGATAGGCGCCCAGCACGCCGGCGATGGCACCGCTGGCACCGATCATCGGGATGGTCGAGCGAGGCGCGGCGACGACCTGAAGCAGCGCAGCGACGACACCGCACAGGCTATAGAAGACGAAGTAGCGTAGCCGACCCATCCGATCCTCGACATTGTCGCCGAAGATGATCAGATACCACATATTGCCGATCAGATGCGCCCATCCGCCGTGAAGATACTGAGACGTGAACAACGTCGAGATCACGAGCGGATTCTGCCAGTTCGTCGTCAACTCCGCCGGCACCACGCCGAAGGACTCGATCAACAGATGAGCTGCGTCGCCGAGCACGGCCTCGAATAGGAAGATCACGACGTTGACGATGACCAGTCCTGCCGTCACCCAGGGGAATCCCCTTGAGGGCACATCATCACGCAACGGGAACATGGTTCGCCTCCACCAGGCCTACGCGCCGACCCAGGCCAGGGCCCAGGCCGGTACCCAGAAACGGCCCATGTTCAGGCCGTAACGGAGCACCAGGGACGCCACAAAAACAAGGACGCTCACGCCGATCAGCACGGCGTCGCGACGCCGGTAGGTCAATTCGTGGACCCAGGTGCGGGCCCGTGTGCCGAAGCAGCGCAAGTCCATCGCGTTCGTGATGTCCTCACCGCTGAGGATGGCGTTCATCGTCACCGGCACCACCAACGGAGCCATCTTGCGAATCTGGGCGACCAATCCGCCCTCGAGCTTCTCGACCTCATAGCCACGCGCCTTCTGCGCGTCGAGCGTGGTGCTGAAGTCGCGCGCTAACGTCGGCACGAAACGGAAGGCCAGATCCATCGAGAAGGCGAGACGATCGGGCAGCCCCATCCCGCGAAAGGTCACCCCGTAGTAGCGCGGGTTCATCGTATAGGGGACAATCTAGNNGTCAGGAAGAGGGCAGAGATCGAGAGCATGCGCACCACCTGCGACATCGCGAACCAGAGCCGCTCGACGGTGATCGTGGGCCGCACCGTCAGGCCCAGGATCCGCCATTCGGTCCGCCACAAGATGTGACCGCCCCGTAGAACCTCAGCCGTCCCGCCCCGGCCCGTGAAGAGTGTGTTGAGCGCGACGATGCCCACCACAAAAACCAGGATAAAGAGCCACGCGCGGCGCGTCTCGCCCCACGTCACACGGGCCAGTGCGTATTGGGCTAGGATAATGACCAGGAAGAAAAGCAGGAAACGAATGTCCCAGAACTGCGTCAGAGCGAAGAGCATAAGGAACGAAAAGAACCAACGAGCACGAGGATCGAACGTCTCGATGATGCTATGGCGCAGACGGTATTTCCAGGTGACGAGCATCGTGCTTCTCCCCTAGAAGGCCGGCCCTGTGGCTCACCGTCGCAGGGCCGGCTTCACGTATCAGTTAGCGTCCGGACCTCGCCACAACTGCTTCGTAGGCGACCATCAGGATCGGTACCAGGATCAAGCCGTTGATGGCGTTACTGAGCGCCGAGGGCAGCCAGTAGCCCACCAGGGCGGTGTTCAGGTCGATACCGCTCAACGGAATCTCCAACAGCGAGGGGACGAGCATCCCCACGGCAGCGGCGATGATGACGAGAATCTCCGCCTTGATAAGCGTGGCCTTGTTGACGTAGGACTTGATACCCAACGCCATCAACCCAGGAATCAGGCCCATCAAGCCGTTACCCAGATCCCAGGACCACCAGAAGCCGAAGCCCGAAAGGAAATCTCCAATCACATTCCCCAGGAATCCCGTAATGAATCCCACGATGGGACCGAAGGCCACACCGAAGAACATCGGGATCGCAACCGCCGGTCTCAGCGCGATGTTGCCCGCCGCCGGTAGGCTGATCCAGTTGGACACCCAGGAAAGAACACCATAGAGCGCCGCACCGATCGCGGCATAGACGACCTCACGCGTGCCAAAAGACCACAGAGACTTCTTCTCCATCACGTTCCTCCGCACAGCTTATCAGCATACATAGGGAAGACTGCGTTCTGTACCATGACCGTGCACGAGCTCGTTCCTCCATCCACCCCCTTTCTTCGCGCAGGCGACGCACAGGGTCAGGCGACGACGTGCGCCAATTGCTCAGCGCGCATGAAGGCTCCCGTCTTCGGCAGCATCTCCAGGTTGAGCCTGAGCAGCGACGTCGGCACAACCCGACAGCGTCGCAACAATGCCTCGTCGCTCAACACGTCAGGCGGCGGGCCATCCGCAGCCAAGCGCCCATCGCGAACCAAGACGATCCGGTTGGCGTAGCTGATCGCCAGGTCAAGGTCGTGCGTGATGAAGATGACGGCATCAAAGCCGGGCATCTGCAGGATCGCATCCATAAACGCCGAGTAGTTCCAGTAGTCCTGGCCCGCGGTGGGCTCGTCCATCATCAGGATGCGCGAACGCATCGCCAACACCGCCGCGATGCTGATCCGCTTCTGTTGCCCAAAGGAGAGCGCCAGCGGCGGCGAGTCAGCATACTCACGCATGTTGACCACTTCAAGCGCCCAACGGACGTCCTTCTCGATCTGCTCCTGGCTGTAACCCATGTTACGCGCGCCGAAGGCCAGTTCCTCGTTCACGGTGGGGGCAAAGAGCATCTGCGAGGGGCTCTGGAAGACGTATCCCACCGTCCGCGCCGCCTGCGCCACGGAGATATCGCGCGTCTCGCGTCCCTCCAACAGGACACGGCCCTCTGTCGGTTTGAGCAATCCCAGCGCGTGCTTGACCAACGTGGTCTTCCCCGCCCCATTGGCTCCCAGAATCGCCACGATATCGCCTTTGCGGATGTTGAAATTGATATCGGTGAGCACGTCGGGCAGATCGGCGTCGTAGCGGAAACGGACGTCCTCGAACGTGATCAGCTCCTGAGCCCCGTCGGGCCTGACGCCGGGCTCAAAGACCGGCGCGGGCGCCGACTTGGCCCGCTCGTAGACCACCGAGGCCGGTAGCTTGACTTCGTGATAGTCCACAGCCGCCATCATCCCGTCGGGCTCACCGAAGTAGGCCGGCACGCCTTCCCGCAGATAGAGCACGGTATCCGGGCCGATACGCAGGACATCATCGACGCGATGCTCAACGAGCATCATCGCTACGCCCTCGTCCGCCAAGCGGCGGAACAGATCGAGGGCCTCCTGAGCGGAAGCGCTATCGAGGCTCGCTAGGGGTTCATCGAGCAGCAGAATCCGGGGCTGCATCGCCAGGGCACCGGCGAGGGCGACCTTCTGCTTCTCACCACCCGAGAGGCTGAAGGTCTCACGGTCGCGCAGGTGAAGGATGCCCAGATAATCGAGCGTCTCATCGATGCGCGTCAGGATCTCGTCGCGAGGCATACCGAGGTTCTCCAGCCCGAAAGCCACTTCGTTGAGCACATAGCTGCCCACGATCTGACGCTCGGGATCTTGGAGCAGCGTCCCGACAGTCTGCGAGAGCTTGGCCATCGTCAGGTGGCGCACGTCCTCTCCAAAGAGCTCAACGGTGCCGCTCAGCTCGCCGCGGTAGCTCCGGGGGATCAGGCCGTTGACCGCTCGGATCAGCGTTGTCTTGCCGCATCCGCTGGTTCCGGCCACCAGCATCAGTTCGCCGGGATGCAGATCTAGTGAGAGTCCCTGAATGGCCAGGGTCTTGCGGATGCGATACCGGAAGGACAGATCTCGGATACGCAGCGGAATAGGTGGTTGGCTTGGATCCACGGACACCTCCCTCGGCAAACCTTGCCTCCAGTATAGCCGTTTGGCCCCGCCCCGCAAGCAAGCCGCCGCCCAGGCCTGCAGAAACCGCTGTGCGTTGACTTGTGCCGCGCGTGTCCTATGATCGAGGCAGCTCTGTGAAAACCACCCAGGAGGATGACGCAGCTATGACGAGAGACAAAGTGTTGCTCGATCCCTACGGACGCCGTATGGCCGACATCTTCACCACCGAGGATCTAGCACGGCTACACGACGTCGCGGATGTGATCTGGGCCCGTGACGAGCAGGCGCCTGACGCCGTCATCGAGGAGGCCCGAGAGGATCTCGTCCTGATCATCACAGGCGCCTGGCGTCACGGCGATGTGGCGCGCTATCCGAAGCTTCGCGCTATCCTAGAGGTCAGCGGCGGCTTCCCCTCGCCACAAGCCCTGGACTATAGCGCCTGCTTCACACGCGGCATTCGGGTTCTGAGCTGCGCGCCGGCCTTCGGGCCGATCGTCGCCGAGATGGGTCTCGGACTGGCCTTAGCTGCCATACGGCAGATCGCGTGGACCGATGAGGCCTTTCGCCGCGACGACCCCAACTGGA
>NPIE01005355.1_pt2 | contig 12523 bp, 15 predicted proteins | sample 8637661 | NCBI WGS metagenome assembly NPIE01 (sample SAMN07420842, study PRJNA396082) | bioreactor metagenome | isolation source: sample BA12 brine-fed electro-methanogenic bioreactor BA | place: Japan: Kochi | collected 2016-12-09 | reverse complement strand
TTGTCCAGGAAGTACTGGAACACTTCTTCTTCGGTGGCATCCATGGGCACGACCATCGGAAGGCCGTAACGCCAGCCACGGGGCACCGACACGAAGTATTCAATTTCGTGATTCCGGAAGTCGCGGCAGCCGGTGTGGTGGAATTGCAGGTACACGCCGTTGTGTATCCGGGCAAAGGCACCGGGGGCGGCAACGCTGGCGAACAGGTCGAGGGTTTGGACAGCCGTGTTCATGCGGCGGCCCTCAGTGCGGTGCAGGCCTGCCCTACTGCCCAGGTATTAAAGTCCCTGGTGTCGTCCTGGAGCATGAATTCGCCCCAGGCGATGCTCAGGCGGATGCCGTACCAGTAGAGGTCGGAGTCGATGCCCATATAAGAGGCGGCCATGTCAGAGACCTGGCTGGCGCGGTAGGCGGCCAGTTCATAGTCTCCAGTGCTCCAGGCTTCGCAGGCTTGCTGGAAGCGCAGGCGCATGTTGGTTTTCTTCTGGTTGCGAACGTCCGGAGTCATTGCCAGTCCTCCTGGTCCAGTGCGCGCTGCGACAGGGCGGCGATGTTCACCATCCGGACGCGGCCGATCTTGAGTGACGGCAGCTGGCCCTTTTCGATCTGGCCCCTTACCTGCCCTTCCGTGAGCCCGGTGAGCTGGGCGTAGCGCTCCTGGCTCATTACCGGCGTGGCTATCAGAATGATCTGTTTTTGCTCGTCCACTGTTTTGCACTCTGCTACACTGATTCACACATATTCACTCAGTAACCCCAACTAAGTACTGAGTACTTTTTACTTACTCTAGCAGAGTGAGTATATTTTACTATTTTAAGTTAACTATGATCAGAGACCGAATAATAGAAATCTTCGATGTGCTCGACCTGACCTCTAAGCGGATGGAGGAGCTGACCGGGATCGACCGGTACAAGTGGGGAAACATCAGAGGAAGAAAGCAGAAGGTGAACGAGGACTACCTGGAAGCACTAAACCAGGCATTCCCTCAGTTCTCATACTGGATAATGACGGGGCAAACAATTCCAGAGGCTGGTCAGATCAGCCCAGAGATGGAAAAGGCCCGTTCAGAGAACAGCCTGAAAACAGGATAGGTTTCTGCCTGGCTGCACGAATCGCCCAGGCATGGTATGGAGACCGACGAGGGGAACCACAAGAACAAGAGGGCTGGCCGTCGTAGTGTGTGGTGGCGGTTTCAGGCAGAGCTAATCTATTAAGGGAATAGACCTAGCAGGAAAACAGCAAAGGATGAAAAAATACCCTCCCGAAACAGTACTAAATTCAATACTGATTCTATTACTTGGATTCTGCATTGGAATTATAGCGACTGAAAACAAAGCTCCGATATCGGACATAGCAAATATTTCAATCGCCACAATTGCATTTCTTGGCTATTTCGGCTGGAGACGCGGAATTGATTACCAGGAAAGAAAAAATGACAGAAAGATACTGATTAGAAAAATAAAGAATCTTGAACTGTCTACTGATGAAATCTTAAAGAAGGCAGGTTTTCCGCTTACGTTAATACAAGAAGCAAAAAATAAAAACAGTGACTTAAATGATTTTGAAAGAATATTGATAAAAAAAGACTTGGGAGAGATAGAAAAAGCAACAGGAACAATGCGATCTATTCAAGCAGAAATAGAGAGTGAATCATCGGCCAGTAGATTAGTTCAAGAGTCCGCGACACTTGCAACGAACATCGCAAATCTAATAATCAAAAACAGCCAGATTGCCAACCTTGCAGACTCAATTGCTTTCTCACAACAAGCAATCAAGCTTGACGCGACCATAGAAAGCTTTGCCGACCACACAGACACCCTAGAAAGGCTAACCCAACTATATAATTCTTACTATGCATCAAATGCCTTGATAGAAATTGAGCTTGGAGCATTTGAGACGACCAAAAAAAAGCAGGAGACATACAGAGAGCATTACAACAGAACCAATAAAACGTCGTAACTACCTATTCCTATCTCCTTTCAAGTCGTTATTTTTCCTGGAAAGTGATACCAGAAAATCAACCCCCTCAAAAAGAAGCTTAATCAAACTGGAAAACTGCCAAAAAACAAGTGCACTTAACACCACAAACGAACACCTACGAATCAACAAGTAATGCTGTTTAAAAAAATCAAAATGGCCAAGCGTATAGTAAAAGAAAACAAAAACCAAACTTAAAGCCAGTATTATTGCAGACGCTGACATAGGCGATATCAAACTCCTTGCTCTGTCAACATACATATCTCCCTCCTCATTATTAGAAGCACGATCAACGCCACTCATGATTTCAACCTTCATAAGCGACAGCCAAGCTCCCATCACAGCAAATATAATGGATGAGATAGTTATTAAAACACCAAACATGTCTAGCTGACTGGATGCTGAAACTCGGTCCCCAACTATCCAAGCAAAAAACACAACGGCAACTAAAACACAATATGTGACTACCTTAACCAGCTTTTTCACTGTAGTTTCCATCATGCTCAAGGTCATCAAAAACGTCCATGTGAGACTGAAGACTCTTCAGAAGAGAGTCCAAATCAGGCTGATCGTCTGAAATCCATTTCACATTAAGCGATACAACTTCTTTCTTGTTAGATCCGCTCAGCCATTCAATATGGCCAGACTCGCCAGAGAAAACGAACCCCACGTCATAAATCTCTGACTGATCGTTTTCGTTGTAGAGATCAATAAGTTCTTTTACATCATCTCGATTCAGTTCTACTGGCATTGAGACACGAACCTTTCTCTTATTCTTCGGCTCCAGGCTGTTGAACATTTCAGAAAGACGTTCCAGAATTCCAGAGTTCTGATCTTTTAAATTGTTATAAACATAAATATCTCTAACAAGCTTTGAAACACGAGTCGACTTAGCCAATATTTCATCTTGCTTACCAGGTATCTTTCGAGCAGAGAAGCTAAATCTAGGCTTAAGCTTAGGAATGGGGACTCTATCATCAGGCCCGGCAGTTTTTTTCGGTTTATCGGAGTAACCAGTCAAAACCTCACCATCAACAACCCTATTTACAATGTAGCTACTGAAGTTACCAAGAAAGCCTTTTATGTACTCTCGGAATTGAACAACACCAAAAGTTGGATTCTCTAGCTTAACGGCAACGACTTGATTAGATGACGGCAAAATCCAAAAGAAAGTTGCGTAACCTGGAATGTCACTGGCGCCGATCTTAGCGTGGCTAACCTTAAGCTTTCCGGGCTTAGATGCACCATCAACTTTCCCTATACCTTTACTAGATTGCGGCACAGCGTTCCAAAGCGACAACAAAAACTGACCACTATGTTCAGACATACCAAAAAGATATGAAGGCTTATAACTTTTATTTGAATTAAATGTTGAGGTTTCAACAAGTGGTTTATCTTTCTCAAGCCCCCAGGCTCGCAAATCCTTCATTAACGAGGATAGAGTCAAACACCTGGCTTCATCTGAGCGCCCCAAATAAAGACCGCAATTCTTTACATCATAAAAGTGCAACTCGGCTTTAACCTTTGCCATTGTTTTACTCCATAAGGGGCGCAGTTGTTCTAAAAATAAGTAGTTAGCTTAGCACAGGAGAGCACAAAAACGACAAGGGAAAGGATGGTGAGAATTTTGCAGACCTCTCCCTGTAGTCACACCACTATGCAGGTGTCGCGCTTGCCTGGCATCCCTGCCGGCGGTGAGCCCCGGTCTTCCTGACCAAACGGCTCACTGCCAGTGTACTGTTACACGTTGTAACGTTTAGGCGTTTTGTCTTAATCCGGCGTGAGACTTTTCCTACATTTGCCTTTCTGCGATGTCGGTTAATCCGGTTCAATTCGTTCTGCATGGCCGGTTTGTTCCAGGGTGCCGGGTGATCTTATGGGCTCTACCAGGAGAGGTTGCCGGATTCGGGTTTTGAGCAAGTCTTGGAATGGATCTGTGTTGGTCAGGCTTGGGTCCAACCACATGTCGAAGTCTTCCCGGTTGAGCATGAGCGGTATGCTTTTCGGGTGGATGTGGCTGAACCTGGGGTGTGGTGGCAGGGTGATGATGGTGAACGACGGTACCACTTCTTCCTGGAAGTCCCACAGTTCATACAGGCCGGCAAAGGCTATGGCGCTGTCGGCCGGGTGGATGTTGTAGCACTGTTTGTGGCCTTTCTCGCCTGTCCATTCATGGAAGCCGCTGGCCGGTATGATGGCGCGCTGACTGTGAAAGCGTTTCTTCCAGAGTGGGCTGGCGCCCAGGCTGCCCGATCGGGCGTTGAAGGTGCTGTACTTTGACAATGGGCGGTAGCCGGTGCCGTCTGGTTTGCGTTCTATGAGCAATGACCAGATGGCGTCCTGCAGGGTGCGGCCCTGGTGGGTTTCATAGACGATCTGGGCTTTGGCTCCGGGGGCGATGTTAACGCGGGGTTCTATCCGGAGCGGGATGCCGAGTTCGTCCAGGAGGCCCTGGACTAAGGGGTCGTCGGATACGTTGAATCGGCCGCACATGTGCTGAACCTGTGTTGAAGGCTTCCACTCCTGTTACGTTGTAAATCGCAACGAGCTGAAAGACCTGAACAAAAGTGCATGGATAGCCGCCTCAATGAAACAGTTTGCACAGTCCACCTTCAACATTGAAGGTGGATCAGGGAGGACAAATAATGACAGTGAGGCGACCATCGCACCGGAAGTATCAGAATTTAAAACATTTTTCTTGTTTCCCGACAAACAATAGACTATGCCTGACACATTAACGAAGCGGCGGTATCCGGTCCAAATTCCGTGATCAGGCTAAAAACCTGATCATTATCAACTAGTAACCCACTTTGAAATGGAGTTTATATAATGTCGGGATCTGAGGACGCATTGAGCCCGCCACCATCCGCCACCGTGCCTCTATACGCAATTTCAGACAGCACTGCAGCAATAAAAGCTGACCGGTTGAAGCGCGAGATTTCAGCTTGGTCTTCACGCGAAAACTGGGTAAAACTACTCAAGAATGCTGAAGTCCGAAGCGAAATTTCGCCAACCAAAAGATGGCGCAACATAGTCTCGGCAGACAGAAAACAAAGTGGATTACTTACACACCGATTCGACAAGAAAGGACTCAGAACTGAAACGCGTGACCCCAAAAAAGTCTCGCGAGTGTTAGCGTACACCCTATACGATGGGGAAGTACTAGCAATTGAGAAAGATGAATCATCTTCTTTGTCCGAAGGCTGTTTTCTTGCCTGTGCCATATTCAACAGGACTCGCATTCTCAATCCCAAGCGCGATGTTTCTCATAACGCTGCCGAGGACACCAGAGCATTGCTGAGAGTGACACGTCATGCTTTACAAAGGCTTTTTCAAAGAGGATTCGGACTTTCCCATAATGGAAATATCGAATACGGAGCCCTGATTGAGTTATTCGTTACTTGTCGGGAGCAGGTTGCCAAAGCTTGGGGGGGAGGCAACTCCAACCAGCATGGCCAACTCGATGAAATTGAAATTCCGTTGAAAACTGTCCGTTTAGTGGTTAAACGTGACGACAATGATGACGTTCCTACTCTGGTTACAATAGAACCGGCAAAGGAGCCTTAACTCTGCCTGAAAGGACAGCAAAACCATCCTCTGAAAAGAATCCCCGAATCATCCTCACAAACCCTGCACCATTCTGCTTTAAGCAATTGGAAAGCCCCAATCCAAAAAGATCATTTAGAGAGCCATAAACCAAGGTGTCGACGAAGTGTCAACGCCACTGCGGTTTTGAGTGGTTATGTGTGGAACGCCGTTTTTGTAAGCATTTGTTTTATGAGCTATTGTGTTATTTTGTGGGTCATTAAACAGTTGCGGCATCGGGTTCAATTCCCGCCGTCTCCACCACCTTGCAAGAGAAAAGCCCCTGATTTCAGGGGCTTTTTTCGTTTCTGGAATGACTCAATTCCTGCAGCAACTTCGCAGCACTCTGGAAAAGGAAGCCAACCATGAACCAGCCAAACGACCCGGAAAGCCTGACAGAGCTGGTAGCCAGAATACGGGATCATACCCGGAATCAGGATCGGGTATCAGTCGGGGATCTGATGACCGCAGTGGGTGAGCGCTCTTTTGGCCCGCTGGTCCTGCTGGCCGGCCTGGTAACGGTGGCGCCGCTAATTGGCGACATTCCCGGCGTACCCACCTTACTGGGCTTGCTGGTTCTGCTCACCTTGGGGCAGTTGCTGTTCCAGCGTCGCTCAGTCTGGATTCCCTCCCGTTTATCGAACCGCCATATTTCCAAACAGACACTGTTTAAAGGCCTGCAATGGGCAGACACACCGGCGGCATTTGTCGATCGCTGGACCCGGCGGCGCTTGCCCTGGCTGGTTTCCGGGGCTGGCCAGTATCTGATGGCACTGATTTGCATGGCGGTGGCCGCTGCCATGCCGATGATGGAACTTATCCCCTTCAGTGCCAATGGCGGTGGCCTGGCACTGATGGCGTTCGGGCTGTCCATTGTCGCCCGGGACGGGCTGCTGGCTCTGGTTGCCATCGCCACTAGCGTTGGCACTGGCTGGTTGGTGATTACAAACCTGCCCTGGTAGGCGAACTGTCAAAAGACCTGTCACCATTTGATACAAAGCTGATGACGAATCGCTGAGCATAAAGCTGCTATTATTGCTACATAACCTTTTGATCGCTGGCGCCTTGTTTCATTTCTCAGAGCATCAATCGTGACAGCAAGCTCAGCAAGGAGCTTTCATCTTTTTTGCAAGGATCGGTTTATGTCCAGCAAAGCGAAGCAGTCCCAGAAACTCCTTCTGTTCCGCCTGTTCGGATCGCGGCTGTTTGGCATTGGCACCCTGAAAATCCGGGAAATTCTCCCGTTTCAGCGGCTAACCAAGCTACCCCATAGCCATCACGCCGTGATCGGAACCGCAACCTTCCGAGGCTCGGCCGTGCCGGTCATCGATATGTCCGCAGCCGTGGGCTACCCGGCCCTCACCCGCGAAGAGCAGGCGAAAGCGTCCATCATTGTTACTGACATTCAGCGCCAGGAAATCGGCTTTCTGGTGCGCAGTGTTCAGCAGATCATCGAGACAGACTGGAAGAGCGTGATGCCGCCGCCCAAGGCCCTGGGCGCCAACGCCTTTATTACCGGCCTGCTGGATGTGGATGGCGACATTATCCAGTTGCTGGATGTCGAGCTACTCCTCGCCAAGGTCTACCCGGAATCGCTCGACGCCCAGACCGTGGCTCTTACGGATGTACAGAGCGAGACACTCAAATCCCTGAACATCCTCTTGGTGGATGACTCTCAGGTGGCCCGAAAACAGCTGTCTGACGTCCTCGACAGCAAAGACATCAGCTATCACGTGACCGCCAATGGCGACGAAGCTCTGCAGGTTCTTCTCCGGGAGCATGAGTTAGGGCACCCGATCGACATCCTGGTGAGTGACATTGAGATGCCGGGCCTAGATGGCTACGAGCTTACTTTCGATATCCGGGATAATGCCAGCCTCCAGCAACCCTACATCATCCTGCACACCTCACTGAACAGTGAGATGAGCCTGAGCTACGCCAATCAGGTCGGGGCCAACGAGGCCCTGACCAAGTTTGACGCAGAGGAACTGTTACAGGCCATGCTGCGCGGAGCTGCCCAGGCCGGCTAAAGCCGGCAGGTGAGCTCCGCCAGCTCTTCATCAAAGACTCGCCGGTTCTCGCTGTAGTCCACCGGCACATCCACCAGGTGAACACCCCCGGCCTCCAGTGCGCGCTCAAGAGTCGGGCGCAATTCTTCGGTACGGTTAACCCTGTGGCCAACGGCACCGTAGGAATCCGCGTATTTCACGAAATCCGGGTTGCGGTAATCCAGCCCGAAATCTTCGTAGCCGTCCTGCCCCTGCTTCCATTTGATCATGCCGTACGCGCTGTCGTTGATGATCAGCACGACCAGGTTCAGCCCAAGGCGAACAGCCGTCTCCAGCTCCTGGCTGTTCATCATGAAGCCGCCATCACCGCAGATCGACATAACCTTCAGCTCCGGATAAAGCATGGCCGCCATCATGCCGCTGGGCAGGCCCGCGCCCATGGAGGCCAGAGAATTGTCCAGTAGCACGGTGTTGTTGTCGTAAGCCGGGTAGTTACGGGCAAACCAGAGTTTGTACATACCGTTATCCAGCGCGATGATGCCGTCATCCGGCATCACTGATCGGACATCGTGGACAATGCGCTGGGGAATCACCGGAAAACGGTCATCAGTGGCCCGCTCCTGAAGATGTTTGTCGACCGCCTGCTTCACTTCCATCAGGCCGGTGAAATCGTGGTTGGCACATTGTCCGCAGTGCTCGGCCATGTACTCCACACTGTTGGCAATGTCACCCACCACCTCATGCTGCGGAAAATACACCGGGTCGACATCGGCCCCGCTGAAATTCACATGGATGACTTTTTTACCGCCCGGAGTCATAAAGAAGGGCGGCTTCTCCACTACATCGTGGCCGACGTTGATCACCAGATCCGCCCGGTCGATGGCGCAGTGAACGAAATCGCCGGCGGACAGGGCTGCATTGCCCATGTAACGGGGATGACGCTCATCAATCACACCCTTACCCATCTGAGTGGTGAAAAACGGAATGCCCGTCACATCCACCAGGTACAGCAAGGCTTTGGACACCCGTTTACGGTTGGCGCCGGCGCCAATCATGATCAGTGGATGATGGGCCCTGCGCAGCATGTCGCAGGCCATCTCCAGGCTCTTCTCACTGGCCGTTGGCCGACGGGCATCACTGGGATTAAAGATATGAATGCCCGCTTCGGCGGACTCCTCGGCAATGTCCTCGGGCAACTCCAGGTGCACAGCGCCGGGGCGCTCTTCCGAGGCAAGGCGAACCGCTTCACGAACCTTGGCGGGAATGGTGTTGGCGTTGCTGATCTGGCGAGTGTATTTGGTAAGCGGCCGCATCAGATCTACCACATCCAGAATCTGGAACAGCCCCTGCTTGGAGGACTTGATGGGCTTCTGGCCGGAAATCATCATCATGGGCATGCCGCCCAGCTGGGCGTAGGCGGCAGCCGTCACCAGGTTCGTGGCGCCCGGCCCAAGCGTGGACAGGCAAACTCCCACCTGGCCAGTCAGTCGCCCATAGGTCGCCGCCATAAAGCCGGCAGCCTGTTCGTGCCGGTTCAGCACCAGGCGGATACTGGAATTGCGTAACGCTTCCAGGAAGGCGAGATTCTCTTCGCCGGGCACGGCGAAAATGTATTTTACGCCTTCATTCTCAAGTGCCCGGATAAACACTTCGGCGCCGTTAAGCGCCTGACGATGATCATTGGCCATAACTGTCCTCTTGATCTGAGAATTCTCAAATCAAGAGGATAGCATTACCTGAGCTTGAGCGTTGACAGGGTCCGTTCACGAACGCTGTTGAGCAGCTCCTCATTATCCACCAGAGACTGGCCATAGGATGGCACCAGCTCCTTCATGCGGGACTGCCACTGCTCGCTCTTGATCTTCTCCGGGAAGCAGCGCTCAAGCACATTGATCATGGCGTTAGCCGCAGTAGAAGCCCCGGGAGAGGCACCCAGCAAGGCGGCGAGGGTGCCGTCTTTAGCTGCGACAATCTCGGTGCCGAACTCAAGCTTGCCACCACCCTCTTCGGTCTGCTTGATAATCTGCACCCGCTGGCCAGCCATCTGCAACTTCCAGTCATCTTCACGGGCATCCGGGAAGAAGTTGCGCAGGGAATTTACACGGTCGGCATGGGATTGGAACACTTCGCCGATCAGATAACGGGTGAGGTCCATATTGCTCTTGCTGACTGACAGCATCGGGCGCAGGTTGGTAGCCCGCACCGAACCAATCAGATCGAAGATGGAGCCCTGCTTCAGGAAGCGGGTGGTGAAGCCTGCAAACGGTCCGAACAGCAGGGCAGGTTCGCCATTGATGATGCGGGTATCCAGGTGAGGGACAGACATCGGCGGCGCGCCAATCGGTGCCTTACCGTACACTTTGGAATGGTGCTCCTTGACGATGTCCGGCTTCTGGCACACCAGCCACTGACCACTGACCGGGAAGCCACCGTAACCGCGGGCCTCATCAATGCCAGACTTCTGCAGCAACGGCAGCGCGCCACCACCAGCACCGAGGAACACGAAGCCGGCTTCCAGCTTGGTCAGTTCACCGGTTTTCTGGTTTTTCACCCGCAGTTTCCAGCGGCCATTGTCGCGCTGGTCAATGTAGTGCACCGGGCTGCTGAGCATCAGTTCAAAGTTGGGCTGGGTTTCCAGCCATTTCACCATGCTTCGGGTCAGTGAACCAAAATCCACGTCGGAACCATGTTTGATTCGGGTCGCGGCCACACGCTGCATAGGATCACGGTGGCGAACTACGAGCGGCATCCACTCTTCGAGATCCTCCGGGCTTTCCGTGTATTCCATTTCCTGGAACAGGTGGTGCCCGCTCAGACGCTCGTAACGGCGCTTTAGAAACGCCACGTCTTTCTCGCCCCAGACGAAACTCTGGTGTGGCGTACGATTAATGAAAGAAGTCGGCTCCGGCAGGATGCCCTGCTCCACCAGGTAAGACCAGAACTGCAACGATACCTCGAACTGGGCATTGATTTTCAACGCCCGCTCAATCTCGACATCGCCATCATCGGTTTCGGGGGTGTAGTTCAGCTCGCAGTAACCGGCATGCCCGGTACCTGCATTGTTCCATCCGTCGGTGCTCTCATGGGCAACGTGGTCAAGACGTTCCACCATGACGATGTCCAGGGACGGATCCAGCTGCCTGAGCATCATGCCGAGGGTCGCGCTCATGACGCCCCCACCGACCAGCACTACATCTGCCTGTCTAACGGCCATTGGTTTTCACCCTAGCTTAGTGTTGAAGCCTGCTGCCACTCCACGATCAGCAAAGTGGCCTGTCGGAAGCCGGCCTGGCGCGAGGTAGACGGCGCTGCCGTGAGCTTCCGGTCTGAAATTGCGCGCAATTATCCCGATTTTCGCCGAAAGAATAAATTGCGATTATCAATTGATGCGTGTCGGTTGCGGGCACGGCTGGCACCAGTGGTGCAATTACCGGTGTGTTGGCACATTGCCCGTCATCTTATCGTTTTGCCGGGATTGTCTCGTGTTTTGTTAACAATATCAGCGCCACTTTAGTCTGATACCCCGGCACCCAACCATTGGATCATCCGTAGTTACCTGCAACGGCGCGCATCTCAGTGCTGACCAATCGCCCCCTAATACGGTATCTTGTGCGCCAAACACTTTCCTCCGGGCCATGGGCCGGAGTTTCCGACGTTAATCTTTTTGAGGTTTCTCTATGTTGATGGCCATCGGTGCCGTTATTGCCGGCCTGATCCTGCTGGTCTGGAGCGCGGACAAATTTGTGGAAGGGGCCGCCGCCACCGCGAAACACCTGGGCATGCCTACGCTACTGATCGGCATGGTCATTATCGGCTTCGGCACATCTGCTCCGGAACTTGCGGTCTCTGCCATGGCTGCGTCTGACGGCAACCCCGGCCTGGCTCTCGGAAACGGGTACGGCTCCAATATCACCAACATCGCCCTGATTGTTGGCCTGACCGCCATCATCGCGCCGATCGCTGTGCACTCACAGGTCATCCGCAAAGAACTGCCACTACTGGTCGTACTCACTCTGATTGCCGGTGCGCAACTGATCGACGGAGAGCTGAGCCGACTGGATGGCTGGGTGCTTCTGGGCGTCTTTGCCGCGGTAATGGGTTGGTCCATCTATCAGGGGATACGTGGCAAAGCTGACCCGCTTGGAGGGGATGCTGAGTCCGAAATCGTTGCCCACCCCATGCCCCTGAAAACCGCAATTATCTGGCTGGTAATCGGGCTGATTCTGCTGATTGTCAGTTCAAGGCTTCTGGTTTGGGGTGCGGTCGCTATTGCCCAGAGCCTGGGTGTGAGTGATCTGATCATAGGCCTGACCATTGTCGCTATCGGCACATCCCTGCCGGAGCTGGCCTCAGCTATTGCCGCCGTGAAGAAGAACGAGCACGACCTGATTCTGGGCAACATCCTGGGCTCAGGCATCTTCAACACCCTGGCCGTGGTGGGGCTCGCCGCGGCGATTCAACCGTTGTCGGTAGACCCTGAGGTGCTGTATCGGGACTGGACGTTAATGCTGGGCCTGACTCTGGCGCTTCTGGTCATGGGCTTCGGCCTGACCGGTTGGCGCAAGCTCGTATCGAGGGTTGACGGTGCCCTGCTGCTGGCCGTTTACATCGGTTACACCGGCTATCTGTTCTCTACCGTGGTCTCCGCCGCCTGAGCATCGCCGGCGGGGCAGCTTATTCTGCCTCGCCATTGCCCAGTAATTCCTCCAGATTCTCCCGCACGCCCGCCATAATCTCCGCAATGTCGTCCTTGCTTTTTCCTGCCGTGTCGATGGGGGTGCCCACCCGCACATCCACCGGCTGCCCCAGGTTAATCTGCCAGGTGCGCGCGGGCAGCACCCGATGAATCCCCCGAATCGCCACCGGTACAATCACAGCCTGAGTATCCAGGGCCAGGTGAAAGCAGCCTTTCTTGAAGGGTAACAGCTGACCGTCCGGAGAACGGGTGCCTT
>NPIE01000527.1_pt1 | contig 12526 bp, 9 predicted proteins | sample 8637661 | NCBI WGS metagenome assembly NPIE01 (sample SAMN07420842, study PRJNA396082) | bioreactor metagenome | isolation source: sample BA12 brine-fed electro-methanogenic bioreactor BA | place: Japan: Kochi | collected 2016-12-09 | reverse complement strand
GACTTTGGACTTTGACTTCGGACTTTCTATCCCGTCATCTCCTCCACGACAGCGATGATACCGAGAAGATCCTCGCCACCGTCCTGTAAGATCCGGAGGGAGAGGTCCACATGGCGCCGCTCTCCCTCCCGTCCGATCTCCACCCGCTCCTTCTCCCAGGCAGCCTCCCCCTGGTCCAGCCGCTCCAGCACGGCGTCGAGCCCCGGCTCCATCTCCAGCCCCAGCCAGAGCCGGCGGAAGGGCAGGCCCTTCACCGCCGCCTGCGAGTGTCCGTAGAACACCTCGGCGGCGTGGTTGAGGTAAAGCACCCGCCGCTCGCCGTCGAGAAGGACGACCGCCTCGTGCACCGCGTCAAGGGCGGCACTGTGAAGCTGTAGCCACAGCTCCCACCGCCGCTGCTCGGTGATGTTCTCCCCCGTGAGGAGCAGGTGGGTGAGAGCGCCCTCCGGTCCCCGCACCGGTGAGACGTTCAGCAGCAGCCAGCGCAGCTCCCCGTCGGGACGCCGGTAGTGCACCTGCTGCTCCAGGGAAGTACCGCGCTCCAGCGCCTGCTGGAACGGCTCGTAGGCCGTGGGATCGACGAAGCCCGGCTTGAGCCGGGAGAGGGAGCTCTCCTCGAGGTCGCTACGGGCGTAACCCAGAGCGGACCCAAAAGCCGGGTTGACGTAGGAGAAGCGCTGGTCGGAGGTGAGGATGGCGATCAGCGTACCGCTCTGCTCCACGGCCCGCTGGAGGGTACGCCGCTCCGCCTGGAGCAGCTTCTGCTCGGTGATCTCGGCAAAGGTGATAACGACGCCCGCCACCGCGTTGTCGCTCAGACGGTGGGGCTGGAGGCGCATCCAGTACCACTGCCCCTCCTCCGTCTCTACCTCCCGCTCGATGGTCTCCAGCGTATCGAGGATGCGCTCCGCGTCCGCCACGACGTCCTCCGAGGGCAGCTTCGTGGAAAGATCCTCCAGCGGCCGGCCCACGTCGCTCTCACGAAGGCTGATGAGCTCCTGAGCTCGCAGGCTGAAGCGGAGGATCTCCAGCTCTGAGTCGAGAAAGATGACGGCGAGGCGAGAGCCGGCAAAGACGCTCCGGAAGGCCGCGTTGGCGGCCTTGAGCACCTCGTTCTTCTCCTGCACCTCAGCGTTCACCGTCAGGAGCTCCTCATTGACCAACTGGAGCTCCTCCTTGGCGGTCTCCAGCTCTTCGTTGGTGGACTGGAGCTCTTCGTTGGTGGACTGGAGCTCCTCGTTGGTGACCTCCAGCTCCTCGATGGTGGTCTCGAGATACTGGCGCATGGAAGATAGCTCATCCTCCAGCTCCCGCACTCGCACGTCGGGGGCGTCGCCGGTCTCGATGTGCGATTCCGGCTGCGCCACGTCCTCGAAGAGCACCAGGGCCAGCGGCACCTGCTTCGGATGCTCCTTGAAAGGGCGGACGGTAAGACGCACGAGCTGCTCGTGATCGTTGGTTCTGACCCGCACCCGCTCGTAAACCACCGTCTCCTCGTCGCGGAACGCCCGGTGGAGGGCCGCGATGAGCGGAATGCGCAGCCCCTCCCGGGCCATGGGCAGCAGATACAGGGAGGCCTCCCCAGCGGGGAGCTCCAGGTACTTGCCCGTCCGTCCGTGGAAATAGAGCACCCGGCCCTCCTCGTTCACGAGCACGCCTGCAGGGGTGTAGTGCTCCAGCAAGAAGCTCAGCAAGGAGTCCTGCACCGGCCCGTCGGCGCGGGCTGGGGTTCGCGGGCGACGCCGCATCTTGTCGATCGAGGGGGGGAAAATGAAGCCTCGCCGCGCCAGCGTCTCGCGCTGCTGGCGGTCGCCGGCAGCGCGCAGGATGTTCCACCTTGAATCGACCACCTGGAAGAGCTCGCTCTGCCGTCCCAGCCCATCGGCGGTGCCCAGGAAGAGATAGCCTCCGGGCTTGAGGGCGTAATAGAAGAGGGGGGTGACGCGCTGCTGGAGCTCCCGGCCCAGATAGATGAGGACGTTGCGGCAGCTGACGAGATCCAGATGGGAGAAGGGCGGATCCTTGACGAAGCTCTGCTCGGCGAAGATGACCATCCCCCGGATCTCCGGGCGCACCTCGTAGCTCTGCTCCCCCTCGATGAAGAAGCGCTCCAGCCGCTCGGCGGAGACGTCAGCCGCGATGCTGCTGGGGTAGACGCCCCGCCGGGCGCTGGCGACGGCTTCAGCATCGATATCGGAGGCGAAGATCTGGACCTCGTACTCGATACCCAGGCGCTCCATCTGCTCCCGGAGGAGGATGGCGATGGAGTAGGCCTCCTCCCCCGTGGAACAGCCGGCGACCCAGACGCGGATAGGATCCTCCGGCGAGCGTCCCTTGAAGAGCTCGGGGATGACCTGTTTCTGGAGAGCTTCAAAGGCCTCAGGATCGCGAAAGAAGTGGGTCACCCCGATGAGGAACTCGCGGAAGAGGGTGTGGACCTCCGCGGGCGCCCGCTCCAGGTAGCGGACGTACGCGTCCAGCTCGATGATCTGGTTGACCGCCATGCGCCGTCCAACCCGCCGCCGGATGGTGGCGTCCTTGTAGTCGGAGAAGTCGTGCCCCGTCTCCCGGTACACCAGATCAAAGATCTGCTGCAAGAGCCCCGGGCTCTCTCCCTCGTGCTCCAGCTGCGCCCGTTGCCTGGCGGGCAGGGCGCGTTGAATGTAGAAGAGGAGATGAGCGGGCATCTCCTCGGGGGGCAGGACGTAGTCAACGATGCCGGTGCCGATGGCGTTGAGGGGCATACCGGGAAACTTCGCGGTCTCTGGATCCTGGACGAGGGTCAGCCCGCCGGCGCCCTTGACCTCCTTAACCCCCTGGGCCCCCTCCGTCCCCGTCCCCGAGAGGATGATGCCGACGCAGCGCTCGCCCAGGTCGCGGGCGAGGGAGCGCAAGAAGAGATCGATGGTGATGGGACGCCCTCGCTCGAGGGGGCATTCCTCGACGGAGAGGATGCCGTCAACGATAGTCATCAGCCGGTTGGGAGGGATAACGTAGATGTGATTGGGCTGGAGCCTGATCCCTTCCCGGGCCTCGTGTACCTCCATCTTCGTATAGCGAGCAAGGAGCTCAGGCAACAAGCTCTCGTGCTCGCGGGCGAGGTGCTGGACGACGACGAAGGCCAGCCCCGAATCGGGGGGCATGTGAGTGAAGAAACGCTGGAAGGCGTCGAGGCCCCCCGCCGAAGCACCGATTCCCACGACCGGGAAGCCGGGGGCCGGCGGCGGCAAGGCCTCCTGCGAACGTGGATTCCCTTGGTCGGTCATGGGCCCCCTCCTGGGCGAAATTTGCGGTGAGCTCGGAACTTCTAACCTGGTTTAAGTATACCACAGGTGGGGGGAGGGAGTATGGAGTAGGGAGACCGCGCGGTGAGCCCGGACATTCATGTCCGGGCTATGCAACAGCGCCGGATAAGCCCGCCCCTTGAACGCGGGGCGCCCTGTGGTACACTCAACCCATCCGAAGATGTAACCAAGAGAAAGGACGAACCCTGGACAACGAAGAGCCGAGGAACACTGGCGTGCAGGAGGGACTGGTCATCAAGTCGCAGAGCGGCTTCTACGTCATCCTCACGGAAGAAGAGGAGCAGATCACCGCGCGGCTGCGCGGGCGGATCAAGAAGGAGCGCCACGATAGCACCATCGTCGCCGTGGGGGACCGCGTACGCTGGGAGCTCACCCCCGAGGGCACCTACGTCATCGAAGAGGTGCTACCCCGGGAACGGGCGCTCGCCCGGCTCAAGCCGCTGGCTTCCGGACGGGGCACCCGCCGAGGCGACCGGCGCGGCTATCTGCGGGAAAAGGAACAGGTCATCATCGCCAATCCCGACCAAGTGGTCTTCGTCGTCGCCTGCGCCGATCCCGAGCCGCGCCTGCGGATGCTCGATCGGCTGCTGGTCGGCGCCGAGCGGCAGCACATCCCCACCCTCATTTGCGCCAACAAGGTCGATCTGGTGGGGGAGGTGCGGGCCCGGGAGCTCTTCGACGTCTACGAGGAGATCGGCTACGAGGTGCTCTACACCAGCACCACCACCCGCCTCAACCTCGAGGCCCTCAGGGAGCACCTTCAGCACCGCATCTCGGCCCTGATCGGCCCCTCGGGCGTGGGCAAGACGAGCCTCCTCAACGCTCTGCAACCGGGATTGGGTCTTCACATCAAGGCCATCAGCGAAGCCACCGGCAAGGGCCGCCACACGACGACCGTCGCCGAGCTGGTGCCGCTCAAGATGGGCGGCTGGGTCGCCGATACGCCCGGTATCCGTGCCCTGGCCCTCTTCGATCTGGAACCGGAGGAGATCGACGCCTACTACCCCGATATCGCCCCTTACGTCCCCCGCTGCCAGTTCTCCGATTGCAGTCACACCGTCGAACCGGGCTGCGCTGTTTTGGAGGCGCTGGAAGCCGGGAAGATCGACGAACACCGTTACGAGAGTTACGTGCGCCTCCACCAGGAGCACCGCAAGCTGGCGGATATGTACTGGTGGGGTATTGAGGAAACGTAGAATCAGTAGATTGAAAATTAGGTTCGTAGTAACCGCTTCAGCGGTTGTTAGACGGCCAAAGCCGTTACTACAAGCCCCCAAAATCACATCTACTGAGAATGCGTCGTGAGAGCGAGCGGGGTTCCCCCTGGGAGGCCCCATTTTTAAGGAGAATGAAAGATGAAACGCTTAATGCTGCTTGGATTGATAGTCACGCTGATGTTGCCGTTGACGGTGACGCCCGTGGGGGCGGCCCCTGCCGAAGGAGCCATCCCGCCGCCGCCGGAGTGGCCCCTCATCGGGCCGGTACTGCGCTGGCTGGGCGTCGGCGCTACGAAGGAAGCCCCCACCCGCGATCCCAACCTGACGGAATATCGAGTGGAGAGCGTAGATGAGGCCGAAGCTCTCTGGCGGGAGCTGGAGCCGGGGCAGCGGGTGCGCGTCATCGTTACAGAGGACGCCCTCAACCCACCCCTCCAGGAGCTGGTGGCTGAGAACGAGATGCTGCGGGAGGCGGAGATCCGCTTCGCGGGGGGAGAAGTTCTGTTGACGGTCGAAGTGGACACCCAGGAGCTGCGCCGGGAGATCGAAGACCAGGGGCAGGTCAGCGTCCCCGGCTTCCTGTTGCGGGGCGAGACCGTCGGCGGTGAGTACCGCGTCACCTTGGAAGCCGAATCCTGTCTGCCCTCCGTCCGTGTGCGAGGTCCGCGCATGCTGTTCGGCGGCCCGGTGGTGCGGCGCGTTTTGGCAGAGGTGCGAGATAGCTATTGGCCCGAGGGCGCCTGCATCGAGCAGATCTTCAGCGAGGACGGGGAGTTCGCCGTCGAAGGCCACAAGTAAAGAGAGCAGTCTGTGGTGAGGGGAGGACAGTAAGCATCGCCGACCCTGTTCACCCCTCACCCAAGACCGGGCGGGGGCTGCCGAACCCGCTTTCCATTCACCATTTGCAGATTTGTTGATTTGCCGTTTTGGAGGAGTTTCTATGCCTTTTCGCGCCATTCTCTTCGATCTAGATGGCACCCTGCTCGATTACAACGTGCGGGACGAGTTCGTGCCTGCCTACTTCCAGCTGCTGACCCGGTACATGGCCCCCCACGTCCCGCCGGAGCGCTTCATGGCGGCGATGCACGCCGGCACCCAGGCCATGGAAGCAGGCGACGGAGAGCGAACCAATGAAGAAGCCTTCGCCGCCGCCTTTTTTCCGGCCGCCGGGAAGCCCCGCGCGGAGCTGGAACCCTACTTCGAGGCGTTCTACGCCGAGGTCTTCGGCAGCCTGCGCTCCTGCGTGACGCCCCGTCCCCACGCCCGCGTCGTGGTCGGCGCCGCCTTCGAGCTGGGTTACAAGGTCGCCATCGCCACCAATCCCTACTTTCCGCGGATGGCGGTGATGGAGCGCCTGGCCTGGGCCGGCGTAGAGGACTTCGACTTCGATCTTATCACGACTTACGAGAACAGCCGCTACGTCAAGCCCGATCCCCGCTATTACCGGGACGTGCTCGACACCCTGGGCTGCTCCCCCGCAGAAGCGCTCATGGTGGGCGACGAAGCCCTTGACATGGCGGCGGCCCGCATCGGCTGCGAGACCTTCCTGGTCACCAGCGCCGCCACCGATCCTGAGACCCTGGCACCCTCTCCCATCTATCGGGGCACGCTGAAGGAGCTGGAGGCATTGCTGCGCAAGTAGCAGCGGTCGGCGGTCAGCTGTCAGCGTTCAGCACTCAGCAAACAGCGGACAGGAGAACCCTACCGAGATAGGACTTGAAGCACAGTACACGCTTTGCGTTTTACGGATCACGACTTACCCAGTTGCCAGACCATTGACTCCGCTTCCCCAAATCGTGCTACAATAGAGATAGTCACCCCAGACATCCACCCGGTGCATCCGATTCTACCTGACGGCTAACGGCTGATCGCTGACGGCTGACCACTGACCGAGGGAAACCTTGCCTGCAAAACGCATCTGGTTGAGCATCATATTGCTTCTCTCCCTGGCCCTCCTTCTCGGGAGCGAGGCCGGGGAGTGGCAGGTCTACGCCTATCGGAAGGGTAGTTTCGTCCCGCTGGAGGCGGCGTCGCGCCCCTTCGATCTCACGTCGCCGCCCACCTGCCCGGTGCTGGCGCTGCCGCCGGCGTGGGACGTGCGCCGCGCCCTCCCCTCCGACTTCACCGGCGCGCCGGGAGCCGAGTGCACGCTGCTCGTCTGGCGCCCCTGGGCCGATTGGCCCATCATGCGCTGGGCCGAGGGGGAGAGCCCCATCGCCGGAAACCGTGACGCCGCTGGCGACAGCGCCCACGTCATCGTCATCACCCCCGAGGAAGCGGGCGCCTACCGCGAGCGCTGGGCGGGATCGGCCCTCGCCCTCCCCGTCCTTGACCTGCGCGTTGGTGATGTCACAGGGAATTCCGAGAGCGAGTTAGTCGTGCTGGAGAGTGACTACGCGAAGGGACGCGCCGGCCCCGCCCGGCACGTCGCGGTTTGGACGTGGAACGGATTCGGCTTTACCCTCCTCTGGCGCAGCCCGCCCGGTCGCTTCATGACGCTCGACCTGGCCGACGTTACCGACGACGGGACGCTGGAGCTACTGGTGCGCTGACCTTCGACATTAGACGCTTGACCCAAGAAAAGGAGGAACTGATGAACAGGAAACACCGGTGGTTACATCTGGCGTTGTTCGTGATGCTGATTCTCAGCCTGTTAGCCTGTGGACTCTCGCTGCCCGATCTCAGTTTAGATGAAGCGTCCACCCCCGCTACCCCGGAGACGAAGCCCAGCGCGGAAGCGACGCCCCCCTCCCCGGAGGTTGCCAGCGACGTTCAGGAGATCCTCGACAAACTGCCTGAGGACGTGCGAGACGCCGGCTTCTCTCACCTCTACAAGACGATACCGGTGGCGCTCCCCCCCGTCTACTACGAGAGCGGCTACACCCTGCCCGTCGATCTGGGGCGCGTGAGCAACGCCGGCGCCTACACCTTCTCCCCCCAGGCCCGGGCACGGCTCCAGGAGCACGGCTTCGTCGCCCAGCCCGCCAGGTGGCTGGAGTACTTCCAACTCTACGAGAGCATCCGCTACGACGAACAGCCTGTCTTCGTCACCACCGACGCCGTCTATCACGTCTACCACCTGCTCTTCGACAAGCTGCTGCGCGATCTCGAGCGGGACGCGCTGGCCCCCAGCCTCGAAGCGCTGACCAGGGCCCTGGCCGAGGCGGCCCGAATGCAGTACGAAGAGGCGCAGGGCACCCCTCTCGAAGGCGATGCCCTCCGCGTCTGGGCCTACTTCGGCGTCGCACAGCAGCTCCTCGCGGAGAGCCCGCCGCCCCTCCCTGGCCCCATCGCCCCGCTGGTCAATGACGAGCTGGCCCTCATCTACGCCCACGGCGGCATCGAGATGTCGCCCATCCTCTCCCTGCCCGAGGCCTTCGCCGAGGGGCTCTTCTGCGATCCCAACGCCACCCCGGAAGAGGCGGAGAAGTTCTACTGCGAGGACTACAGTCAGTACGTCCCCCGGGGCCACTACACCCGCGATGAGCTCCTCCAGCGCTACTTCCGCACCATGATGTGGTACGGGCGCATCAATCTCCGGCTGAAGCACGACCGCGAGACGCGCATGGCCCTGCTCATCACCCGCCTTATCCGCCAGACCGCAGTAGACGGAAGACCCGCCGAGGAGGCGTGGGCCAGCATCTACGATCCCACCGTCTTCCTCGTCGGCAAATCCGACGACCTCAGCTTCCGCGAGTACGGCGCGCTGATGGACGCCATCTACGGGCCGGAGCCCTCCCTCACCGCCCTCACCGATCCCCAACGGCTGGCGACCTTCAAGGAAGCGGCACGCCTACTGCCCCCACCCCAGATCAACTCCATGTGGGTCTACGTCTGGGAGGACGAGGACGAGGCCACGCAGGGCTTCCGCTTCATGGGACAGCGCTTCACCCTCGATGCCTACATCTTCGAGCAACTGGTCTGGCGGGAGGTGGGGGACTTCGGCGACGAGCGCTGGCTGCCCAAGGGGTTGGACGTCTTCGCTGCGATGGGCAGTGAGGAGGCCTACGCCCTGCTGGAGGAGCTGGGTGAGACGACCTACGCCAACTACGATAGCCAACTGGCGAAGGTGCAGGGCGAGATCGCCGGGCTGGAGCTGGACAGCTGGACGCAGAACGTCTACTGGAATTGGCTCTACGCCCTTCAGGCGCTCACCGCGCCCAAGGGGGAGAGCTACCCGCCCTTCATGCGTACCCGCGCCTGGTCGCACAAGGACCTCCACACGGCGCTGGGCAGCTGGACGGAGCTCAAGCACGACACCATCCTCTACGCCAAGCAGATCATGGCGGAGCTGGGCGGCGGCGGCTGGGAGGAGATCCCGCCACGCGGCTACGTCGAGCCCAATCCGGAGGCCTTCGCCCGGCTGCTGGCCCTCACCCGCATGACGCAGGAAGGACTCCAGGAGCGGGGCATCCTCACCGATCAATCCCGCTGGCGGCTGGAGGAGCTGGAGAACATGTTGGTCTTCCTCCAGCGCATCGCCGAGGCGGAGCTCTCCGGCGACCCTATCAGCGAGGACGACTACGAGCGGCTGAAGTACTTCGGCGGCTGGCTGGAGCGCATCACCATGGCGGCGGCGGACACCGAACCCGGCGACTACTCCAACGTCTTCAGCGACGACGAACAGGCGGCTATCGTCGCCGACGTCGCCACCGATCCCAACGGCTTCGTGCTGGAGGAGGCGACGGGGCGCATCTTCGAGATTTACGTCGTCGTGCCCGACGGACGGGGCGGCCTGCAGCTCGCCCGGGGCGGCATCTACAGCTACTACGAGTTCCCCTGGCCCATGAACGACCGCCTTACGAACGAGGCGTGGCGTGCCATGCTGGAGAGCGGAGAGCATCCCCCCCAGCCGGCGTGGACCGGCTCCTTCATCGTCCCCTAAAACGCCCCCGGGGACGGGGGCTGAAAGCAAGACACGGGAAGGCGTATTGTAAAGCTCCCCGCCTCCGGGGACGGGGGCGGGGAGCGATCACGTTCAGCAGAGTCTCCACGGGCCTCCGGTTCACCAACGATGTCCGATAAATAGTTCACAGAGATCAGTGAGTAGGACATAGCTCGCTATCCACCAGCCACTCACTGCTCTCTGCTCATCAGTCACTATTTCCTATGGGTTCAAGTGCCGGTCGTAGAAGGCGATGTAGCGCTCCATGAAGAGCGCGTCACCCGCGCCCCGGAAGGTATGGGGCAGCCCGGCGTAGGTGAAGCACTCCACCTCCTTGCCCAGCGCCTCCAACCGCTCGCAGAGATCGAGGGACCACGCCAGCGGCACGGTGGCGTCGGCGTCGCTGTGATGCACGCTCACCGGCGCCGTGATCCGCTCCAGGTGGTAGAGGGGCGCGATGCGGCGCAGATCCTCGGGGGGCGTCGCCAGTTCCTCCGCGCCCCGCGTCCCACCCGACCACTCGCGGATCTTCTCGTAGTTGGCCACCTCGTCGGCGCTCATGGAGCCGTAGAGAACCGCCGCCCTGATCCCCGGATCGACAGTAATGGCGCGGATGCTGGCCCCGCCGCCCATGCTGTGCCCCCAGATGCCGATGCGGTCGGGGTCGGCCTGGGCCAGCGGGCCGGGCTGACCGCCCTGCTCGCGCACCAGCGCGATGAGGTTGAGCGCGTCCACGGCGATGCCCGTGCGGAAGGGATCCGGCCCCTCATCGGAGGGGGGAAAGTTGCGCAGATTGGGATGCAGGGCGACGTAGCCCGCCCGCGCCAGCGCGTCGGCGTAGCGGGTGGTGTAGGCCAGCGTCGTGTAGACCTCGGGGGCGATGTAGCCGTGGAGCACGACCACCACCGGAAAGGGCCCCTCCCCCGCCGGGACGTTCATGAAGCCGTGAATGGTCAGCCCGTCGCTGGGATAGGTGATGAGGGTGCGGGTGAAGGCAGCGGTCACCGCCACCACCTCCTCGACGGTGATCTCGCCACCGCCGTACGCGCGAGCGGCGAGATCGGCGATGGTCAGCCCGGCGTAGGGATCGGGCGTCGCCGTCGGCGCGGGCGTCGGTGTGAGCGTCGGCGTGGGGGTGACCGTCGGCGAGGGGAGCAGCGTCGGCGTGGACGTCTGCGTGGGCAGAGAGGTCGCGGTCGCCGTCGGCAGCGGGGCGGGCGAGGGCGTCGCGCATCCCACCAGAATGAGTAACAACAGTAAACCAGTCCACTTTCCCACAGTATCCTCCTTACAAAACAGTGAGGGGTGAATCATGAGCAGGGAGAAGATCAGCTATTGCATCCCCGCCCCTCAGTCGAAGAGCCGCACCCAGGCCACGTCCGTGTGGGAGATGGAGATGACGCCGGTATCGTCGATGAAGCGCTCGGCGCTGTCCTCGGGAAAGGCGATGACGTCGAAGGTGCCTGCGTGGGGGACGCGGCGCAGCGCCTTGCGCACCCAGGCGGCGAAAGCGTCGAGGTCGGTGGTCCAGCGGGCGAGGGCGAAGTGTGTGTCGCGGTAGCGGCGGGCAAGACTCTGGAGCTTGTTCTTGCTGAGCTGCCCGGCTTCGCCCCAGAAGCGGGGCGCGCCGAAGAGATCCGTCGCCACCACGTCGGGCTTGTACCGGTCGTCCACTGTGACCTCGACGGCGAGCTCGGGATAGGCGGGCAGGTAGAGCGCCCACAGCAGCGCCTTCATCACGACGTGGGCCGTGCGCTCATCCACGTGCTTGACGAAGACCACTTTGTGCCCGTCGGCCCGCAGAGTCCATTTGCGCGGTAACATGAGTTCGGGTTCCATGGTGTTATTATAACCGAAAACCGGACGGGTTGAAGAGAATTGTGGCTTTGCTGCAACAACGGTTGACTCTACTGAAGAAAGTTTTTTACCACGGATAACACGGAGAATCTTGATGTCAACCTTCACAAAATGGAGCTTCTGGTTAAATTTTTACAAGAATCTCCGTGATTTTCCTATCGTTTTCTATGCCTTTTGTACTGAGACGCAGATATTTTCAGTAGCAGCGGCACCTCCTATTTTGACAGCAACTTTAGAGGATCCAACGCAAACATATACCAACATGATTATGATAATCTAAATACTCTTTTTCATCAACTGGCCAAGCAATAGGATCAGCATGCGAAACCGGATTTTTATTCCTGCGATCAAATAGATTGCGAATTTTTATACACGTATTATGCGGTACACCTCTACTGCTAAGATACCGCACGGCATTGATTGCAGTATACTGACCACTATTAGGACTAGGACGATCCAAGGTGAGACACACAGCTTGCAGTTCGTTCACGAGGTGATTAAGCGCTACCGAGTATTGTTTCTGACGTTCGGCTAGTATTCGCAATCTAATTTGCTCAATAACATTATGCATATTCTTCAATTTCAGAACTTCTTTGGATTTCAAGTCATAGTACCCTGGCTTCTTTGGGCAAACCAACATGTCCAAGTAAATTCTCATGACATCTGCCATATAATGGCTTTTCTTTAATAAATGAATCAATTTCACGTGATTAAAGTTTGTCTGACAAAGATATGTAAGAATAAGGTGCACTTCTCTAGAGGTCAGATCGCCTTTCTTTAAAAGAAATTCGCGAAAGGCAGCTTCAGCTTTTTGACCATTTAGTAGAATGATGAGAATCTCTCTTGGTTGCGCTATCACCAGATCAAAATTGAAGTTCTCGAATATCTCTTCAACTCGAATTATGTTCTCTGGCTTTTTGAGGAGCTGGTTAACACTAGGCGTATAAACCTCCTTTAACACTTCCGATTCGAGATCCCGATGCAAATTAAACGAAGGATCTAACGGAGCATCTTTCAGTTTTTCCAGCTGCGTAAATATGCGCTCAAGATTCTGATCTGGATTCTCGCTCTTTTCATCATCTGGAATCTCGTAACCGGGAGACACCTTTTTCAGATTGCGCAACAGATCCCTAACATCCTCCTCCCTACACAACCAGAATAAACGTGTTTTTGTGTTTAGTCGAAGTCCCAAGTGGTCATACAGACAATCCGCTATACGTGCCGCAAAAGAGTTGATGCACATTTCACGTTCTAGTGATTTA
>NPIE01001593.1_pt3 | contig 12545 bp, 21 predicted proteins | sample 8637661 | NCBI WGS metagenome assembly NPIE01 (sample SAMN07420842, study PRJNA396082) | bioreactor metagenome | isolation source: sample BA12 brine-fed electro-methanogenic bioreactor BA | place: Japan: Kochi | collected 2016-12-09 | reverse complement strand
CATCCCCGTCAAGCAATAGCGCATTCGTCATCAAAGCCATTTTTTAGGAGAATTGATATGCACAGCGTCGAATTTGAAACCGACACCCAAGGGCAATTCATTGAGATACCGGAAGAATATCAAGAATTTCGCTCAAAACACATCAAAGTGTTATTAACACTAGATGAAAATAATCAACAGCCGGCAAAACAACCCACAAGACGCGTATCAGCCATGTCATTAGATACTCGTGGCTTCAAATTTAATCGGGATGAAGCCAGTACGCGATGAACAGACATTTTTTAGATACGAATGTAGTGATATACGCCTATTCCAACACGGAAATAGAAAAATCGAATCGAGCCAACGAGTTGCTATTCAATGACCATTCGATCATTTCAACACAAGTTGTCAACGAATTTTCCAACGTATGTCTTCGAAAATTTCGACAACCTGAACAAACGATTATCAAGATGCTATTGGAATTGGCACGGACAACTACCATAGCAAATTTCTCCCTTGCGACTCAGCTAGAAGCGCTTAAGCTATGTGATGCGCACTGTTTTTCCTATTCCGATGCGTTGATAGTCGCTACGGCAATGGAAAACGAGTGCGCTATTCTTTACTGTGAAAGTTCGTAGATTTGGGTTCTTTATCTAATTTTTCGATATTCAACAGAATGCCGGTTCCGAAGAGGGTGCGGTTGCTCGACCGATAGGCGTCGGCGGCAGGACAGCCGCCGTCGAGCCTACATGGACGTATTCACGGCGACCTATCGGGCGAGTGACCGTACCCTCCGCCACCAGAGAACTTTCATTTGCCGGGGCGATGGCCAGGCCTTCATGAACGTTACTCTGAAGACATGCAAGACGGGTAATTGATTAATGGCCGTTTGCGCATCCTCAATCCATTTGTTTCTTAAGTCTCATTGATAAACATTTCAACTAAACCATGCCAAAACTATACGAGAGCTTGTAAGATGCGGTAAGGCACGCACGAACCGCATCGTTCGTGATTGATGTGGTCCACGCTATTCACCGCATCTTTGCTATAATCCATTGCAACAAGAGGAGACTATGACCATGCAACCACAATTCATTACTGACACCAACGGCAACAAAATCAGCGTCATATTGTCATTGGAGGATTATGAAGAGCTATTGGAGGATTTAGAAGATTTAGCCGCAGTGGCAGAGCGAAAGGACGAAGAAGCCATACCTTTTGAAGAGGCGGTGAAAGAGATAGAGCATGAGTTACGCGCTTAAAATAAAGCCAAACGCGCAAAAAGAATTGGCCCGACTCTCAAAATCCGTAGCCAATGCCGCTATCAAGAAAATCCGCGCACTTGCCGACGATCCCTACCCGACAGGCTGCAAAAAGCTGGTCGGCTCAGACCATACTTACCGAATCAGGACTGGCGACTACCGCATCATTTACACCGTGTTAAATGCCGTGCTGACAGTCGAAGTAATAAAAATAGGTCACCGGAAAAATGTTTACCGATAGCTTAGTCCGAATCCTGCTTGCTGAAGGCATGCAAAACGGGCAATTGATTAATGGCCGTTTGCGCATACTCAATCCATTTTTTTCTTAGCCAGGTAGGGTGCATTCTATGCACCAACCATCTCGGCGCTATTCCCGGAATGAGCAATATGGCTAAAATAAACATTTCACCAAAACCATGCCAAAACTATACGAGTATTTCGGATTAATCGTGATGTTTTATGCAAACGAGCATGAACCTATCCATGTTCACGGCAAATGTCAGGGACGCGAATCAAGAGCGGAAATCGTATTGATCAATGGCGTTGTTCACGAAATCAGCTATACCGCTGTCACTGGACGCGCACCACTTGAACCTAATGAAATGCGATTTTTTCAGGAGCATTTCCTCGTTCCCAACGCTCCAGCGTGGGAATGCATACCTATCTTGCTTCGGCAGCCAAGGTATGGATTCCCACGGAGGACCGTGGGAACCAGAAAATACCTCTGAACGTACCACTCTGAGACTCAAATGAAAGACACCCCCATTAATATAATCTCCGCAACGCAAACCGGAGAATATCGTATTCGGCTCATTTTTGACGATAACACCAGTCAAGAAATCGACTTCAAGTCATTTCTTGCTCGCTCGCATCACCCCGATATTCGCGCCTATTTGGAACCGAGCCATTTTGCAGATTTTAGAGTGGAATACGGTGAATTAATTTGGGGAGATTATGATCTGTGTTTTCCAGTTATCGACCTTTATCGGAATACGATCGAGCACTATCCTCCAACCACAACGGCTGCGGCATGATGCTTCACACTCTGCGACCTCCATTTTCGATCTTTGCCCTAATCCGAGGTCAAGATAATCAAAACATGCAAGTAAGCAAAAGTCGTTTCCGAACCACCAACCTGTTTATTTCTTAAAGCTGCTTTGTAATGTCAAATTCAGACGACGTATTAATCAAAGTCGAAAACGTCAGCAAAAAATCTGCCGCTCGCTGAAACGGTCTATGCTTTACGGCATCGAAGACATCAGCCGCGACTTGCTACACTTGCCCGAAAAATCCGAACACTTACGCTAAGACGAATTCCGGGCGGACAATGATGCCTCGTTCGAAGTCAAACGCGGCGAACGCTTAGGGATAATAGGCCGCAACGGCGCAGGAAAAAGTATGCTATTAAAAATGCTCAACGGCATCATCCTGCCGGACAAAGGTAAAATCAGCATCAAAGGCAAGGTCGGTGCTAGATTTCATGTCATGTTAGTCGGTCGAGAGAGTATCGTTGTCAACGGCGATATTTAAATTAATAGCAACTAAAAACGTTAAATCTAAGAACGGAGAAAAGCCATGCAAATCCACGTCAATGTGCCACCCAATCTGCCTGATGCGATTCAATGTTCACCCGAACAATTTGCCCGTGAAGCCAAAATTGCCATGGCCGTAAAATTATTCGAAATGAAACGACTATCATCGGGCATGGCGGCTGCACTCGCGGACATGGAGCGTGTACCTTTTTTGGCGGAACTGCACCGCTACAACGTCGCCATAATTGATCTCGATACCGATGAACTACAAAGCGATATAAACAATGCATGAAAATGCCAAAACGATAGTCACCAATACGACACCACTGATTGCTTTGACGGCCGCGACCGGCAGTCTCGAGATGCTCCGGCATCTCTATTCGCGCGTGGTTGTTCCTTACGAAGTAGCTACCGAAATCAGATCCGGAGGACAAACCTGTTTCGGCGTCGACGTTTTCGAACGTTCGACATGGCTAGAGATTAAAACTACCCCAACTGTGATAACGCCTTATCTGAATAATACACTTGACCGCGGCGAAGCATCAGTTATTCAAACCGCCTTGCAAGAATCTATCGATCTCGTCGTAATCAACGAAACGGCAGGAAGAAGAGTCGCTCGCTTGTGCGGCCTGACTCTAACAGGATCTATTGGGATTTTACTCAAAGCATCCGCATCGGGTTTTCCGATATCCATACCCGAAGCTATAAGTAAAATACAGTCCCATGGTATATGGTTGAGCCGACGTGTAATCGATTATGCACTACAAACAAATAACAGCAATAAGCTAATCTGATCAACTATGCCAAACTCCGACGACGTACTCATCAAAGTCGAACACGTCAGCAAAAAATTCTGCCGCTCGCTGAAACGGTCTATGCTTTACGGCATCGAAGACATTGCCCGCGATTCGCTACACTTGCCCGATCGATCCGACCAACTACGAAAAGACGAATTTTGGGCGGTGGACGATGTATCCTTTGAAGTCAAACGAGGCGAATGCTTAGGTATTATCGGCCGCAACGGCGCCGGCAAAAGTACATTATTGAAAATGCTCAACGGCATCTTCATGCCCGACAAAGGCAAAATAACGATCAAAGGCAAAGTCGGCGCGTTGATCGAAGTCGGCGCGGGATTTCACCCTATGTTAACCGGTCGAGAGAATGTCTATGTTAACGGCGCTATTCTAGGCATGAGCAAGCGCGAGATCGATAAGAAATTCGATGAAATTGTCGCATTTGCGGAACTGGAAGAATTTATTGATATGCCGGTTAAGCATTATTCGAGCGGAATGTATGTGCGGTTGGGGTTTGCGATTGCGGCGCAGATGGAACCGGATGTTTTATTGATCGATGAAGTATTGGCGGTTGGTGATATCAGCTTTGTTCTCAAATGCTTCAATCGTATTGATCGATTGCTAAAGAATACGGCATTGATATTTATCTCTCATAACATGTCTCAAGTATCCAGAATTTGTAATCAGATTCTTTTCATAAAACAAGGGAAAGAGATATTTTTGAGTACTGATGTTATGCAGGGAGTTAACGCTTATTACGCGAGTTTGAAAAATGAAACCGGCAATTTTATTGGATCGTGCCAAGCTAAACTGTGTTCTATCAAACTCGAATCCAGTCAAAAGCAGAGTTCTGTAAATGAGGTTTTGGCAATCACATACGGATCGGAATTAAAAATCATTTTGGACATGGACGTAGAACAATCGATCAATAACCCACACTTATACTTCGTCTTCCATGATAAAGAACAACGCGGCTTTGCCGAAATTTACAGTTCACACAGCCATATTGATATAGAAAATCATGAGGGAAAAATTAGTCTGGAAGCTGTTATTCCATCTATTAATTTTTCGCAGGGCGTTTATTCCATAACAGTCGCTTTATCAACATATAAAGGTGGGCAAGTATTATTTCGCCATCAATCCGCCATTTATTTTCAAGTGATTGATGGTGAGCATGGATGGACGCCCGTTCAAATTACACCGCAGTGGAAACAGAAAACGCCACCCTCAATGTCAAAAGATAGTAACAATAGTGACCAATACCAAACTGCCGTGTAGCGACCTCGTGGATAAAATACAACTTAAGAAATCTCAATCCGATTTAGTCATCAATGGCGGAACGCCAGCCTTTCAGCAACCGTTACATGTCGGTTGTCCCAACATGGGCGATAAAGCCGCATTCATGCGCTATGTCGATCAGATCTTTGAAAATCGCTGGTTGAGTAACAACGGCCCGTTAGTACAAGAACTCGAACAGCGCATTGCCAATTATCACCAGGTCAAACACTGCGTCGCGATGTGTAACGGCACGATAGCGCTGGAAATTGCAATACGAGCGCTAGAACTCACCGGTGAAGTGATCTTACCATCCTATACCTTCATCGCAACTGCCCACGCCTTACACTGGCAGGAAATCACGCCGGTATTCGCCGACATCGACCCGGTAACGCATTGTCTCGATACCGAAGCGGTTCGCAAAATGATCACCCCGAAAACCACCGGTATTATCGGTGTGCATCTTTGGGGGCATGCAGCGCCAGTGAATGACTTGCAAGCCGTAGCCGATGAATACGGATTGCAATTGCTGTTTGACGCCGCCCACGCCTTTGGGTGTTCTTATCAAGGACAAATGATCGGCAACTTTGGGCACTGCGAAGTATTGAGTTTTCACGCAACCAAGTTTTTCAATACCTTTGAAGGCGGCGCGGTATTGACCAATGATGATGAATTGGCGGAAAAAATGCGGTTGATGCGCAACTTCGGATTTGCCGGTATGGATAATGTCATTCATCCGGGAACCAACGGCAAAATGACCGAAATTTGCGCCGCGATGGGCTTGGTGAATCTTGATAATCTGGGCATTGTGTTAGAAGCTAATCGCCGGAATTATTTAGCTTATCAACAGGAGCTTGCTGATCTACCGGTGCGCCTGTTTGCATTCGATGAAAGGGAACGTAAAAATTATCAGTATGTTGTTATGGAAGTGGGTGAAGAATGTCCAGTTAGCCGCGATGAAATTGTTAAGGCGTTACATGTCGAAAATGTACTGGCGCGGCGGTATTTTTGGCCGGGCTGTCATAATATGAAGCCGTTTAAAGAGTTGTTTCCGCATGCGGGGTTGTTGTTGCAGAATACTCAGCTTGTGGCGGATAGGGTGATTGTGTTGCCGACGGGTATAGATATTAACTGTCAGTTAGTGGCAACGATTTCAAATATAGTCAGAATGCTTTGTAATTAAATCCTCATCCCCCATTATCAATAATAAATAAAGGAATCAATGAAAATATTAGTAATAGGGCAGTGCTCACTGCATTGGGGCCGTATGGAATTCGGGAATATGGGTAATTACTATATTATCGAACCATTTATGAGGGAGTTGCATAAGGTTTTCCCTAGCGCGCAAATTAAAACCACAATGCAGATGTCACAGCGTTTCTGTGAAACGGAAAACATCACGGTGTTACCGATGAATCTCTATTATGATTGGAGTGGAAATGATCTAACGCGAGCTTTGAGAGAACTGGAGATTGCCACCGTTTACCGAGAAAATGGAAACTTACTAGAGACAACCACATACATCGAAGCGGTTTTAGAATCGAATTTGGTCATTGATTTCAGTGGAGATATCTGGGGAGATAATGCTGATTTCCTTGGCACAGATAGATTTGAAGTTGGACTTTTAAAAGATCGGGTGGCACAGTTTTTGGGAAAACCTGTAGTCCTGCTTGCAGGATCGCCTGGACCATTTTCAAATGAAAAAAACCTTAATCTCGCTAAACAGGTATATAAGGATTTTGCTTTGGTTGCGAATCGTGAGCCCATTAGTTCAAGACTTTTACGCGATCAAGGTTTTGATGTGAGTAAAACGTATTCGCTAGCATGTCCTGCGTTTCTTTTTGAGCCTGCATTAGGAAATGAAATATTAGATTTGCTAACAAGATTAGATTTATTGAAATCAGTAAGAAGCAAGCCTATTGTGGGTTTTATTTTATGTGGATGGAATTTCGAACAAGGACCGTTCGATAAGAAAGAGCGTGTTAATGACGAGTTTACCGTTTTNNATTACTGAAAAATTAGGAGTTAGAGTATGTTTGATGTCACATTCTAACGGGTTTGAGATTCCTCCAGCCCCATTCAAGCTGAAGCACGGTAGAGATTACTACATAGTCAAGCAACTTGAAGAAGTGCTTCAACTGCGAGGTAAAAGTCAAGACTTTTTCACAATAAATGATATTTTTGACACATGGCAGACCAAGGCCATCATCGGACAATTTGATATGCTTGTTAGTGGACGGGTACATGCAGCCGTAGCGGGACTATCTCAGTGTGTTCCTACTGTGGTTATTGATTATGGTCATGAACCTAAAGCGCATAAGTTGATTGGATTTGCAGAAGTCGCAGATGTAAAAGAATTTGTCGCCGATCCGCGCTCACTAAATGATTTGAAAGAAAAAATAAACCTGTGTTGGGAGTCCAGAAAACAAGTCAGGGAGAAACTGCAAGCCCGTATACCTCAAGTTAAACGAATGGCATCCAAGACTTTTGATCTTCTCAGAGAGGTGGTTTTGATTTGAGTAAGACTATTGCGATTATGCAACCTTATTTTCTGCCATATATTGGATACTGGCAGTTGATGAATGCCGTGGATCAGTTTGTCGTATATGATAATATTCAGTTTACTAAGAGAGGCTGGATAAACCGAAATAGGTTTCTACTAAACGGTAAGGTGGAAACATTTACGTTACCTTTAAAGAAAGATTCTGACTATTTAGATGTTAGGGAACGGTATCTTAAAGACGATTTTTATGTTGAAGCAAAAAAATTGATACGCAGATTTGAAGCAGCATACAAAATAGCCCCATATTATAAAGAAGGTATTGAAATACTTGAAAAATGTCTCTTTTATGAAGAAAATAATTTATTCAAATTTATTTTTAACTCAATACAAGTGATTAAAAGCTATATCGGAATTGAAACCAGGTTAGTTATTTCATCTGAAATTTCAATCGATCATCGTTTACGATCATCCGATAAGGTAAAAGCAATTTGTAATAATTTAGGAGCTAACTGCTATGTTAATCCCATTGGTGGGATAGCCTTATATGACAAAAATGATTTTAATAAAAGTAATATCACATTAAAATTTATTCAGACTCATTATTTTTCATATCAACAAATAAGCGAAAGTTTCGTTCCATGCCTTTCAATTATCGACATAATTATGAATTGTAGCAAATTTGAAATAACGTCTTTAATAACAAAATTTAGTGACAGGTGAAGGTAATAGACATAAAAGAAGATTGGAGCAATAATTTTAATCGAATTAAGCTATTTTTAGAAAGTGTGGATAAATTATTCTATGAGCCACTATCATTAAGAGTTGACCTAATTGAGTATTCAAAAAGGCTCTCTAAAAAAGCTAAAAATATTTTCTTAACTAAGAATGGTGAAGATATTGGGCACATTGCTTTTTACATAAATTGTAATGAAAATAAATTATTCATTACATCAATTTCAGTTATTGATGGATTCCAAGGTAATGGCCTAGGTGAATATTTGTTAAAAATTGTCAAAATTTATGCAAAGAAAAACAACTACAAAAAGGTCGAGCTGGAAGCAGATTTGCGATCTGAAAAGCTTATTAAATTTTATAAAAAAAATGGTTTTCATGAGAAAAACTGTTCTAGTTTTTTAGCTACCATGGTTTGCTCAGTGAATATTGATATTTAGTGGAATTATAAGTACTGACATAAATAACCTGGCAAAATAGCAGCATTGGTATCAATTGGAAGCGGCAATCATGAAGCGGATAAAGGCACTAACGAAAGAAGAGCAAAAGACATTGCTAGACGCCGCTCGTTATGCCCCGGAATGCCGATTTAGGCAGCGAGCGCATGCTGTTTACTTGTGCGGGAAAGGTTATCGTGTCAATCAACTGGCGGACATTTTCGCGGTGGATCGAGACACCGTATCAGGTTGGCTAACGGCTTGGGAACGAGAGGGCTTGATGGGGTTGCGTGATCACGAACGTCCAGGGCGACCTCGTCGTATCACAGAAGAGGAAATGGTGGCGCTTGAAAAAGATTTGGAGCAAGCACCTCAGCGAGCTCGCTTGTTACCGTCACGATTTCACGAGCGCACGGGACTGACGGTGACGTTTACAACCATTAGGCGTCGGCTAAAGGAACGCCATTGGGTTTGGAAACGCTGTCGGCGTAGTCTCAAAGCAAAACAAGACCCCGCCGCCTTCGAAGAAGGGTAAAGGGTATTGAATGCCTTGCAAGCCAAGGAGGCGTCTGGTGAGATCGATGTATTTTATATGGATGAAAGTAGTTTTAGTGTTGATGGCTGCATCCCTTACGCGTGGCAACCCCAGGGAAAAACGCTTGAACTGCCGGCCAATACGACAGGTCGTGTTAATTTCATCGGTTTGGAGAGTCGACAAGGTGAAAGCTATTTCCATACGGTCGAAACCACTGTCACCTCATCGGTGGTTGCGGAGGCGATGGCGGCTTTTATTCAGTCTCGCTCGATGGATAAATTGACGGTCGTCATCATGGATAATGCACCTACTCATCGAAAAGCGGAGCGAGAAAATCAGGCGACTTGGTTGTTGGGGCATGTCTGGGTGTGGTTCTTACCGCCCTATTCACCCGAATTGAATCTCATTTGAAATTCTATGGAAGAAAATCAAATACGAGTGGCTACCCTGGGTCGCTTATACCAATTTTCAGAGTCTCCGAAATGCCCTTCAGGAGATTTTTCGGCACTATGGTACAGAATCAAAATATCATGTTAATTTTGGATGAGTACTTAAATTAGTTTCTCAGTTTAAGATAGACTTTTGTATTGGGTGATAAATTAATATAAAATTGCTGTCAAGTAATTGATAAATTTATTAATTAGGGATTATTCTGATTTCAAAAAATCAGCTTGCATATTATAGAAAATCCATGAATATAAAATACTTGGTAAGAAATAGTAACATTTATCAAAGCCTAAAGGCGGCATATTTCAGTTTATCAGACTTTATATTTAATCTGCGGTTATCTTTTATTCATCTGTATAACTTTCATTTCAATAAAAAAATTAAAAATTATGAAAGATTACATTTTGGATGCGGAAAAGACTATAAAACAGATTTCTTAAATATTGATCTAGCACCGCCTGCCGATGTTTTCCTGGATGCAAGAAATAAACTGCCTTTTGAAGATGGCTCGATAAAATATATTTACAGCTCACACTTCGTAGAACATCTTGAGCATGATGAACTAATGACTCACTTTCGTGAGTGTAAAAGAATGCTGTGCCAAGATGGAATATTGCGAATGGCAATACCCGATTTTCAAAAAGCAATGATAGCCTATCTCAATAAAGACATGGAACGACTTGAAATAGTAAAGCAACGTTTTCCTCTCAATATGAATAGTATAAAGGGTATCAACGAAAATCTCGTTTGCTATATGGATTATCTAAACAGAGGAATTCACGAATACGGTCAACACAAGATTTTGCTGGATTTAGAAAAAGTCAAAAACATGCTTATAGCATGTGGTTTTCAGCCGGAAAATGTGTCTTTATCAACGTTTGATAGCACGATTGATGTGCAAATTAGAGACTTTGCCTCTTTTTATATCATCGCTATAAAAGCATCGCTTTAAAAATTAACAGTCATAAATCTGAAAGGAAAGATAATCAATGAGAAATCTTCGAAGCCAAGAAGAGATCATGGCTACATGGCAAGGTGCCCCGGATACACCGGTTGTTAGTATTTGTTGCATCACTTATAACCATGAGCTTTATATCGAAGATGCGCTTGAAGGCTTCTTAATTCAAGAAACTGACTTTCCTTTTGAAATTCTGATCCATGATGATGCCTCGACCGACCGAACGGCGGATATTATTATTGAGTACTCTAATAGATACCCTAAGATATTTAAATTAATCTTACAAAAAGAGAATCAGTTCTCAAAAAATATACGGCCAACACCGATTGCTATAGCTAATGCTAGAGGAAAATATATAGCATTTTGTGAAGGTGATGATTATTGGAATAATAGTAGAAAAATTCAAAAGCAGGTTAATTTATTGGAACAAGATTTAAGTGCTAGCTTATGTTTCCATAAGGTCGATAAGTTGATTATGAAAAACAATAGTATTTCAGAATTTCCAGAAGTAGAAGTCGCTATTTGCCGAGCAGAAGATATTATTCGGGATAACATAATTCCAACATGCTCTGTATTGGCAAGAAAAACTACAGTTCAAGAAACACCGGAGTGGTTTAATAAAATTATAATGAATGATTGGCCTCGATGGGTCATGGCATGTCAGAACGGCTATGCCCTTATGATTAATAAAAAAATGGGAGTATATAGGGTGCATAGAGAAGGTATGTGGAGCGTTACTTCATGGGAGGATAAAGTCCTAGGTAATCTAGACTTTCTTTATAGCATAATGGAGCATGGTTCGAATGAGTTAAAAAAAGCAGCAGAAATTAGAAAAAATGAAATAATCTATTCTATTGCTGCAGGCGCGTCTATAAAAAAACGATTATCTAATCATTCTGTATTTGGGCCGCTCCTCAGGTTTTGGCGTATTTATATAAATAAGTCATTTCCAGAATTTAAAAAAAATCATAAATACATATCATAATTTATGGGATACAAAATTTCACAAAACCCTAGTGTTTCAGTATGTATTCCTGTTTTTAATGGAATAAAATATTTGAATGAGGCTTTGGATAGTATATTGAATCAAAGCTTTGCTCATATTGAAATAATTGCTATAGATGATAATTCATCGGATGGAAGTTATGAATTGCTTTTGTCGTATGCAATACATGACCCCAGAATCAAAGTATATCGAAATAAAGTAAAGAAAGGGTTGGTTGGTAATTGGAATGAATGTATTAAATATGCGAATGGCGTATGGATTAAGTTTGTATTTCAAGACGATATTATTCATTCTAGTTGTATTGAAAAACAACTAAAGTGTGCAGAGTCAATGTCGTCAGACTACCGCTTAATTTTTTCTAAAAGAAGATTTTTTTTTGAAGACGATACTCCATCTAACATGGAGTGGTATAGACAAAAAAAATCATATTGGGATTTATTTCTGGATACCCGTTTTATTACCCCCGATATGGTGATAAAAAGTTTAATAAAGCATCCGAGCATGAATTTATTTGGAGAACCAACTTCTTTTTTAATTGAAAAAAATATATTTTCTAAATATGGCCTATTCGATAGTAATTTTCGTCAACTCTGTGATCTCGAGTTTTGGCTTCGTGTTGGAACAGAACATGGCTTTGGGTTTGTGAATGAGGAGTTGGTGCTTTTCAGGGTACATGGAAATTCGACTAGCGCTTCAAATCTATCTGAGAAAGAATATGAAAGTAAATATTTAGACAAGCTTTTATTGCACAGAAAATGGCTATATGATGACAATTATTCATTTATGAGGTTGCAATTTTCTAGCTGGCCTAGTTCTCTTTTTTTTCAAACTCAATTTGAAATATCTGCACGACGAGCAAAACTTAGCTTAGAAAAAACTCCTAACAATAATGCCATGGCAGCATGGGCATCTTTTAAAGAAAAATTTCCGGATGTACATTCAGCATCTATGAAATCATTTTTTTCATTGGCAATTAAATATTTTATTGCGCGCACATCCATACTTTTAAAATTATCTTTTAATTCATGATGTGTGCGAAATATTATTTATTAAAATTTTGGCTCTTCCGTACTTGCCGTGGT
>NPIE01007732.1_pt1 | contig 12546 bp, 12 predicted proteins | sample 8637661 | NCBI WGS metagenome assembly NPIE01 (sample SAMN07420842, study PRJNA396082) | bioreactor metagenome | isolation source: sample BA12 brine-fed electro-methanogenic bioreactor BA | place: Japan: Kochi | collected 2016-12-09 | reverse complement strand
CCCATTGCGGGCGGGAAAAAGAGGCGGTTTTCAACAACCTGGATGATCTGGAAACCCGGGCTCCGGATTACTGGACATTGATTCTGGCAGGAAAATGAAGTCAATCCGCCTGAATTTCAAAGCGCTTGGCATTTCCATTGCCGCCTCCGCGCTGTTGCCGGCGGGCAGCACTTTGTTTTTTTCTCCGGTGCCCCTGGATGTGGTGATGTACCGCCTTATATTTCCCCTGTGCCGGCTCACCGGTTTTATTACGGTGGGACTGGTGGCCGGGCAGCTGATAGAAGGGTTTGGCTGGACCCGGCAGGTAGCGGTGGTGGCGCGCCCTTTTTTTCGGTTTTCCCGCATGGGAGATCACTGCAGCGCCGCTTTCACCACCGCCTTTTTTTCCGGCACTGCTGCCAATGCCATGCTGGCCGAATACCACGATCAGGGAAAAATCGGTCGTGCCCAGCTGTTTTTATCCAATTACATCAATCAGTTTCCGGCTTTTTTTCTGCATCTCCCCACCACCATGTTCATTGTTCTTCCCCTGACCGGGGCTGCCGGAGGGCTTTATTTCCTGCTGACATTTCTGGCGGTGTTGTTAAGGACCGCCCTTTTTCTGGTATTTGGACATCTCTATTTGAAAGACACGCAGCCCAGGGACCCCATCCCCGGAGATCCCATGGCCGTGCCCGAACCTGAAAAAAAAACGGTTCAGGAGATCTTCTTCAAGATCCGGCAACGCCTTCCGGCACGGATTGTAACCATTCTGGTCTGGGTGCTGCCCATCTATTTTCTGGTGTTCATTCTGCACTGGAACGGGGTGTTCGATTTCCTGAACACGGCCCTTTCCCGGACTGTGGCCCTCAACCTGATGCCGGTGGAATCCTTGTCCGTGGTGATACTGAGTTTTGCAGCAGAATTCACGTCCGGTTTTGCCGCAGCCGGCGCCCTCATGGACGCGGGGGTGCTCACGGTCAAACAGACGGTGCTGGCCCTGCTTCTGGGAAACATCCTGGCATTTCCCATCCGGGCATTGCGCCATCAGCTGCCCCGGTACCTGGGTATCTTTTCTCCAAAAACCGGACTGCAACTGCTGTTGTCCGGTCAACTGTTCCGGGTGGTCAGTATCATCATGGCCGGAACCCTTTATTATCTGGTGGCACCATGATTCCCATACACGTGATCGGCATCGGGCAGGGCAGGCAGGATCTGGCATTTCAGCATCTGGAGATCATTCAGGCAGCGGACGTGCTGGCAGGAGGCCGCCACCAGGTGGCACTGTTTCCGGAGTTTGACGGGGAAGTGCTGCTGATCGACCGCCATATCGATACATTCATTCATCAATTAAAAGAACGGATCCCCGACCGCCGGGTGGTGGTGCTCGGATCAGGAGACCCGCTGTTTCATGGCATCGGCACCACCCTGCTGGCGCATTTTGACAAATCGCTTTTGATGTTTCACCCCAATGTCAGTTCAGTGGCAGCCGCGTTTGCCGCCATCAAGGAACCCTGGCATGACGCGGACATCATCAGTCTTCACAACCGGAAACCGCCTTTCTTTTCCTTTGAACGGCTGGCCCGGATCAGCAAGGCGGTGTTTCTGACCCGGCCATCCGCGGACCCGGCATATATCGCCCGGTGTCTCTTGGATCATCACCTGTATGATTTCAGGCTGTGTGTGCTTGAAAATCTGGGAAATCCTGAAAAAGAAACCATTTCCTGGTTTGAACACCCCGGAGAAATGCTGAACCGGTCCTTTTCCCATCCCAATGTCGTGATACTGCTGAAAAAGGGGGCGGAAAATTCCGCCGATGTTTCACATGAAACACACCCGGGCATGGCAGAAGACCGGTTTTCCCATGCCAACGGGTTGATCACCAAATCTGAAATCCGCAGCATCAGTCTGTCCAAGCTGAAACTGACCCGCCCGTCCCATGTGCTCTGGGATATCGGTGCCGGCTCCGGTTCCGTCAGCATTGAAGCCGCACTGACCATCCCTGACGGCCACGTGGTCGCCATTGAAAAAAACCGGGACCGTATCGCAGACATTGCTGACAACGTAAAACACTTTCATTGTGACAATGTACAGATCGCCCATCTGGCATTTCCTGACAAGATGGAGACCCTGCCCCGGCCGGACCGGATTTTTGTCGGGGGCGGCGGCCGCCTTCTTCCAGGCATTCTGGACACCGCGTGTGAACGTCTCCTTCCGTCCGGGATCCTGGTGATCAATGCCGTGCTGATCCAAAACGTCACAGCGGCGTTCACCTGTCTGGAAACCCATCAATTCAACCCGGAAATGATCCAGGTGCAGATATCCCGTTCACGGTCCATGCCCTATGGAACCCGAATGGAATCACTGAATTCGGTGTGGATCATTTCCGGCACCAAACCCAATGATAAGGACACCTCGATATGACCCAGGCACATTATCCTGTCGTCTTTGCCGGTGCCGGTCCGGGTGATCCGGATCTGATTACGGTCAAAGCCATGAAAGCCCTCAACCGGGCCGATGTCATCATCTACGCCGGATCTCTGGTCCCGGTATCGGTGCTGACCTGGAAAAGCCCCCGCGCCAAAACCATATCCAGTGCGGATCTGAATCTGGAACAGATCGTTGACATCATGGCCACCCATCACCGGAATGGAAAAGCGGTGGTTCGGCTTCACACTGGCGATCCCTCCCTTTATGGGGCCATTTTTGAACAGATGCAGGCCCTGAAAGAACGTCAGATTCCCTATCAGGTGATTCCGGGGGTGACCGCCGCCTTTGCTGCGGCCGCCGCCATGACCATGGAATACACCCTGCCGGAAACCACCCAGACCCTGATTCTGACCCGGATTTCCGGGCGGACACCGGTGCCGGATTCTGAAAACCTGGAAAGTCTGGCAGCCCATCAGGCATCCATGGCCGTTTATCTGAGCATGGGCCATGTGTCCAAAGTGGCGGAAATTCTGGCCGTGCATTATGGTCGAAACGCGTGGTGTGCCGTGGCATACAAGGTCAGCCACCCGGATGAACAAATTGTCTTCTGCCGCATCAGTGATCTGGACACCACCTGCCGGGAACACCAGATTGCCCGCCATGCGTTGATCATTGTGGGAAAGGCGGTGGCCGCCTGTCTGGAAAATCAGGATTTGCTGAAATCCAAACTGTATGATGCCGGGTTTTCCCATGGATACCGTTCGGCAAAGCCGTGAGCCCATTGCCGGCCGGATTGCGGTCTGGACACTGACACCGAACGGGAGACACCTGGGAGATACCCTGTGCCGGCTGGTGCCGCAGGCCCATCTGTTTATCAGTTCCCGGCTGAACCGGCCGGACAAGAGTCGGACAGGATATTCGGGGCACCAGGAAGATCCCCCCCGGGTATTTGACCGGTTGTCGGATGCCGTGGCGGCCCGGTTTCATCAGTATGACTGTCATGTGTTTATTTTTTCCACCGGCATAGCCGTGCGGATCATTGCCCCCCTGCTGTCGTCAAAATTGACCGATCCCGCCGTGGTGGTGCTCGATGACCAGGGCCGCCATGCCGTCAGCCTGGTTTCCGGACATATCGGACACGGCAACCGGTATGCCCGTCAAGTCGGGCTCTTGCTGGGGGCCACACCCGTTATCACCACAGCTACGGATGTGAACGCACTGCCATCCATCGATCTGGTGGCAGACCGGCAAAACCTGTACATCGAAACCCCGGCGGCCATCAAAACCGTCAACATGGCGTTTCTGGAAAGCCAGAAAATCGGGCTTCATGATCCGCTGAACCGGGTGGCCCCGCTGATTCCGGATTATTGGACAGCCGACTGCCGAACCGGGCCTCACGTGTTCTGTGACTGGCGGACGACACCGGTTTCACGTGAAACGCTGGTGCTGAGGCCCCGGGTTTTGGCCGTGGGTGTCGGGTGCAACCGGCACACTCCGGTGAAGACCATCCTGGCGTTTTACACGGCTGTGCTGGCAGATGCCGGCATCAGCCGGCACAGCGTGTTCACCCTGGCCACCAGTGACATTAAAAAAGACGAGCCGGGCATTCTGGCTCTGGCAGACTGCCTGGGCCTGCCGATCCGGTTTTATGACAACCACAGGCTTTCATCGGTCACCACCATCCAGACCCCGTCAAAGATGGTTGAAACACATATAGGAGTAAAAAGCGTATGCGAAGCAGCAGCCATTCTGGCCTCTCACCACGGCACACTGGTCCTTCCCAAACAGAAGAATGCCGATGTCACCCTGGCCGTGGCCCTTCAGGAAACCGGCTCTATGTCGTAGGTACCGGGCCGGGAGATGCGGCACATCTGTCTTTTCGGGCAAAAGAGGTCATCGGTGATGCGGACTGCATCGCCGGCTACACCACCTATATCGAGTTGATCAAAGATTTGGTGGCACACAAAAAAATCATTTCCACAGGCATGATGAAGGAGGTGGACCGGGTGGAAATGGCCATTCAGGAATCCCTGTCCGGACATTCCTGTGCCCTGATCTCCGGTGGGGACCCCGGTATTTATGCCATGGCCGGGCTGGTGTTTGAACTCTGTCAGAAAAAAGGCATCCCGGTATACCGGCCGGGGGCTCCGGCATCCCGGAACACACCCCCCGCAGGGCTGCCCCCGGAACCCGGCCCGGACGGGGAAACCGGGTTGATCCTGGAAATCGTTCCAGGCATCCCGGCCCTGGCGGCCGGGGCGGCTTTGGCCGGGGCACCGTTGACCCATGATTTTGCCGCCATCTCTTTGAGTGATCTGCTTACAAAATGGGAAGCCATTGAAAAACGGATTACATATGCCGCCATGGCGGATTTTGTCATTGTGATCTACAACCCCAGAAGCAGAAAACGGACCTGGCAGCTGGAACGGGCACAGAAGCTGATCCTGGCCCACCGGGACAAGGCCACCCCCGTGGCCGTGGTCACCGGAGCCATGCGGGACAACCAGGAAATTGTCTTTACCCGGCTGGATCAACTGCACACCGCCCCGGTGGGCATGCAGACGGTGTTGTTTATCGGATCCAGCACAACCGCCACATACATGGATTTTATTTTCACCCCCCGGGGATATACGGACAAATACACGGTCGTGTCCGGTACTTCAGACCGTCAGAACGCCGCCACCCCTGATCAGGAGGCAACATGAACGGATATATTCAGGTGTATACAGGAAACGGAAAAGGAAAAACCACTGCCGCGCTGGGGCTGGCCCTGCGCGGGGCCGGGGCCGGTCTTCGCGTGTTTGTGGGCCAGTTCCTCAAGCAGGGTGATTATTCTGAAATCAAGGCGTTGTCCCGGCTTGACACGGTCACGGTGGAACAATTCGGCATGGGCCGGTTCGTCAGGGGCAGGCCTTCGGATGAGGAAAAAGCGGCGGCCCGGACCGGATATGCCCGATTGTGTGACATATTGACGGCCGGGGCCCATAATCTGGTGATCGTGGATGAAGGCAATGTGGCCGTGACCTGCGGGCTGGTATCTGAAAAAGAGCTGCTGGCCCTGATGGACAAAAAACCGGACACCGTGGAACTGGTGATAACGGGCAGGGGCGCGTCAACAGCGGTGATGACCCGCGCGGACCTGGTCACCGAAATGAAAGAAATCAAACACTATTATCACCGGGGTGTCACGGCCCGCAAAGGCATTGAAAAATGAACAAACGCCATATTGCCGTTTTCGGCACCGGTTCGGATGTGGGCAAAAGCATCATCGCCGCCGGCATCTGCCGGTATCTGTCGGACCATGGCCAGCGGGTGGCGCCGTTCAAGGCCCAGAACATGTCCAACAATTCTGGTATCACACCCGAAGGCCTGGAGATCGGCCGGGCCCAGATCGTTCAGGCGGAAGCGGCCCGTATCGCTCCCCATGTCCACATGAATCCCGTTCTGCTGAAACCGTTCGGGGACAAACAGTCCCAGGTTGTTTTGAACGGCCGGGTTCACGGCAACCATACCGCCATGGATTATCATGCCCGCAAAACATTTTATTTTGAAAAAGCGTGCCGGGCCTTTGATGCCCTGGCTGCCGAATATGACCGTATCGTTCTGGAAGGGGCCGGTTCCTGTGCGGAAGTCAACCTGATGGACACGGACATTGTCAATTTTCCCATGGCCGAATATGCCGATGCCGATGTGATCCTGACGGCGGACATTCACCGGGGCGGGGTGTTCGCCCAGGTGGTGGGCACCCTGGCCTGCCTGCCGCCCCGTTTTCAGGACCGGGTCAAAGCCGTCATCATCAACCGGTTCCGGGGAGACATCGATCTGTTCAAAGAAGGCGTGGACTGGATTGAGCGGAAAACCGGCAAGCAGGTGTTGGGGGTTTTGCCCTGGTACTCCCATTTCAGAATCGATGCCGAAGATTCGGTCGAGATCGAAACACCGACCCATATCAAATCGCTGGACCCGGAGCTGCCGGCCATTGCCGTTCTGAGGCTGCCCCACATCGCCAATTTCACCGATTTTCATGCATTGACCCGGATCAAGGGGTTGCAGACGGTGTTCATTGAGTCACCGGAGCACCTGGACCGGTTTTCCGCCATTATCATACCAGGCTCCAAAAATACCCGGAAAGACCTGGGCTGGATCATGGAACGGTTTGAGCAGCCTTTGTCCGCCTACATTCAAAACGGCGGTCATCTCCTGGGCATCTGCGGGGGGTACCAGATGCTGGGTCAAAGGGTGGAAGATCCAGCAGGATTGGAAGGAGAACCCGGACAGTCCCGGGGACTGGGGCTGCTGCCTGTCCAGACCGTTTTACAGGCCCCCAAAACCACCACTTTAAGTCAATTCCGGTGGGACCATGCCGAGGGCAGAGGGTATGAAATTCATATGGGTATCACCCGGCTCACCGGCGGGGAACCGCTCATCCGCATTGTTTCCAGAAACGGCAGGGAGGTGGATGAAACCGACGGATGCCTGTCAGACACCGGTCAGGTGGCCGGGACCTATGTTCACGGATTTTTCGATTTCAATGCCATTGTCAAAAAATGGTTTGCCTTGATCGGCCTGCCGCTTCAAGCGGATTCCGGTATCGATGCGGCAATGGAAAAAGACAGGGATTACGACCACCTGAAAATTCATATGGAGACCTATCTGGATCTGACATCGCTGATTTGACGCCCGTCCGCTTCCGACACTAGGGGTTGAATCAATGGGTCAGTTTGACCTCAAACAATGGTGTATGAACGGCGCCTTCCACCGTCAGCCGGCTTTTATAGAAAACAAGCCGGTTGGCCGTAAACGTCTGGGAGGCTTCATTCTCAAAGCGTTCAAGCAACGGATTCAGAACACTTTTCCGGGCCGGTTTTTTTAACCTGGCCAGGGTGACGTGGGGAAAAAAAGGGCGGGATGGCGCGGGAATTCCGATGGATTGAAGGCGTTTGTCCAGATCTGCCGCAAGATCCGTCAACCGGCGGGTCCGGCCCTGTATCCCGCTCCACAGGACACGGGCGTTTCTGACATTGGGAAAGACGCCCATGCCTCTGGCCGTCAGGGACAGATCCGGATATGCACCGGCAAGCGCCGTCATGGCGGATTGAATGGGCGGCTGCATCTCCTGACGGATCGGGCCCAGAAACTTCAGGGTCAGATGAAACCGGGCCGGGTCCGGCCAGGCAGCGGTCAGCCGGGCCGATCTGAGTTCAGACTGGACACGGGATAAAAACCGTTTGACATGTTCCGGCAGCGGTATCGCGACAAAGGTCCGAATCACATTGGCGTTGTCAGACATGACGTTTGTTTTTGAATCCCAGAAGGACCCGGTACGGCCCCGGGGTTCCATGGGGAACAAAGGCCACGCGGTCCTGATCTGAAAGAACGGTTGACAACGGCCGGACCCGGCCGTTCACAAACACCACCTCGACATCGTCCCGGGTCAGCTGCATCTGTTCCATGAGCATTTCAGCGGTGATGCCGTCGGCAATGGTCAAGGAAACATTGGTACAGGGCAGATTTTTCTGCGCCAGTTTTTTTTGTAAAAAAGAAAAGGCATTGAATGTAATGGTAGGCATGATCGGTCTCCTTTGATGCCATCATATCCAATACACAAAATATTCTCAATTGAAAATTATGGCGGTTGTGTCTATATGTAAGGGATGCGACTGCGTCTGATCATATTGATCCTGGCAATATTTGCTTTTCTGTCCGTTGCCACGGGCGGATGGCTCTATTATTATTCCTTTCAAAAGGCGGCGTTTCAAACCGGGGAAACCCAGGCCGTTGCTCAACTCAAACTGCTGACCGACCAGCTGGCCACCTATCTGTCTGAACACGAAAAATCCGTCCGTGCCTTGTCTCGTGTCAAGGAGCTGCGACAGGTACTTGTGGCCACCAACCTGGAAAGCATCTACATGGCAAACCAGGTCCTGGACATGTTTACCCGGTCTCTGGAAGTGGATGTGAGCTATTTAATGGATCTGGACGGCAACACCCTGTGTTCGAGCAACCGGAATCAGCCCGACAGCTTCGTTGGTCATGATTTTTCCTTCAGGCCCTATTTCACATCCGCCGTCCAGGGGGAGCCGGCCAGTTATCTCGCCCTTGGGGTCACCTCTCTGAAACGGGGGGTTTATTACAGCCATCCCGTGTATCATCCGGAGATCGAAAAAATCATCGGTGTGGTCGTGATCAAATCATCGATAGAACATCTGGAAACCACCATGTTTTCAGACCCGGAATACCTGCTGTTCTTTGTCAGCCCCAACGGCATTATTTTCATCAGCAATCACCCTCAGTACCGGTTCAAACTATTGTGGCACCTGGAGGATAAAGCAAAGGATCAGATCGTGAACTCCCGGCAGTTCGGCAACGGGCCCTGGGTCTGGTCCGGGTTCCGCCGGACAGACACCCCGGACCGGGTCCTGGACGAAAACCACCGGGAATTTCTATTTACCTCTCTGCCGGTACCGGATTATCCCCTGTGGCAGGTGGTGTCACTGAAAAACAGAAAAACCCTTGAAAAACAGCTGTCCGCCCCTTTCATCAGAGGAATCGGTCCCGGGGTGATTTTTATTTCCTGTCTGGCCGGTGTCCTGGTATTTTTTCTTTATCAGCAGGCGGCCAAGGAAATCAGTCAGCGGAAGGCGGCGGAAGAAAAGCTGCGGATCAGTGAAGAAAGGTATCGGCATATTTACCATAAAACGCCCATCATGCTCCATTCCATCGACACCAGCGGCAAAATCATCCGGGTTTCCGATCACTGGCTGGATGTCATGGGATATGACAGAACGGAGGTGATCGGCCGTCATTTAACCGATTTTTTCACGCCTGAATCCCGAAAACTGGCACTGTCGGAAATTTTCCCCCGGTTCTTCACCACCGGGTTCTGCAAGGATGTGCCCTATACCTATGTAAACAAAAACAGTGAACACCTGGACATTCTGCTTTCCTGTTACGGGGTCCGCAACGAAACAGGTCAGGTGATCCGGTCCCTGGCCGTGAGTGTGGATGTCACGGAAAAAAACCGCACACAAAAAGATCTGGAAATCGCCAAGGAAAAACTGGCCAGATACTCCCAGGACCTGGAGCAGCAGGTCAAACAAAGAACCGCGCAGCTGGAAAAAGCCCAGGCCAGCCTGAAAAAATTATCCAAAAACATCATCGCATCCCAGGAGCGGGAAAAGGAACAAGTGGCCAGGGAACTCCATGATCACCTCGGTCAGGTGCTGACCGCCCTGCGCATCGATGTGCTGTGGTTGAAAAAACATTTTGCGTCTTCACCGGATCAGGCAGCGGACCGGGCTGAAAAAATGAGCTTTCTCATTGACAAAACCATTCAGGATGTCAGGGATATGGCCTACCGGCTCCGCCCCCGGGTGCTGGACGATCTGGGCCTGCCCGACGCCCTGGAATCCCTGGTTTCCGATTTTGAAAAACGGTCCAACGTGTCCTGTGTCTTTCACCGGGATCCCATACCGAAAATCGACAAAACCCTGGCCACGGCCCTGTATCGGATCGGCCAGGAAGCGGTCACCAATGCCATTCGCCACGCCCGGGCCACCACCATTGTCGTGGAACTGAGAACCGATGCCCAGGGGCTGGTGTTGACCGTGGAGGACAACGGGATCGGATTCATTCCAGATCAGACCCGGAACGGATTCGGACTGGAAGGCATGATGGAGCGGGCCAGTCTGGCAGGAGGGTTCCTGGACATCACCTCTCAAAAGGGCTGTGGTACCCGTATCTCCTGCAAAGTGAGCGTGGAGGGATGGTCGTCATGATCACGGTATTGCTGGCAGACGATCACAGCATCGTCCGGGACGGATTGAGGCGGGTCCTGGAAGACAGCTCAGACATCAAGGTCATTGCCGAAGCGTCTGATGGAGAGACCGCGTTTGACATGGCCATGGACAAGCACCCGGATGTGGCGGTCATCGATATTTCCATGCCCGGCATGGATGGACTGGAGGTGGTGGCGAGAATGAACAGTTATTGCCCGAAAATTCCGGTACTGATCCTGACGATGCATGAAGAGGAACAATATGTGATCCGGGCCATGGAAGCAGGGGCCATGGGGTATGTCACCAAACAGTCCGCACCGGAACAGCTGGTGGCGGCGGTGAAAAAAATTCATTCCGGAGGCAGATACCTGACGGAAAAAGCCAGCGAAGCTCTGGCACTCCGCTATATCCGGGGGAACAAAAACAAGAGTGCCATTGAGTCGCTTTCCATGCGCGAACTCCAGGTGCTGCGCAAACTGGCATGCGGCAGCACCAACAAGGAAATTGCCATCACTTACAATATCAGCGTGAAAACCGTGGATACCTACCGGGCCAGACTCCTGAAAAAACTGAACCTGCGAAATAACGCCGAGTTATCCAGATACGCCATCCAGAACCGGCTGGTCGAATTTTAATCCGGCGTATTGAGCTGGGAAAAATTGGTGAAAATCTTGTTCAAAGTTAATTTGCACCGTGCCATTTCCTCATGGGAAATGCCCTGCTCCGCTTCCACCAGCATTTCCATCACCATGCCCATCAGGTCATCCCGGAATGATTTGGCCTTGTGTGTCAGATAGACCAGCTTGCTGCGCTTGTCGGAACGGTCCGGCACACGAAGCACGATGTTCTTTTTTTCCAGGACATTGAGCAACCGGGTGATGGCCGCCTTGTCCTTGACCGACACCGTGGAAAGTTCCTGCTGGGTCTGTCCGTCTTTGCGGTACAGGTGAACCAGAATACTCCACTGCTCATAACTGACATCAAATCCGGCATCTGCAAATTTTTTGGTCAGGCGCTTGATGATCGCCCGGGAGGTTCTGCCCACCAGGTAGGCGATGGATGTGTCGATGACGCGGTCAAATATTTCCAGTTCAAGAGGTTCAGATGGTGCAACAGCAAATTCAGGCGCCAATTGGATATCTTTCATGTCTAATTTTTCCATTGCCTTGGGTTTTATCAGCTATTTTAACAAGTTTCGGATAAATATGACGGAAAAAAGTTGATTGTGCAACCAAATATTTATGGGATAACGATTTTACCGCCCTCAAAAACAAAAAAAGCCGGTTTCCTCTGGATAGTCCAGAAGAAACCGGCTTTTTTCTAACGACTGCCGGCAGAATCAGGCAGCGGATTTGCGGAAAATCCGATTTTTCAACGGGGTGATCCAGATACCGCTCAGAAACCAGGAGTAGAGATACGTACCGATAATAATGGCAATGAATGCCTTGACAATGTCCATGGGACTGCCGTCCAGGGAAAATCCCGGCACATACCCGAAAAGAATCGGGCCCAGATATAAAAACTTGGCGAACTTGAATGAGGTGAATGCGGTTCTCCACATATTGGCCTTGGCAATGGTGGCACCGGCAAACGCGGCAATGCATACCGGCGGTGTGATATTGGAGTCCTGGGACAGCCAGTACACGATCATATGGGCGGCGAGTTCGTTCACCCCCAGATGGGTCAGCGCCGGTACCGCCACCACCGCGGTCACCAGATAGGCGGCGGTCACGGGAACCCCCATGCCCAGCACCAGAGACGCCAGGGCCACCAGAACGATGGTGAGCAGCAGGGATCCGCCTGCCAGATCAATCATGATGTCGGCAAAGGTCAGAATCAGACCGGAAAAGGTCAACACCCCGATGATGATGCCGATGACACCGACCGTGGCGCCGATCTTCAGGCTGTTTTCCGTGCCTTCCCGGGCCGCCTCGACAAACCGTTTCGGACCGATGCGGGTGTCTTTTCTTACCCAGGAAATCACGATGCAGGTGACCATGCCCAGAATCGCGGAATAGGCCGGAGAAAATCCATACAGCATGAACACCGTGATAATCACCAGCGGCATGATATAAAACCACTGTTTCTTGAAAATTTCCATGGCACTGAATTTGGTCTTTTCTCCGACCACATTTTCTTTTTTGGCCTCATAATGCACCATGACAAACACGGAAAAAAAATACATCAATGCCGGAAATATGGCCACCAGCATGATGTGGGAATAGGGCAGTCCGGTCAGCTCCGCCATGATGAATCCGCCGGCCCCCATGATAGGGGGCATGAACATGCCGCCGATGGAGGCGGCCGGCTCGATACCGCCGGCCACATGGGGCCGGAATCCGGCTTTTTTCATCATGGG
>NPIE01017055.1_pt1 | contig 12555 bp, 19 predicted proteins | sample 8637661 | NCBI WGS metagenome assembly NPIE01 (sample SAMN07420842, study PRJNA396082) | bioreactor metagenome | isolation source: sample BA12 brine-fed electro-methanogenic bioreactor BA | place: Japan: Kochi | collected 2016-12-09 | reverse complement strand
AAGATCAGGATGAATATTGGAATCCCAGGCGACCTCGAACTCGCAATCTCCCCATTCAATTATTTTGCCCGGAATATATTCTTTGAAATCTGTAGACCCCATATGGGTCATGTCGATGCTTTTTGCTTCGGCAGCAGGTGGACTGATATCTAGCAGCTCTAAATCAAAAGCCAGATCAGTGCAGCTGATTTTACAATCAGTACCGATGAACCCGGAAGAACCGTCGCCCCAATTATTATCACTCATGATGTAATCTCCTATCTTGTAGCATCACACTCATATTGTAACACGACCTTCTTCAAAAATCAAGAACTAAAAGAAACTTCACTTCTATGAACTTCAAAATTCACACTCCATGTTACTCTGCGTTGTTCGTCAAAACCTAGGTAATAAGGCGAACCAAAACGAACGCAGCCTTGATAACGATGTCCAGAATCGTCATATGGAGTTAAAAACATCAAAAATCTGCCTATCTCTTTCATTTTTTGATAGGTAGTTTCATAATCTAATCCGCGTATTCTGATCTGTATGCGCGGATTTTCCCAAACTTCTCCAGTATGGGCTCGTGTGTCTATTCCCTCTTGATCGTATACCGTGATAGCATTTGCAGGGTCGCTTGGTTCGTGCCCTACAAAAACAGTCCAGTATTCATCATCGGTATCAATAAGTTCTGATATAGATGTAGCAGGGCTTTTTATCATTTGGGTCTATCCTGTCCTGTTCCTGCTTTTTTAGCCATTTTTGCTTCAGGGGTTGTTTTCTTTCTGGTTCTGTCACCTTTTATTAATGCTTTGGTCATTGCTGGTATAAGGGAAATCACTTCGTTCGCTCCTTGTTCCAGAAATTTAGGACCGCCGTCATTCCAATTCCATGAAGGGTTTCCTTCATGGACGGCAGGAGCATATTCGGCAATAAAGCTGACAACAGCTATGGGTTGTGTAGAACTTTTTAGGAATGTATCCAGAACTGCTCGCGCTGTCTCTTGTTGCGCTTTATCATAAGATCTGATATTTTTATGAGTCATCTGAGTTCTGGTTGTTTTTGCTTCGTACCCTTTACCTTGATTAGCTGCCACAACACAAGAATTTCGTAGATGCCCAGTATCTACAGGCGCTTTAGGTATACTCCGGTTTGCAATAGCCAGAGCTATGTTGACGCACATCCTGTATCCGTACCTGTAACCCACTTGCGTCAGCGCCTCATTTATTCTGGCTATCTGCATGTCTAGGTTAATCATAGATAGGCGATTCTCAGGTATTCTTCAGCCTGCATGTCCGGGATTTTATCCGCTCGTTTAATAGAATGAGCAAAGGTTCGTACATCCGGGATGGTTTCCGGTAAATCTTCTATTTCACCAAGCCAAAGCATACCATCAGGTTGTATGTCGATTTCGATGTATACCATTGCGCGACAGGGTTCTTGTTCTCCTTGAAGAGTGATGAAAAGTTCTGTCCTATCTTCCCAACGGCACCAAACCTCAACAGGTTCGGTAAAAATAGGTTGCCCAAATTTATCTATACCAGTTTTTTCCCAGTAAACACATCGTTGATTAAGTTTGGATTCAATATCCACCGTCACCTACTCCTCTTTGTTGTGATAACGGTTTCCCTATCCAGGAAACACTCGCTCTAGCTTTATGCATGTTGGCTAAAGCGCCTGTCGTGTCCAGGACAATGGCTTGTTGGCCGTACATTGTCACACGTAGATCAAGATCTACTTTGTGTTGAAAAGATTCCGCAACCTGTCCAATAGATTCAGAAGAAGTTCTGGTGTATCGGATAGCGGCAAAATGAGCGGCCAGCCATCTCTCAATTTCGTAGAGATGTTCGTCTGTATGGGCATCTGGATAATTTGCAACGATGACTTTTTCTACCAGATTATGAGCTACCGTAATGAAAGGTTCAAGACTTGTTACGGATCTGGGTACGGGCAGTATCTCTTTTACGGCGTCTGTATCCGGTATGTCTCGCATGATTTAATCCTTAAGAGAACGCGGCAGAAATGTAGAAAAATCTGCCGCGTTCTCTATGTCTATTTCCTTAGTTGCTCCGCAATACCTTTTCTATGCTCTGCACAGGCTTCTTTCATTTCTTTATAGTCGTCCTTAATCTCATTCTTGAATGATAAGAAGTCCTGAGAAGAAAGTAAGGTTGCGGTGGTGAGCTCTGCTACTTTTTTGACTAAACCGTTCTTCAAAGTTTCATCCACACGCCGAAGATCTGATTTAATCCAGAGTACAATGCAGATCACCATCACATTGAAGACTGTTATGTCATCTTTGACCAAACTTAAAAAAACATCCATTTATACTGCTACTTTCCGGCGTTTTTTTCTGACGGGTCTCGATTCAATTGTTTCAGAATCTATATGTTCAGGCTTTGTATCCTTCTGGGGAGGGTCGGGTAGTATTTCGAATCTACCAGGGAAAGCACGATCGAGGCCGGGCCCAGCCTCGAAAGTGCTCCCAGAAGGATACGCTATGCCGTCGATCCAGTGTTGTCCAGATTTAACTTTATAACGCATCACGTAGACTCCTTTTAGCTGCTGGCTACGCTACCATGCACAATACCGCAACGGCCGTAAAAGTCAGAGCGGATTTGAGGTACCATGATAGACATAACCTTGAGATGAGCAAGCATCCCGCCCTTACTATCCCATTGGATAGTCTGGGGAACCATACCCATCAACATGCGGACGGTTTCGTTGTTCATCGGAACAAGCAACACCGTTTTTTCGGGCAGGAAGTCCAATGACGTGATACCAGAGATACTTTCCAACTCAAGCAACCGTTGACGGATTGTTTTGTCGGACTCGGCTTTGAAATCACGTTCTAGCTGAAGCGCGATGTTAGGCGTCACATATACCTTAAATGGACCCCAGGAACGCTGACTGTTAGCGGCCTGGATCATTTCAATGAGCTCACCCTTAATCGTGCTGCCAGTGGTAGCAGATGCTTCCCAGTCGCTAATGGTAGCAGTCTGACGTTGAGGGAACGTGGTGTACCCGTAGATGCTGCCGCCTGCAAACTCGGCCCATGCTTCAGTACCAATAAGCAGCTTTTCGGCAGTTTCAGCGACTTTACGGGCTGCAATTTCCGCTTCCAATGTATCCAAAACACCTGCACCCGAATTACGCGAAGCAGCGAGCAAACGAATCGGGATCTTCAGATCTTTGTGGATGATGGGAAGTGGAATCTGACGCAGATCAAATTGCAGTTTTTCGTTGGTGGTCTCTTCCAAGCCAGTCATCGAAATTTCTGCATTGTTCAGGTCAGACATACTTTGCGTCTGGAACGTTGTCGTGCCCATTGCGTTGGGAATGTTATAGGTGAGCCCCGCGCTAATGAGATCGTTAACGGCGCGCAGACGCAGGTTAACGGAGCGCATAACCGCACGATCCAACGCCACCCACTCTTCTTTACGCAGAAGGCCGGTCGCGTTGACTCGCATCGGTGCGGCATTAGTGTTGATGTAGGTACCTCCGTCACTGCCGATCCAGGGCTTCAGAGCCCTGTGATCCATGTTCGTCTGGATCAATGCAGAAGCGACTTCTCCTACACCTGTACCATTCAGAATGAAGTCTTTACCCATTTGTTTCTCCTTTCTTACATTACAAGTACAGGCAACAAGTTGATGTCGCCTTCGTTATCGCCAGTGAGATCGAGATCGGACATAGCTATACCAATGATCGCTGCATCATTGTCTGTAGTACCGCTTCCGGAAACATCGTATTTCACGACTTCTCCGTCGGCGGTAGGAACGAGCATATCTCCGTCTTCTACAGAGGTCCCGTCTTTTAAGCGTAATGCAACCTGATCTCCAGGTTGCATAAAAGCAATTAGTAGAGCTTCGTCTTCATCATAGGCGTCGTGGACCGTTTCTCCGATCACATCTTTTTCTCGAAGAACCGCGATTGGAAGTCGTTTATTTGAGAAATCGGCTATATGACCCCAGACAAGCTCGCCCGGAAGCCATCCCGCAGCGTGTTCTATAGCTATCGTTTTCGTAATCCAGCCTACACTTTCCAATACAATGGTAGTAATAGGATGTTCCCGAATGTCCATGTCAGCAAGAGGAGTGGTAGCCATTATTTATTCTCCTTTCATGTTGAAGGTCGGCTCTTCAAGCGGTTCTTCTGTGGTGATGCCTCGATTTGCTACCACAGAACCTGCTACTGAATAGTCGTTCTTTTTTGCCAATTTAGCAAGTTTCTCTAACTGGCATACAGACATACCGCCAAGCTCTTCTTTGTTAAAAGTATTGTTCTCATTAGAGAGAACAATACTTACCAAATCTGCCCGTTTGTTATTAAGCAAACGAACGCCGTCGCTAAGCACCTCTCGAAAATGTTCCGGAATCAATTGCAGATATTCATTTACAGAAATCTGTTTATCTTCCGGAATTTCGGGGGCCTTAGTCGTTTCGGGCTCCTTAGTCGTTTCGGGCTCCTTTTCAAAGAGCGTAGACAGTACCTTTGTGTCTTCTTCGGGGAGACTCTCAAAGGCCGTCAAGCTCTCTTCAGAGAAACCAGCATTGACAAGTAACTCTTTCAGTTTTTCATCCATCGTTTTTGTCTCCTTGTTCACGATGTATTCGACAACGCGACGAACCTGTTCCGTCGCTCCAAACTCAACTTTACCGTCGTTTATGGTATAATTACATTTATACAGAACCTCTGGTGAATTAGACCCGTATCCGTATTCTGCATATACAAGATGATCATCATAAACAGCTTCTAGATATCTACCTTTATCCGGAGGAACACCGACAAATAAAGCCTCGTTTATGCTTTTATGTATCTCATCAAATGATAACTCTTCATTGACCCGTAGATCAAAAGAGCGATTAATGCGGGGGATGCCTGCTCCGTCAGCGACGGAGCAGGCACCTATTTGGGAAGGGAGTAGTGCTAGATGGTCTGGCTTGATATGCGTCACTTTACGCGAGTACTCTTCATTATTCCAAATACCAGTTTCTTCTACATCTTCGGAAAAATGTCCTATACTCACTTCCATCAATGTGCCAGAACGAAGTGTAGATATCAAACCGGGTTGTATTTTTTCTGCTTTATTGATGTCGATCCACGCTTCAGTCTTCAGTTTTCCGTTATCGAAGAACGTATTCAGAATTACTCCTATACTCTGTTTTTCGATAACCTCTTTAGAACATGCCGAAATAGGAGTACCGTCTTCTTCTGGGTGAAGTATAACAACCGGCTTCAAGTTCCACGCTTCGGGAATAGCGGCCAATTGCTCTGCAGAGTAGTAGGTAGCACCTGCATTATTGATGTGGACACCCTCCACCATCATAACGACAGGGAATACCAGATACTCTTTATCGTCTAAAGTTTCATTACGACAAATTTGATCCGTTTGAATGTTTTTTCTTGCAATTACCAGCATTTTCAATTTCTCCTACGTTTCAATTTTAACACAAAATTGATCAGAAATCAATACCTTCCTCTGTTTTTTGATCTTTTTCTGAATCTAACCCAGGAACCCAGGGTATCCAAACACATCTGCAATTTGGATGTAGCGGTAGTATTCCATGAGATTCCGATACTTTGAACCGTTTCGGATTTCCGTTTTCGTCAGTACCAAAATCAATACATTTCTGACATACACGATCGTCTTTTGTATAAAGATATTCTACAAGAAGAGTGATACCTTCCGTTTCGAATGATTCATAAGTATCCAAAGACGCTTCGGAATGTGCTCGCATTATTTCAGTACGAGCGATGAGTTCAGCCCTATGTATACCAATATCATCTATTTTATCGGCCATTCTGCTGGCTATCTTACGCGGATTTATACCCTCTACCATACCTTGTGCTAATTCTGCTCTAATAGCACCCGCGGTAGCTTCTGAAACATTTTTCAAGGATTCATAGGTACGGAGATAGAGTAGGCCCACTCTGGAGACATGAAAAGGCATAGAGAATGAAGCTTGTACCCAAGGATTAGCGGCAGCTCCTGCTACTGCTCCAAACCCTCCGTGCATGTATGCATTATACATACCCTGTTTATAGGCTGGCATCACATACTGATCGCTCCAACGATCATATCGAGCATGAATGCCAGGTCCCGGCATTATATGTAACAGATGCTCTTCTGTTTTTTCTGATAACCAACCAGAAAACTCGTCCAAATAACGAGGATCAAGAGGAAAGTCATAAGCATTGGTGACAAAAGAAGGCTCAAAAAGCATCTTTTGTTTTATGTCTTTTTTAAGTGCATTAAAGCGTCTTTTGAATTCTTGGAAAAACTTATTACTGATCCATAATGTACCCGATGGATCAGATTTCCTGGGTCGTTTCAGCATTCATGTCTCCTAATGGAAGATTTGTTTCTCCACCTAGTATCTGTGACACTTCTCCAGGACTAAATCCTAGTATATAGCGCAAGAAATGTTCTTCGGGAACGACAGCAGGGGCCATCGGAGTAGAAGCATACCTGGCCAACGCTTCTGATTTTAGTTTGGATACTTCCGCTCTCTCTTTTTGCGAAGTAGAATCGACCTTCAGCCAAGTAACTATGATATCATCATTTGTTTCTGGAAGTATCCCAAATATCTGCAATCGTCTGGCCAACGGTAAAAGTATTTCCGGCGTCAAATGGGATTCTTGTCTATCATGAATTCTGTCCTCAAATGTCATCTTATCTGCTGTAGATGCCAAATGCCCCATTTCAGAACCCATTAACATCCTAGCCGGTATTCCTGTGGATGCTGATATCATGGCAATTTGTGATTTTATGTAAGGGTCGGGATTAGCCAATTGAACAGATAACGAATTAGCTTTGACTCCTTGCAAAGTGAGGAAACGGGTCATCGATTGGATGTAATCTTGAATTTGTTCCTTCATTTTTTCTTTATCTGCTTCGGTGATCTGGACATCAGGCTCTGCTTCAAACGAGTAACCAGGGAAACCACCCCGCATGAACATGTGCGGAGAACCCCTGAGAATAAGCGAGACGTCTAGTACGGGCTCTATTACAGACTCTAGTCTCGGTTCGCCGTAGATAGGCGAGTCTATGGCGTCCTCAGCTATGTGTATGCATCTGGTCCAATGTACTCTTGTTTCATGCGATTTCTCTGTATCAAATTTTATCGAATACAGAGTAGGGTGACCGTACCGCTCATTACTCGGGTTTGTTTCCCATTCTAGTATTCTGACACAGGTTTCGTCAAAAGCGCGAAGAAATAAAAGATCAGCGGAACCGCTCATAGGTTTATCTAATGCTTTTCCGTCTGATAATCCGAGGAACAGAATACCAAACCTACCGATGCCTGAAATAATATCTACAGTTTTGAGCCATTTTAATAGTTTCAGTTTCGGATGAGATGCTAAAGCAGTCCATTGTTTTTCAAAATCTGTTTCTTCCGGCGCTTCACCTTCTGTAACAGCTGGTAATGTTCTCCAGCATTCAGAAGGGTACATAGAAATGATACGCTTGGCTAGAGCATTTTTCTTGAATAGATACCTATACTCTTCTATAGATATGTTTTCTGGGTAACGAGGAATGCCGTAGAGTTCTTGAGCAAAATCTTTGATATTTGACATTTGTCTCGGTAACAATGAAATATCTCGAACGGCATTCGCCATTAAAAAACGGAACATAGAATCATTGATATCCATTACCATAAACCTCCACGTTTTGTTTGTTTTGTGAGCCAAGCATAAGCACCGGCAGCTGAGTCCACGATATCTTTCAATTTACCTCTTGGAAAGAATAGATGCTCTTTGATGAACTCTTCTGTCCAAGGGCGACGTAAGATCAACACATCACCGCGATTCCATGCAATACTCCAAGGAGTCGCTCTGATCTCTTTATTACCTGTTACTTTATCTGCGTATGCAATGAAGCCCATAAGATTCACTAAACTATGCTCTGCTGATTCTTTACCGCCGGAACCAGGTTCTTGTTCCACCACTACTTTATACATGCAGTCGCCATCATCATCTATTTCGGCGATATCTCTGATCATTTTTTCACGAAAATCAGTTGACCAGCGATCTGCTATGCAGTCTAAAACAACAAACTGTTTGTCTTTTGTCATACCGATAAGAGTACCAGCGGTCCTGGCCCCTGTTCCGCCCTCTGTTCCTGCTTTGTCCCAGAAGCGCACCTTTGTGACAATCTCAGAGTCGATGCGATCAATGAGTTTTGTTCTACCTTCGAGAAATAAGTTACCGCCTGAACGTTTCGGTGATTGTCCGAATTGCCCCGCAAAGTCTAACGGGCCTAGTGTTTTTTCATTTTCTTTCAGAGTGTTTTTATCAAGTCGAACAGGATCCAACAATCCTTTTTTGTATCTCTTTTTTAGGAAAGTCGGACTAACATCATAGTCATCTGTGGCAGGTATTCTTATATGTCTTATTCGGCTTGGATCTTCTTTATGAATGTCCAGGATATGAGATGTCAGATCCTCTTCAGAAAGACGTTGCATAATAAGAAGAGTGAGCGTCACCCGTTTGTCTACTTTTCTTGTACTGAATGTTCTATCATACCATTCGGTACAATTCCGGATAGATGTTTCCGATACTGCTTCACGCGGGTTTAACGGGTCGTCTATGATCAAAAAATGTCCGTGCATACCTGTGGCAGTACCGCCGGTAGATGTGCTGAATCGTTCTCCGCCTGTTTCTAGACCGAAGTAGCTCTTAGAGTCCATGTCACTTCTGACTACTACATCTGGAAACATAGAGGTAAAGCGTTCTGTTTTTATGAGATCGCGCGATTTTACAGACAGGTTCATAGAAAGATCTGCCGAATAAGATGAGCATATGGACTTTAATGTGTTGTCTCTGGTCCAGACCCAAACGGGAAACATAACAGAGGCTATGGTAGACTTAGTAGACCCCGGCGGTACATTGATAATGATGTCGTGCTTTTTCGGCTTGCGCTCGATAACACGTTCGGCAGCTTTTTGTAATTCATAACAGATATATTTTATGTGCCAGTTAGGTACAAATTGTTCTGCTATGAAGGCCGACCACATTGTTTTTACAAAACAGAAAAAGTCGCGTCTACAACGTTCTGCTTCTACCTGTCTTTTGATAGAAGCTATATCGGCTTGTGATATTCCTGTCAGTATTTTAGGTTCAATCGCTGCTGCCATGAGCCTTCTCTATGATTTCATTAAGTTGACTTAATTGCTCGTCTGTGAGTTTTGATACATCTAATGAATCGTCTGCTTTTTGTCCGGTTACTTTTTCTATCTTATTTGCAAATCGCCATTTATCCGGTTGTCGATTCGTAAGATAGAATATCATCGCTTTGACATCGCCAGGTACGGTACGTTTCATCTTTTTGATTACTTTTTTGCGTCCGCATTTTTCTATGGTGATGTCTTCTACTATCGTACCTAAGGCCTTTTTCAGTAGTGCATTTTCAACTTCAGTTACGATTGGTTGTCGTGCCTTCTCGAGTAAGATAGTAATTTCTGGTTTGGTTCGTTTCCAGAAACTAAACGTGGTAACGTCTACACCTAGGTTGATAGCTATCTGCCCGTCGTTAAGGCCTTGTTCCGCCCATTCTTTGATTTTTGGTAAAAGTTTATCGTTGTATTTCATGATAAGGTCTCCTTTTATTACGAATTAAGTATAACATGTATTTTTGAAAAGATCAATCCATCAGGTATTTTCTGGATTTGGATGTTATAAACCATCAGGTATTTTGGTGCTCGCGATGTTATAGATGACGCAAATAAATTTTTATTATAAAAGAGGTTGTGGAGGATGAACATGGGCCAAAACAATTCACGAAAACCACGGGTAGGGTGTATGGTAGGAGTGACGGTTTGTTGAATGGTTTGGTACCAGATAGTTTCACGAGAACTCACGAAAAACGCAAGCGTTACGATATATATATATATATGCGCTTTTTTGCGTTTAGTGTACAATAAACATACTCTACTATGCAATAATAGGCAAAACTAACATAAATTAAATAAAAATATTGTCAACTTTTTTGTGCTTCCAAGCGTTATTTCAGTGTGCTTAACACAACTGTCCATAGTGCCACTACTCGTAACGCCGCCAGTAGTGTACAAAACGGAGGAAATATGGTGAAAAATCAAATGTCTTACGAAGGCCGCCTTATGTTGATGCATAAAGCGGCGGAAAAGCCCGGTCGAGCGATTGAAGCTAACCGGAATTTTCAGGCGGCGGTCATCGTAAGACAAGCCGTGAACCAACTGGATTACAGCTGGGAGCAATTGGATGTTGCTGTGCGGCGGCTATACTGCCAAGCAAAGGAGATAATTTTTGAAAAAGGATGGGTTAAAAAGGATGATGCTATAGACCTTGAGTATGCGCTAGAGATAGCGAAGTATTTTGAAGAAAATTACGAACAACGAAAAGGAGAGTAGGTTATGACGAAGCGTAATAGATACGGCGAACCCGATATCCCTGTAACGAAGTATTATTACGGGGAAGCGATGGTAAACCAGTACGGTACCATATATGGTACCAAATATTGGAAGTTGAAGGCGGAAACGTTTGGGGATGCAGTTGAAGAAGTCCGGGCAATTCCCGGATACGAGAACGCTGGTGAGCGTCATGTAATGTCCGAAAAGGAGGTGGACCAGATACAGGAGGACCGTTTCGGTCAAGTGTCCGACGTCTGGAACCAGATATCATTCGATACCTGGCCGCCGGAAAATGAAGAGGCATAACGTGAGTTTACCCGATTTGAAAGAATGGGCGAACAAGGTTTATGCATTTAGTGAAAAACAACAACGAAAAGGAGAGTAAGTTATGAAGAACTTGGAACATGTGAAAGCGGCAACGGAACTTGGAATAACATATCTGTACGAACTGCTGAAAGCCGGAGGTAGCGACGTAGATGTGCTACTCGACGGGTTTGGTGATTTGGAAAACGAAACAAACCCGGATATCATTTGGTATCGGTTTGTTCAAGTGAATCATTGGTTGACGCTGTCCGGTCCCGGAGCCGACGAAAACATGAACTTCTTTCGGCCCTATTTCAAAAATGAAAACGGAGAAATTACAACGGAGCATGAACCAGACGATAACGGTGATTACGGTTGGTTAGTGTACAAAGGACCGGATTACTGCATCACGGCGGACGAACCGACGCCGTTGACAAAGAACCAGGAAAAACTCTGGAACTGGTTGATGAAAAAAGCGGGAGAGGTCGAAGTAAAGAGGTTTTTGGAAAAAGCAGAAAGGATAGAAGTAAGGGCGGTAATCGAGCAAGAGTTTTATGAAAGGTTGTGCAGAGCTTTTGAACAAGACGGTTTGATAGATGTGGCCGGGTATGCGCTGCACAGGGTTTACCTGATACAACACGACTATCATGATGTTGAGACGCAGTACTCGACTTGGTCAACATGTCGAAAAGCGGCGTGGGAAGATGCAAGATGGTATGTGCGTCGGTTTTGCAAATAAGGAGATAAGATTATGTCGGATGAACAAAGTTGGGTAAGAGCTTATTTATATGATATGGTATACGGCGGCCCGGAAGAGGGCGGCTGGTGGTTTACTCATATCACGTTGTTGGATGAGATTCCTTTTGAAAGAGGAGCCGATGCAGAAGTCCTGATTTCATGTTTGAAAAAGAAACACGAACAAAACATGGAAGTCTGGGAACAGGATTCCCGTGGTTTCTGGTTAGGAAACAACGGATATGAATTAAGCAGTGTACTAGGTGAAGGTGAAATTCGGATAGGTGTTGAAATCGGAGAGTCTTCGGAAACGACCGAGATTCCTCATTACTGTTGAAACAAAGGAGACGAATCATGAAAGAACTAAAATCATGTGGCGGCGAGATATCAACATTGGTAGAATGTATTGATATGTTTGATGCTATGATGCAGAAAGCAATCGAAGAAAAAGACTACAAGACCTTGAGCTTGACTCAGGGAGAATTCGATTGCAGATGCGTATGGAAATATGAAGATGGTGTTGTTACTTTCCAAGACCATGCTAACGATGTAGAGATTTTGATTAACTTTGAGGCTAACTGGGACTCAGAGGTGATTCCGTTTTACGACTTTGTGGAAGGAAACTGAGTTATGAAAACGTGGACTGTACAGGAAATGATTGCCGAAAGGCCGTGCAAAGAATACACGGAGGCCCGGTTGCTGGAACTGTGGGCCGGACGTGGTGCGTTGGCCGTCAACGATATTCTGAATCTCGATATCCCGGCGGCGGATAAGGTTTGGGTGCTGTGCCGACCAGATGTAATGACACCGGAGCAGAGAGCCCGGTGGCTGGGTACTATTGTAGAACGCGCAATACGGCGCGTTCTTGGGAAGAGCAACGTTCCCAAATGGGAACGTTGGGCGGAACGTTGGTTGTCGGGTGAGGACAGAACCCGGAAGTCGGCGGAGGCGGCGGCGGAAGCGGCGACGAGGGCGGCGTGGGCGGAGGCGTGGGCGGCGGAAGCGTCGGCGTGGGCGGCGGTGGAGGAGGCGTGGGCGGAAGCGGCGGCGGTGGAGGAGGGGTCGGCGGCGAGGGCGGCGGAAGCGGCGGAGTATGAAAAACAGATTAATGACTGTCTCGAAATCCTGAAAGGAGACTGAGTTATGA
>NPIE01004591.1_pt1 | contig 12575 bp, 12 predicted proteins | sample 8637661 | NCBI WGS metagenome assembly NPIE01 (sample SAMN07420842, study PRJNA396082) | bioreactor metagenome | isolation source: sample BA12 brine-fed electro-methanogenic bioreactor BA | place: Japan: Kochi | collected 2016-12-09 | reverse complement strand
CGGCTTCGCCGCGGACCTCAGGGACTACGGCATCGGCGCGCAGATCCTGGCCGACCTCGGGCTGACGTCGATGCGGCTGCTGACGAACAATCCTACGAAGATCGTCGGGTTAGAGGGGTACGGCCTCACGGTCACCGAGCAGGTGCCGCTCCAGGTCGGCTGCGGCCCCGACAACCTGAGCTACCTGCGCACCAAGAAGGAGAAGATGTCCCACCGGCTGGAGTTGCCGGGAGAGACGGGCGGGAAGGAGTCGTAGCATGGCTGTGTACGAAGGGAAGCTCATCGGAACCGGCCTCAAGGTCGGCATCGTCGTGAGCCGGTTCAACGAACTGCTGTCGGGTCGCCTGCTGAGCGGCGCGCAGGACGCGCTCGCTCGTCACGATGTGGCAGCCGATGACGTCGACATCGCCTGGGTGCCGGGTGCGTTCGAGATCCCGCTGGCCGCGCGTGCGATGGCCGAGTCCGGTCGCTACGACGTCGTGCTCGCGCTCGGTGTCGTCATCCGTGGAGCGACCCCGCACTTCGACTACGTCGCCGCCGAGGTCTCCAAGGGTGTGGCGAAGATCGCGCTGGATAGCGGCGTGCCGGTGATGTTCGGTGTGATCACCGCCGACACCATCGAGCAGGCGGTCGAACGCGCGGGGACCAAGGCGGGCAACAAGGGCTGGGATGCCGCGCTCGCCGGGATCGAGACGGCCAACCTGATCAAATCCTTGAAGGGTTAACCTTACGGGAAGACGCCGGAACGCCCGGGCCGCGAAGCAGCCTGGGCGTTCCATCTGGGCTATCCAGTGGGCTCTCGCCACCCTGTGGCTGTCAGCCGTGGAAGTCCGATCTTCCGCCCGCTCGCGAGAGCGGGCTTCTACCCTAACAAAGCCCCTCGGGCCTCACAAGCGATGGTGTGTTCGATTCGATGAGCGGCCGGACCCGGGGTGTGGGTGGCGACGGTCCGGACGCGAAAGGCTCTGCCTGCGGTGACGCCGCGTCAGGGGCGGACGCGCGGTCGCTCGTCGCTTTCCACCGGCACCGCCTTGGGATACCCTGGCGTGTGGGGGGAGGGTCGGCAGGCGACGATCGCAGAGGAGAACGAGGCGATGAGCGCACCTGATGACGCGGCTCCAAGCAAGGACGGTCGGTTCGCGGTTCTCGATGTCTTCGGGCTGAAGCTCGAGGTGAGCAATCCACGGCTTGCCGAGCTGCTCACCATGGACGCGAAAGAGGCGCTCACCTCCGACATGCGCGATCTGGTCGGGGCCGAGGAGACTCCGGATGCCGCACAGGTCCGGGAGGCCGTTCCCGACGTTGTGATCGCCCCCTCGACACCGCACACCGACGAACTCGCTCGTGCCCGCAAGGAGTTCCGCCAACGCGTGGAGACGATCGCGGAGACTCTCGGCTTCGAGACTCGCGGCGACGGCAAGTGGACGTCGGAGACGGGGATCGCCGTGAGCACGAGGACTGTAGAACGCCCGTTGTCCCTCGCGGCGGCTAGCCACTTCGTAAGCGAGGTCGCACAGCGCTGCGAGCAAGCGCCCGATGAAGAGTCGGCCGTGCTCTTCGTCGTGGAGTCGCAGCAGACCGCCGACGTCTTCAAGGTCGCCATCCGGCAGCGACGGATGCACCACCTCATGCGAACGGTGTCGATCGACAACCTCGAGGACATGCGTGCGCTGAAGCATCGTGGCCTTCTGTCGCACGCACAGATCGTGGTCCTCCTCGCGCCGGTGGCCGATATCGACGTGGGGGAGATGCTCTCGGTGCTGCACGCTAACGAGGACGCGGCAGCCGGGGCGCAGTGACCGGGCTCGCGCATCCCCCATCGTGGCGGACGGTCTGGGCAGGGCTGAGCGGGGGCGTCGACAGTGCGGTCGCGGCGGCGCGCGCCCTGGCCGCCGGCCTCGACGTCATCGGTGTCACGCTCCGCCTCGGCGCGTCACCGCCCGGCGATGACGAGACGTGCGCTGCAGCGGCGTCCGTCGCCCGCGCGCTGGGCATCACGCACCGCGTCCTCGACGTGTCCGAAGCGTTCGCCGAGCGAGTGGTCGGCCCGTTCTGCTCGGCCTATCTCGCCGGACGCACACCCAATCCGTGCGTGGTGTGCAACGAGGAGATCAAGTTCGGTGCGCTGCTTCAGGCCGCGTGTGCCGAGGGCGCTGACGGTTTGGTCACCGGCCACTACGCCGACGTCGTCACGACGCCCGCAGGGCCGCGTCTGGCGCGCGGTCAGGATCCGGCCAAGGACCAGTCGTACTTCCTCTACCGCCTCACGCCCGAGACGCTGCGGCACCTCTGGTTCCCGCTGAGCGGAGCGCGCAAGGACGATGTTCGTGCCGAGGGTGCCCATCTCGGTATCCCGACCCATGACCGCTCCGAAAGCCAGGACGTGTGCTTCCTCGCTGGACGCGACGTGAGCACGTTTGTGCGGGAACGCAGTCAGCAGACGTGCCCGCCGGGTGCGATCGTGGATCGTGCCGGCCGGGAGATCGGCCGGCACGACGGAGTGTGCGCGTTCACCGTGGGGCAACGCAAGGGGATCGGCATCGCGGCTGCAGAGCCGCTCTACGTGGTCAAGCTCGACGCCGAGAAGGCGCACGTGGTCGTGGGCCCGCGCGATGCGCTGGCGGCTACGACGGTCGTGGCGCGCGATCCGGTATGGTACGCGGACGAACCGTCCGCGACTTGTGAGGTTCGGACACGCTACCGGATGACGCCGGTGCCCGCAACGGCCCGCCTGGAGGCGGACGCGCTCGTGGTTTGTCTGGCGCAGCCGGTCGAGGGGGCGGCACCGGGTCAGTCGGTGGTGTGCTACAACGAGGACATCGTGATCGGCGGCGGTTTCATCACGGAGGCCGGATGATCATCGACATGCACGTCCATACGGCTCGGTGCGGTCATGCTCGGGGTGCTGCGGCCGAGTACGTCGCTGCCGCGCGTGAGCGCGGCGTGACGGTTCTCGCGTTCACCGACCATCTGCCGCTGCCACCGGCGCTGCTCGCCGCCGACCCTCATGCCGGCTCCTACGCGATGCCCGCGGCGGAGCTTGCCGACTACGTCGCCGAGGTCCGTGATCTCGCCTACGGGGTCGACACGCCCGATGTGCTTCTCGGCATCGAGGCCGACTACCTTCCGGCCCACGTTGAGGAGACGAAGGCGGCGTTGGCGTCCGAGGAGTTCGACGTGGTTCTCGGTTCGGTGCACTACCTCGACGAGTGGGCGTTCGATGACCCCGACCGGACGCACGAGTACGAGGGTCGGGATCTCGACGCCTTGTGGGACCGCTACTTCACGCATGTATGCGAAGCGGCGGAGACCGGTCTGTTCGACGTGATGGGTCACCCTGACCTGATGAAGAAGTTCAACTTCCTGCCATCTGGCGGGATGGAGGAGCGCTACCGGTGGTGCGCGGAGCGGCTGGCGGCTGCCGGCGTCGCCGTCGAGGTCAACACGGCCGGCCTCCGCAAGCCGTGCCGTGAGCTCTACCCGTCGGCGGCCTTCCTGCGCGCCCTGAACCGCGCCGGCGTGCCGATGACCGTGGGCTCTGACGCGCACCGGCCTGACGAGGTCGGCGCCGCCTGGGACCACGCGGCAGCGGCGCTTCGTGGAGCCGGTTACGAGAGCGTGCTCGTCTTCCGCAAGCGTGTGCCGGAGGAGGTCGGTCTGTAGGATGCCCGCCGAGAAGCTCCGCGTCGCCGATGTGCTGGCTGCGCTCGAGGAGCGCTTTCCCGCGCAGTGGGCTGAGCCGTGGGACCGCGTCGGCCTGGCGGTCGGCGATCACGGCGCGCCGGTCCGCTCCGTGCTCGTTACGCTCGATGCTACCGCGGCTTCCGTGCGTCGCGCGGCCGAGCAGGGACACGATCTGCTGCTCACGCACCATCCGCTGTCCCTCTCGCCCCCCTCGACCCTCACGCCCCGCAGCGCCCCAGCGTTCTTCGCGGCGGTGCGGGAGGGGGTCTCCGTGGCGGCGTTCCATACGAATCTTGATCGCGCGCCCGAGGGAGCAGAGTCCTTCCCACGCACGCTCGGGCTGCGGATCGTCCGGCCGCTGGAGCGTGCCGAGCAGGACGTCGACCGCATCGTGACGTACGTTCCTGGCTCGGCCGTCGCAGCCGTCGTGGACGCCGCTGCGCGCGCGGGAGCCGGGCGTATCGGGGAGTACGAGCGGTGCGCGTTCGTGAACGACGGTCGCGGGATGTTCGAGCCGCTTGAAGGCGCGCGCCCCGTGTCCTCGGCTGCCGAAGGCGGCGCACCCGAGACTCGCGTGGAGATGGTCGCTCCCCGCGCGGCGAGCGGAGCGGTGCTCGCCGCGATCCGCGACGCGCACCCCTACGAGGAGCCGGTCGTGATCGCGACAGAGGGCCGCCTTGCACGCGGCGCGGCACGTCTCGGCAGGCTGTGCGTCCCAGAATCGGCGATGACGCTGTCCTCGCTCGCGACGCTCGTGGCGACGCGCCTCGGGGTGGAGCCGCGTGTGTGGGGAGACCCGGAGCGCCCGGTCGCGAACATCGCGGTCGGGAACGGCTCGGTCGGCGGTCTCGTGCCGGATGCGATCGCAGCAGGAGCGGACGTCCTGGTCGGTGGCGAGGTGCGGTATCATGGCGCGACGGGCGCGCTGGAAGCCGGGTGCGCTGTGATCGAGGCGGGTCACGATGCCAGCGAGTGGCCGCTCGTCAGGGTTCTTGGCGACGCCGCGCGCGCCGCCGTGGCGGATAGCGGCGTGGTCGTCACCGTCGAGGAGCCCGTCGTGGCCTGGTGGACGGCGAAGGGGCGTTGATGGAAGCAGCAAGGGTGCTCCTGGCGATCGCTGATGCGGACGCAGCGATACTGCGTGCCGAGAAGCGCCTCGAGGCGCTCCCGGAAAAGCAGGAGATCCTCTCCGTCCGCCACAAGATGCGTGAGGTCGAAGCCCTGCTCGGCAAGGCGGAGTCCTACGTCGCGGATGCCGAGCGGCTGATCAAGGCCAACGAGGACGAGGCAGCGCTATTGGACGAGAAGATGCAGGTCGAGCAGGCCAAGGTTCTCTCGGGCGACGTCACCAACCCCAAGGAGCTACAGAATCTCTCGCGTGAGCTCGACTCACTCAGACGCCGGAGGGAGAAGCTCGACAACCAGACGATGGGCTTCATGGAGAAGCTCGAGAACGGTCAGGCGCAGGCCGAGAAGGTCCGTGACGCGCTGTCGAAGCTGGCCGCGCGCGAGGCGCGGCTCGTGGAAGAGTTCAAGCACGCCGGCGGGGAGCTGACACGCGAGATATCGACGCTCAAGCGCAAGCGGACCACGCTGCTGAAGGAGCTCGACGCCGGGCTCAAGACCCGCTACGAAGAGGCGCTCGCCGCCAAGCACGGCATCGCGGTTGGAGCGCTTCGTGACGGCGTATGCAGCGCGTGCCGCATGGCCCTCCCGGCGGAGCGGGTCCAGTCGCTGCTCGCGGGGCCCGCGGTCGCTACCTGTCCCACGTGCCACCGGCTGCTCGTCGTGCGCGATGGCGGAGATGACTGATGGCCGGGACGTGGGTGCTCAACACCGACGGGGGCGCGCGCGGCAACCCCGGGCCCGCGGGCGCGGGCATCGTCCTTCGCGACGACTCCGGTGAGGTCGTCTGTCGTGCCGGCCGGTACCTCGGCGAGACGACCAACAACGTCGCCGAATACGAAGGCCTCCTGCTCGGCCTGGAGGCCGCTGCCGAGCGGGGAGCCCGTGATCTCGAGGTGCGGATGGACAGCGAGCTCATCGTGAAGCAGCTCCGGCGCGAGTACCGCGTGAAGCATCCCAATCTCAAGCCGCTCTATGCCGCGGCGGTCGCCGCCATGGCACGCTTCGAGCGGGTAGACGTGCGCCATGTCAGGCGGGCCGAGAACGCCGAGGCGGATGCGCTTGCCAACGAGGCCATGGACGCGCGCACGTCGGTGGGAGATCCGTGCGGAGGCGGTTCATGGCGGCAAGACGCGCTCTTCGGAGGTGAATAAGGGTGTACGAGCTGACCATCAAAGGCCACTTCGACGCGGCTCACGCGCTCTACGGGTACCCGGGCGAGTGCCGCAACCTCCACGGTCACACGTGGGACGTCGAAGTCACCGTCGCGGGTGAGGCGCTCGACGAGATCGGCATCGTGTACGACTTCAAGACGCTGAAGGCCGACCTCGCAGCGGTGCTGGCCGAGTTCGACCACGTCTACATCAACGAGGTTCCGCCGTTCGACGCGGTGAGTCCCACAGCCGAGAACCTCGCTCGTGTGATCTGCGAGCGCCTGGCCGAGACGGTCGGGGAACAGGTGCGCGTCACCGAGGTCGCGGTGTGGGAGTCGCCCGTGGCCCGCCTCGTCTACCGTCCGTAGGGACGGCATCGCTCAGGTCATCAGGGCACAGAGATGTCCCGAGAGACCTTACCTACGAGGGCCACTACTCAACAGCTTCCCGTTTCTTGCCTTTCGGGACCCCGGCCGCCCGGCCCGCTCACACGGTGCCTTCCTGCCGACGCCCCGTCCGGTAGCTACTGGTACGCTGCCTTTCGAGGTTCGATCGGTCCGACCTCTCGGGACGGTTCTCACTCTAGGCGAGTGTCCGCACGGACGTCAAGGCAGATTCGCGAGATCGTCAGGATTCCTGATGAACGGATACTTGTGCGCTCCGGGCGGAACCGTACAAACGATAGAAGGATGCGCACGAGGGATGCGGCGCACTCGTTCATGACGCGCAGAGACTGCGGTTACGAAGGCTAGTCACGCCTGGTAGACTGGGCTAAGGACGCCCATTCGCACGAGCCGTTCGATCGACACCGGAGGTCGTGATGCCGAGCGCGACGCTCGAGGAGTATCTGGAGACCATCTACAAGCTGGCCGAGCGGGGAGACGTGCATCCTACGCGGATCGCCGAGGAGCTCGGTGTCTCGGGACCGACCGTGACGGCAACGCTCAAGCGGCTCAAGACGCAGGGCTACATCACGCGGCCAGGGACAGCCGTCGCGCTCACCCGAGCGGGAACGAAGGCCGCGCTCGACATCATCCGCCGACACCGCCTTGCCGAGCGGTTCCTCGTCGACACGCTCGGCATACCCTGGGAAGACGTACATGAGGACGCCTGCTTGCTCGAACATGCCCTCTCCCCGCGCGTCCAAGACGCCCTTGAGCGGTTCTTGGAGAATCCTGCGGAGTGCCCGCACGGTCACCCCATCCCCGCCGCGGACGGCACGGTAGCGGATCGTGTGGGGGAACTGCTCTCGGACCAGTCCTCGGAGTGCGAGGCCGCGGTGCTGCGCGTGGAAGACGAGGATGAGGATCTGCTCACGTACCTGGCGTCGCTTGGCATGTTCCCCGGGACCACGGTGAAGGTGTGCGATGTCGCGCCCTTCAAGGGCCCCCTGATGGTCGAGGTCGGCGGGTCGCGCTACGCTCTCGGCCGCGACATCGCGAGCAAGATCGTCGTCGAACCGCGTCGTCGTCGCGAGAGGCGCCGGGGTTAGCGGATGAGCGGTACGGCAGAGGCACCGGCGTCGCACGAGCGCGCGCCGCTCACCCAGCCGGTCGAGCCCGGCGTGCTCGTAGTGCTCGCCGGGAATCCGAACGTCGGGAAGTCGACGCTGTTCAATCGTCTCACGGGACTCGGAGTGGAGACGGCGCACTACCCCGGCACCACTACGGAGGTCCACTCGGGCAAGACCGTCTTCCGTGACCGCGAGTTCACCGTCGCCGACCTCCCGGGCGCCTACGGACTTGCCGGGACGCCCGACGACCAGTGGGCTGCGCGGCACGCTCTGCGCGACCTCGCCCCTGACGTCGTCGTCGTGGTGGTAGACGCGACCAACCTCGCACGCAACCTCGTCCTCGCGCTCGAGATCATCGAGTCTTCCGTGCCGGTCGTGGTCGCCCTCAACCTGACGGACGAAGCCCGCGCCCATGGTCTGTTGATCGACCACGCGCTCATGAGCGATATGCTCGGCGCTGCCGTGGTCCCGATGGTGGCATCGGAGGGTCGGGGGATCGACGAACTCGTCGATGCCGTGCTCAGTGCCGTGGGCTCGCCTCCATGCGCGTTCCCGGCCTACGGCGACCCGATCGACGCGTCGCTGAGCGCGCTGCGAGATGCTGCCGCATCGCTGACGGCTCGGCCGGAAGGAGTCCCCGCGCGCGATCTGGCCGTCGCTGCTCTGCGCAACGACCCCGAGCTCACCGCCTCGCTCGAAGTCGTCGAGGGCGGCCGGGCCTTCCTGGAGGCGGCGCGCCTCGTCCGCGGACGGGTACGGGCGGAGACCGGCGAGCGCGCGAGCACCCTGCTGGCGCGTGCGCGGCACGAGCGTGCGAAGACCATCGCCGAGACGGTCACGACACATGTCCCGGCGTCCCGCGTTCGCGACCTCTGGTCGCTCACGACCTCGCGGATCAGCGGTGTCATCATCCTCCTGGCCGTCCTCGCGGCCGTCTTCGCATTCCTCTTCGCCGTGGGCGACGCGCTGGCGTCAGCCTTCTCGGCGTTATGGGCGGCGTACGTTTCTCCGGTGATCGCCGGAGCGGTGACCGCTGTCGCCGGTGAAACAGCGCTGGGCAGAACGATCCTGTGGGGATTGGACGCGGGGGTGGAGGCGTCGCTTGCCATCGGCCTGCCGTACATCCTGACGTTCTACGTGCTGCTCGGCATCCTGCGGGACAGCGGATACCTGAACTCCGTGGCCTTTCTCGCAGACCGGGCGATGCACCGTTTCGGCCTGCACGGACACGCGATCCTGCCTCTCGTCGCTGCGGCGGGGTGCAACGTCCCTGCGGTGGCCGCCGCCGACACGCTCCCCGACGAGCGTGAGCGGTTCATCGCGTCGGCGCTCGCCGCCATGATCCCGTGCAGCGCGCGGACAGCGGTGATTCTCGGCGCTGTCGGACACTACCTCGGGCTCGCGCCCACGCTCGCGGTGTTCGGCATCGTCCTGCTCATCGACCTGGGTACCGGTCTGTTGCTGGACCGCTTCCTGCCGGGCCGCTCGTCGGGTCTGGTCATGGAGGTGTTCCCGTTCCGACGGCCGAAGGCATCGCGGGTCCTCGCCCGTGCATGGGATCAGTTCCGCGAATTCGTCTACGTTGCGATGCCCATCGTCGTCGTCGGAAGCCTCGTGCTCGGCGGCCTGTATGAGACCGGATGGCTGACGCGACTGGCCGAGCCCCTCTCGCCGGTCGTCACCGGGCTGCTCGGTCTACCCGCTGTAGCTGGTCTGACGCTCCTTCTCGGCCTGCTCCGAAAGGAACTGGCACTACAACTGCTGGTGGCCATGGCGGTCGCTATCACCGGGAGCGGGACGCAGGACCTGACGACGTTCATGTCGTCTGCGGACATCGTCGTCTTCGCGCTGGTCAACACGCTTGCGTTCCCGTGCATCTCGACCATCGCCGTGCTTGCCAGGCGCCAGGGGTGGCGTCGCGCTGGGCTCGTGGTCGCATGGACGCTCGTCGTGGCGCTTGTGACGGGTGGCACGGCGGCCAGGGTGTTGCCGATGCTAGGCTGGTCCTGACCGGATCGGGTGGGAGATGAAACGACAGCTCGGACTCGTCGGTAGATACGCGCTCGAGAGCTTCGTCCTGAGCACCGCCATGGCGGTGCTTCTCGGTGTGGCCGTCACATGGATCGTGGATGACACCATCGTCAACGAGTCCAGCCGCTCGATGAGCACCATGGTCAACGCCGTGATCGTCGAGCAGCTTCACGGTGCCGATCTCTCGGCTCCGCTCGATAAGGCCACGAGCGACCACCTCGATCAGGAGATCGCCGCGAATTTCCGCGCCGGCGGCATCGACACCATCAAGCTTTGGAACGCCGAGGGCACCCTCGTCTACTCGAGCGATGGTGCAGGCGTCGGCCGCAACTTCGGCGATCATCCCGCGATCGCGGCCGCGCTCGGCGGGGAGGTGGTCTCCGAGGTCGAGCGCCGGACCGAGGAGGAAAGCCGCCCGCAGTTCGAGCGACTCGGCACGCTCATGGAGGTCTACGCCCCCCTCTACCGGCCGGGACTCGACGAGCCCTTCGGCGTGTTCGAGACGTACCAGAGCTACGCCCCCGTGCAGGGGCTCATCCTGCGGGCAAACCTCGTGATCTGGGGCATCGTCATATTCGGCGCGCTCCTGCTCTACGTCACGCAGCTGCAGATCGTGCGGAAAGCAGAGCGCCGCTTGCGCCACACCGAGGCCGAGGCGGCGCTCATCAACGACCGGCTCGAGCGCTCGCTGCGCGACCTTGAGGAACACTCGGTGGGGACGCTGCAGGCGCTCGTGACGGCAGTTGACGCGAAAGACAGCTACACCGCACGCCACTCCCTCGGCGTCACGGAGTACGCGCTCGCCATCGGCCGGCGCATGAAGCTCGACGCCCACGAGACGCGCCAGCTTGAGGTCGGCGGGCTGCTGCACGACATCGGCAAGATCGGTGTCTCGGAAGCGATCCTGCTCAAGCCGGGCCGCCTCGATCCCGATGAGCGGCATGTCATCGAGGAGCACAGCGAGATGGGCGCCCGGATCATCGAGTCCATCCCGTTCGTCCGGGACCTGGTCCCCGCAGTCAGGCACCACCACGAGCGGTGGGACGGGACGGGATATCCTGACGGCCTGCGCGGGGAGCGGATCCCGCTGCTCGCGCGTGTCCTCGCCGTGGCAGACGCGTTCGACGCGATGATGTCGGACCGGCCGTACCGAAAGGGTATGCGCCTCTCGGAAGCGCGCGCCGAGCTCATGCGGTTCCGGGGCATCCAGTTCGATCCCGCGTGCGTAGACGCCCTTTTGGCCTCGCTTGATAGCGGAGAGCTATGGAGCGCTAGCCATCAGCGCTTCGGTGAGGAGAGCGCTACCGCTTAAGGTCGCTCGTATCCGGTGTCAGAGGCGTCTTGTATACCGAACATACGTTCGCTATACTGGACCATGCCGGGCGTGGACCCCTGAAAGCTCCTTCCGCGCCCGGTCTCTTACCCTCGGAGACGCCTCATGGGCCGGAATCGCGCCATCAAAGAGTTCGATCCCAAGCGTCCGGGCCAGCCGCTCGACCTGTTCGAGGCTCAGAACACCCGGCTTCCCGTGGTGCTCGAGCTGCTGCGGAGCCCCTGGATCATGCGTGCCTCGGACCTGCCGCCACGACCGATCGGAGCGGGCAAGCGGGTGGAACACGAGGTCGACGTCGCCTGGGACGGGACACGGAGCTGTCCGGCTTCCTTCACGCACGCCGGCAGGCGGTACCCCGTCGATGCCCTCGTGCAGACGTGGAGCGTGGAGCGCTCCTGGTGGGACCTGCGCGCGCGGATGAGCCGCCGTTGTTTCCGGGTCCTCGCGCGCGGTGGCGTCTATGACCTCGCGTATGACCGGATCGCCGGTCGCTGGCTGCTGACGGGCATCGGTGACTGACGTGGCCTCGTTCGTCCATCTCCACGTGCATTCGAACTTCAGCTTCATGGACGGCGCAGCCGACATCGAGGGGCTGATCGAGCGGGCTGTCTCGCTCGGCATGCCCGCCCTCGCCCTGACCGATCACCAGGGCCTCTCGGGAGCCATCCGTTTCTACCGCGCGGCCATCGCGGCGGGCATCCGTCCGATCATCGGCGCCGAAGTGGTCGTCGAGGCGGCGGGAACGACCGGCGGGGAGGGCGACCTGCCGCCGGAGGAGCGGCTACCCGTCCCGGCGCCGGTCGGCTTCGGGCGTGCCGCGGGCTACGGCGGTTTCCATCTGACGCTGCTCTCCAGGGACATGGCCGGTTACCGCAACCTCTGCCGTCTGCTCTCACGCGCGCACGTACGCTCAGGAGATGACGCCTCGCTCGTCGGCATCGCCGATCTCGAAGCGCTCTCTGAAGGTCTCATCGGCCTGACGGGATGTCCCGGTGGAGAGGTCGGCAGCGCGGTCCTCGCCGGGCGCCCGGGACGGGCCGAGCGCGCGCTCCGACGCCTCTCGCGCTGCTTCGCTCCCGGCGATCTGTACGTCGAGCTCATGCACCTGCTCACGCCTGACAGCCCCCGCTATGTGAGCGGCCTGGCATCGCTCGCCGAGCGGTGTGGGCTGCCGGTCGTCGCTACCAACAACGTGCACTACACGACCGCGGACCGCTTCCGGCTCCACGACGTCCTCGCGTCGGCCGGGGCGCGGACGACGCTGCCGGGCCCGTATGACCGTCCCAACGCCGAGCTCTGGCTCAAGCCCGCGTCGGAGATGCGACGGCTCTTCTCGGGCATGCCTGAAGCCTGCGACGCCACGCTCGAGATCGCGGCGCGCTGCGACCTGGACCTCGGCCTCGGGCAGCTGCACTTCCCCTCGGTGGAGGTCCCGCACGGCGAGACGCCGTACTCGGTGCTCTCCAAGGCCGCCTGGCGCGGCCTGGAGGACCGCTACCGGCCGATGACTCCCGAAGCGGTACGACGTCTCCAGCACGAGCTCGCCGTGATCTCCGATCTCGGGTATGCCGAGTACTTCCTCGTCGTCAAAGACATCGTGGACTTCGCCAGGCGCGAAGGGATCCGCTGCAGCGGTCGCGGGAGCGCGGGAGACTCGATCGTGACGTACGCGCTCGGTATCACCGACGCGGATCCCATCGCCTACGACCTGCTCTTCGAGCGCTTCCTCAACACC